>Ga0126342_10005437_pt1 | contig 22215 bp, 20 predicted proteins | sample Cyp1metagenome_FD_92528 | JGI IMG/M metagenome (GOLD analysis project Ga0126342, IMG submission 92528) | Coral microbial communities from Lord Howe Island, Old Settlement Bay, Australia - Cyphastrea 1 metagenome | ecosystem: Host-associated > Invertebrates > Cnidaria > Coral ...
TATATAATATATAATATATAATATATAATATATAATATTTATTATATAATATATCACATATAAAATATAAGATATAATATAAAATATATAAGATATACAATTTAATATTTGATATTTAATATATAGTAAAAATAAAAATAATAATGATAATAATAATAATAGTATATATATACACATTTATTTGGAATACAATGGTATTATCTACAATATAATATATATATGTATAACTATCTCTCTCTCTATATATATGTATATATATATATATCATACATATATTTTAAAATAGTATATACATTTATCTATATAATAAAGCCTTGAAATGGCCATTGAATGCTCATTTGGTGTCTTGGCACAACTTGTGGTTGTAAACATCGTACTGTAACTAAGTCTTGGAGTGCGTCACGGTCAGAGGTGGGGCTTCAAGCAGCAAACAAATGAGTCTAAGAGTCTAAACAATGGCAAACTACAAGGTGAATGGCTAGTCAATGCTCCACTTGTTGTCCATACTGGCGTACCCATAAGCTTATATGTGTCATCGTCAAAAGGTTTATTTTGCCATAGGGGATGGTCATCAATCTGTTATGGATTCATAGATACCCATAAGGATTTCCATGATTTGGTGATGATGCCCTGTTCATCCCGTGTAACTTGACCAGCATGTTGACAAGCTACCGTATGCGTGTGGATGATTTCACATCTGATTCCAACAAATTTTACCTGAATGCACTATCGAAATCCATGTTTAGGAATCTATATGAATATATCATACATTTGGGGTATACTCAAAGTGAATATTGAACATACAGATTCCAATCCTAGGTTCCAGGTCATTTGGTTTGACACACTGCCATGTCAGGCCATGTCAAAATAATGGGATGCAACCAATGAAATCAACAACTACAGGATACGATCCGTCAATTCATCACTTGTTGAGACAGATTGAAAACAACGGCACTTTGACCCATAACATCATACCATCCAATACCCATATGCTGGTGGTCCCTCGATTGACGCCAGGAAGAAGAGCGCATCTTCTTTGTGTGTGTCATCGTGTCTGCCATGGCTGCTCGACCAAGGGCGGTTGCTGTGATCCACCTGTAGTGGCGCTCGCCGGTTGGCAATTTCATGCCGCTTTACCTTTGAGCAAATCAACGAAGAATATGGCAAACCCACGGGGAAGCTACATATTCGGTGGGTGTTCCTGTCTGTGTCAATTGCTGCAAGTGGAGGTTGATTGATTGTTTTCTGATTGGTGGTTTCAGCATGTTTTAATATGGAGTTTTTTTTTTTTTTTTTTCGGGATTTTTGTTTGCTTCTTTTTTTTTGTTTTCCAGCCTGGCTTTGTGGCTTCTGTGGCTTTTGTGGGTGTGTGTGTGTGGCTTTTGTGGCTTTACCATGCTTTACCTATCTATCTATCTGTCTATCTATCTATCTATCTAATCTAACCTAATCTAATCTAATCTTATATCATTTTATCTTGTTTTATCTTGTTTTATCTTATCTATCTAATCTATCTAATCTACCTAATCTATCAAGTCTATCAAATCTAATCTAATCTAGTCTAACCTAATCTATCTATTTAATCTATCTATTTAATATGTCTTTTAAATCTGTCTATTTAATATGTCCATTGAATCTGTCTATTTAATCTGTCTATTTAATCTGTCTATTTAATCTGTCTATTTAATTTATCTATTTAATTAATCTTTTTAATCTACCTATTTAATCTAATCTATCTATTCAATCTATCTATCTATCCTATCCTATTCTATTCTAATTCTAATTCCGATTCTAATTCTAATTCTACTTCTAACCTAATCTAATCTATTCTATTCCATTCTATACTATTCTATTCTATTCTAGTTCTATTCTCTTCTCTTCTATTCTATTCTTGTCTATTCTATTCTATCTAATCTAATCTAATCGAATCCAAACCATCTATCTATCTCTACATGTACCTTAATCCAACCCTTAACAGATTTTAAACCCACGATAAACCAACCCTCAATAAACCCTAAACCACCCCCAAATAAACCCAAAACCAAACCTAAATAAGAGCCTCTCGGGCATCGTTTTCTCCACCCGGCAAGCTGACAGCTTCCTGACCTTAGCAGGCGGCTGGGTGAGCAACGCCGGCGATGGAAACTATGGCACTCCCAGCTACAGCATGGCGCATGGCTATTGTTTGCTGGAAGGGCGAATTAATGGTGCCTAGTTGCGGAGAATTTTTGAGTAGTACTTGGTGTGATTCAAATTTCACACTTTGTTGAAGGGTTCTGTATCCCGCCCTCCCGTATCCACTACAATTCCATGACATGGACGTCCTCTTTGGATCTTTTCGGGGGATGTTGCTGCCCGCATTTTCCGCCGTTGGCGCGTTGACAGATTACCAGGTGACATAGTGAGTGGTGGAGGAACCTTGACGACCCTTCCGGTGGAGTGTTGGCCCATGCGCAAACTGATCTTCAGCAAAGCCCTGTACAACGGCCCCATCCACGTGGATGTCAATCAGTATGGCGAGGTGCCGCACTGGCACGGTGAAGGGTTAAGTAAGCTGCCGTTGAAGGGCTGAATGGCTATGAGTTGGTGTACCCCCCAATCAATTTCATCGATTTTTCATATTTGTTTTTTCAACCATCCAAGTCTGAGATAACCAATTTCTGTGGATATGTGAAGGATGCTGTCACTAGGGATTTCCCATTTTTGGATTCCATGTTCTATTCCATGTTCCGTTGTTTTTCTAGGGGCTTCCGAGGGCCAGGATGCATTGCCAGGTGTCCTACCACACGGACACCAGCGCCGAAGGAAGCATCAGCCTGTCCGGTATCATCTTCAGCGCTCCAAGTGATGGGAAGCGGTTCCTGCCCACAGTGGGGGTTTGGTACTCCGAAGCTTTGCAGTGTTGGGAATTGTTGGGAGATGTCCATGAAGTTGCCCGCAATGTTGGTAGATCTGATTTTGCGCATAGTCCAAAGAAAATGGTAAAGATAGGCATGGTTTGCGATCCAGTTTCCACAATTTCCCATGATGGGTTTTGCCAAGTATCTATTTTTGCTTTGCTTGTACATGGGAATGGTTCAAAATTGGGCACCCGGCAAACGGCATGGTGTTGAGAAAAAACCACCACCTCATCTACAGATTGAGGAGATTTCAATTTTGACACCTGCCATGCGGTGGGGAAAAGCATCACGCCATGATCATTGGTGCCATATTTCAGTTTTGCTCCTGAAAAAACCAACATAATGTAGGTCTGTTTGGAGATGTTGCACCAGTTACTGTACCATTTGTGGGCCGATTTTGAAACCACTGACACTTTGGCAATTTAATCTGGCAATGGGCACATTTACCTCCACCCTTTACCCCTTTTCCATTCTTTTCCAAGGACGGTGCCACTATGGAAATGATCCTCCCATGCTTGGCTGATACAAACACAAATCTTGGTGAATGTTTGGTAAATGGCTTCCATCTTTCTAACAGTTAGGCATGGTTAGGCACCAAGTCTTTGACTGCGCAATCTTGATGACTGGCCATAGCCATGACAAAATGCGACAGAATCTTAAGATCCATGCAATCCATGCATCCCATCCATACTTAAGAGTTGAGACTTCAGTTTGCCAAGATTGATGGTATCACTAGCATCACTCGTATAACCCAAGCCCCCAAGCCCAAGTGGAGGTTTGTGGCAATGGCCTTCATCGTATCCTGGGTTAAGGACACGGATCATCTCCCGAATTCAATCCGTCCATTTCTTTCCAGGTCCCCTTTCGTTGCTTGTTTTGGTTGTTTTTTTCCAAAACATGTAACGTAGCTTGATGCTGAAATAAATCTTGGGAGTTGTTTGCCACAGTTTGCCACATGTTCCCATCATTTTCCTATGTTTCCAAGGACAACACTGCCTTTGGTGATGCCACGTTCTACATGACCAGCGGCTTCTGCCTGGTGGAGGCGCGCCTCAAGGGTGGCAGCTTTGCGGCCGGTGAGCAGCTGGCCACGCTGCCCGAGGGATGTCGACCCACCAAACGGCTCAGCTTCAGTGTGAACCACCAGAAGTAGCTCGGAAGACCTGGGAAGACCTGGGAAGACCTGTGAAGAGCTGGTTGAAACGAAACAAGTTTGTTTATGGTAAGACTGGCAAGTTCTTCATAACGGATATGATATAGTAGAAACATGTAGCAGCTTACTGTGGGTCCACATTGTTTAGCTTTGAGGTGCCATTGTATTGTATCTTGGGATGAATAGAGAAGTGGACCAAGCCTTAATTTTGTGATTCTGCTGATTTTTGAACAGATTTTCACTGTCCAGATCGACAACAGCCAAGGAGGGTCAAACTTGTGAGCATGACCACATTGGTTGAGGTTGTGTTGCCTTAACATGCCCACCGCGGCACATTTTCGGATAATCCTTGAAGTTCACAACATGATTTTCAAGTGATGCTCCTGCAACCCATTCAAAAAGGTATACATCTTTTCACGCCTTGTTGTTTCTGCTTGTTTTCTATGCAAATTCTATCCATTTCTGGTATTTTGACGATCCATTTGAGAGGTACCCACACCGTGTGGATGTGACGCCGGTAAAGTGCTGTGGCGGGCCAAACAAAATGGTCCTGGTTGAGCCATGTTGAGCCTCACTGGACTCCGTTTTGCTCCGGACTTCGGGAAAACCAAGTTGTCGCCCAAGAACGGCTGGAGTCTTGTCGGCAGAGGCATCTTTTTATATATAGAATATGACGAATATGCAGATATTCATGACTTATTTTGTCCACGAATTTTATGGGGGGTGGGATTGCAATCAATTATCTTGTGGTGGATTTAATCAAACTTTTTGACATTTTTGACCCCACATGACACAATCGTGTTGCAATGATTTTGATCCCCGCAGGGGAGGGCTGGATGTGACGAAGCGCAATGGCATTTGCTCAGTGGAAGGACAGCCGACAATGACATCCGCCTTCGAAGCGCCTGGGAGCTGTTGACTTTGATCACAGTTGGACAGAGAGGGGATGATTTGCAGGTTTTGTGCCAGGTTCTTTGAAGTTCTTTGAAGTTCTTTCACATCAAGGGACTTTTTTATTGGGACCTTTTCCTCCCTCTGGTAGGACTGATGCTCGGGGGTATCACCGGTAGCACTAGCATGGCAAAGCTGATCTTCAATATGATCTCTGGGGACAGCACGACCCAGCGCGTGGCATTGCTGACCAGTGGCATGCTTGAAGTTCCGGCATTAGCTCCGTCATATCCAGTGGATGATCTTTAATGAGCTTTCCTTCTGTCCTGTTTGAATCATTTTGAATCATGCGTAGCCATTCTGCAGTTTTGGGCGTCCGAAGTCATGTCTACAGATTCTACAGCCTAGACAGCACACCTGGCCCGGAAGAGGTTTTCGAATTTGGAGTCACAGGCGGATCTGCGTAGTTTTTCTCTGAACTACAGAACTACAGGCTTCATTCTAGCTGCTAGCCATTCGCTAGCAAGACAGGGGTAGGTTCGATCGCACTTTCATTTGTTGCTGACGAGCAGACAGGAACAGACCCAGAAAGAATTGATGTTGCTTGGTGCAGCTGGTTTTACATCATGCAGTGTGAAAAATAAATCAATCCCAGGCTGGAATGGCTGGGAACGGCACTGGCACCGGCGGCACCAATACCGGTGACGTGGGCAGAAATTGCGGGGAGATCTTCTGGGTTCACGTAGAGATTGATAAGGCGTCTACAGGTGTGTAAGAAGCACCGGTATGTTTATATGTTGCATCAGCGGCCCGGTCCATGTCTATGGAGTCTAAATTCCATGATCAGAAACTCATGAACAGTTTGAATTCGCCGTCATCTCCCTGTGATTTTCAAATCTGAGTTCGGCTTTTGCTCAGGTGCCAACTCTTGTGGAGGTGACTTTATCCAGCATTTTTTTGGTTCCAGATGAATCCAACGCAGTGAGACTGGATCTGCAGAATGGTTGGAGCCACTATGGTGGAGACTACGGCAAGGCCAAATATGTGCCTCGCCAATCAAAATGAGCAAAAGTTCAACATCTTTCTTTCTAATCCTGAGATGCAGCCGCAAAAAGGTTTCACTACTTGAAATTCGTCGATTTTGGTGGGTCGAGTACTAAAAAAAACACACCAACTTTGTTTCAAACTGTATGTAAAACGTGAAACTTGCTTGACGCGAAGGGCTCAAGCTCCAAAGTTCCGCTTTTTGCACCCTAGCTGTTTCTGGCTGTTGTTCTGGTGATTGTCACCCCCCTTCCATTCTTGACGCGAAAAAACAACCAAGGTCTTGATGGATAACATCTGCGTGCTTCAAGGCATGATTAAAGATGGTGCGCAGAATGTCCTCATCGCCCAGCTTCCAGAGGCTTGTCGTCCAAAGGCCAACCGCTTGATTTTCAACATGAATCTGCAGGACAGGGCCATGGACACAGCCACAAACAGGTCATTTCGCTGGTTGAACTATGTCGATCTATCTTGAACTGCGAAACAAAAATTGGGGATTATTTTCCAGGCCTGTATGGCCTGTGTGCCACATCGAAAAAACATCGGGAACTTGTGGAGAGATGTTCACCCCGACTACTTAGTTGCTTAGCCATATGCAGAATGCAGAATTATGAACGATCAGATCATGTCAGTTGGATTTGGCAACCTGATAAGTTACTAGATATAGCTATAATATAGCTATAATGATATTGTCAAAATAGTGGTGGTATATTATGGTTTTACATGGTTTTACGAACATTACCAGGGAATTGGGCTTTGCATCGCTTTGCCCATGAAAATGGAATCAATGGAATCAGCAGCACTTCAGCGCCCGGGTGGATGTACTGAGTAACGGAGAGATGTACTTCATGAACACCGAATCATGGACCACAACCTGGCTGAGCCAGGCATAAGTTTCGCAGTTTAAGGCGCAACTTATGGCAGCTTGAACACGCTTTTTTCATCTTTTTTCTCTGTGCAAAGTGCAAACGGTTTATGGACGGTTGATATCTACACTACTCTACACTTGGGCTGAGCCGCGGGGGGTCATGCCTACCATACCGCTGAACACGGACCGATAGGATGAAGCTCCAGCCATCAGCTCCCTTTTTGGTTTTAGAGACCTGAAATTTTGAAATGGTGCTTGGATAATCTTGGATAGCTGCCTCCAACTTTTGGTGAGAAAATTTCAGAAACCCAGCACCATGGTTTCCCAGTACCTCAGAAGTTGGATGCGAACTTCAGATGGGTTAGGCCTTTGAAATCATTGGCAACTCCGGATTCATAGCTTTTAAATCAATCCATTTGCCCCGTTTTGAAAGTTTTGGGCAGCGCTCTTGATGTCTCGGACCAGCAGGTATTGTAGGTCCCGTTATGTAACTTCGCAGGCGGAATGGGTAGCCAATCCAAATCTCTCAGTTCTTTGCTGACAGCCTGGTTTGCTAGCAACTCATGCTTTGATCCCTTTCGGCTCCAGCTACGTCATATCGCAGAGTGGATCATTTCTTTGTGACACATGACCGACATAGTCTGTCCCCAAAGTCGGAAGCTTCAAAATCTCGCAGTTCTCTCAGGGTTTGTTGGATCATGGATTATCCCATATTATCCCATATGATCCCTAAGATCTGAGATCGCTTCGCCCATGTGACGGTTGCCGCCATATCGCCATGGCGACGCCGGTGTATCTGGACTGGAGCCAGATCTGTGACCTGTGCGCCTTGGAACTGCCGGTGCACGATGTCCTGCCCTGGAGCAGCTCGAGCAGCTGGAGCAACGACCAACGCCAGCTGCTGAGTTTGGTGGACCCTGGCACACCCAAACGGCACCGCCGTAGCCTGCTGCTGATGGCCAGAGAGCTGGTGAACTGTAGCAGTGTGGATCGATGTAGTCAACTGTGGTCCTTCATGGCGACGCTCCATGTCAAGTCCCACCCCAGGAGCAGTAAGGTGCACAAAGGGAGCTGATAGATGTAACCAAAAATGCGCAGATATTGAGAATTGAGAAAACCAGTGATCCACCCGAAACTGGTTTCTGCGGGGAAATTATTTGGGCCCACGACAAAAACCAGAAGCTGTCGTTAACAAGATCTCGATCTCTCACAAAGTTGGATTCTTGCGTTGGTTTTGCCCCTACTTTGAAGGTGTTGTTTTGAAAAAGTTTACAACTGGATGGCGTTTAGCCACCAAGGACATACAGATTTGGAAAGCTGGAAGTTTTTGGCGAAGCTGAAGTTGGGATGTCAATCTTGGTAAAAGCTTGGTTCATAGCCTGATGTTTGGCCTGCTTGGAACTGTTTATATTCCAATCGATGAATTGTGCGTTGGTTTTGCATGGTTGTCCATTGATTTTGTCACACAAATAGAATATATAGAATGTTTTTCATCCTAATGTTCATTTGGTTAGAGTGCTGGTAAAACCACAAGTTGTGCTGGGATTTATCCCTGGCGAGGTCTGGATGTCGCTGTGGCACCACATAGGTGGCAGGATGATGGACCTGAGACGTGCCGAGCTCATGCAGAAGACTGACTTCAGTGGAAGGTGATGGAAGATGGCCAGGATGGGATGATTTTTGGGAAGTATCACGAACAATAACAGTCATGATATGTCATGATATGTCATGATAATTATGATAGTGATGAAAATAGTTCGTTATCATTATTGTACACTGGAAAATTGGATGTTTCACACGTCAAACTACCAAATTTGTATGGCTGTGCCATTCTGAGCTACATGCAGATTGGGGTCTCCGTGTTGGTTGAAGGAAGAATACCAGAGAATGGGGTCCCGAAAGCGGCGTTTCATGCTTTATTGACTGAACATTTCGAAATCCCAAAGTTCCTATTTTTTCGTGTGACCCCAAAATTACATCGACACCTTTCCGCGCAAAGCAACCGTTCCCAAATCCCAAATTTTCCATCTCAAGCATTCCATCCACCTTCCATCCATCCATCCTTGCATCCTTCGGTGCAGGTTGTCTGAAGCCTCCGAAGAATCTTCAGTTCTGCTGCTGGCGGCCCACGCCCCGGGCTACTTCGAGCGCCGCGACGTGGCACCCTTCCTGCGGCAGCTGGAGTGCTATGCGGCCAAGCGCCAGATGCGTTTCGCGGCCGTGGCGGGGCCGTGGCCGGTGAAACATGAGAAGGTGGCCATTGTCGAGTTGGAATCCTGGCGGATTTTGATTTTAACATGGACCCTTTACCAAGTGGGACATTGAAATGTCACATTCCACAGATTCCACAGATTCCACAGATTCCACAGATTCCACAGATCCCAAATGGGATTAGATTAGTTAGATTAGTTAGATTAGTTAGATTCGATTCCACACTAAGCCAGGGTGTATCAGGGTGTCCATTTGTTTCGAAGCAGCCAAGATGTGGAACCTGCACCAGTTCTGGGCCACTCAGCGGCCCGCTGCGGCCTCTGCGGCCTCTGCGGCCTGGAATGCCCGGGATCAGGACCTGCACTTCCTGTTGCACGACCTCATCACACGGCGACGCCTGGGCCGTTCCGCCGAGCTTTTGGCCTACAATGCGGATGTGCTGAATGTCTTCCACGAAGATCCTTCCAAGATGTATGCGAAAATCTGGGCCATTGAACAAGACTCCTGGTTGTTCTCGGAGATACTTCTGGCTTTTCAACTTTTCTGATTTTTCTCTGATTTTTGTGGGTTCCAAAATGGTCAAGAGATTGTGCTTCTTGTTCCTAAATTGAGCAGCGAAGATGATCCCAGATGGATGAAAATGGGACCAAACCGACCCATCATTTTTTGGCCAAACGGCCAAACAGTCATTTTTTTGTTCCGCAATTCCAGAGCCAGGAATTGGCCAACGAAAGCGTCGACATGGTAATCTACCTGGATGCAGATATGACCCTGCGGCCCGATGCACGGGAGTGGGGCTTGGTGCCATTTCTCACCAGAGGCGCAGCCGGTATATTGACAAGTAAAGGGAATTGAATGACCAGCAGCTGAACAATCACCAGCAAAGTCCAAGACTTTATGGAGATGGTACCGCTCCACTCCAGCCCGGCATCCTGAATATGGAAAAGGGTCACGCTCAAATATCGCCAATTGGGTAAAGCATCCCATAAAATTATCATAGTTTTTTTTTTTTTTCTGGCAAGCTTAAACCGATCTATTGGACCAATTCCCATAGCACTTTGCCCAGGGAATGAGTCTGGTCACATCTTCGTGCGCGACTCCTTTACAGGGACCTTGGGCTGTGGAATGGCGTGTGAAGTTGGCCGTGAAACTCACCCAACTACCCGTGAAATCACCGAATGGGTAGTCAAACTTGAATCAGGGACCGATTCTGAACACGTTCAGCATTTAAATGTATTCAACAAATTTTAACAATCCAACAACTTTTGAGGAAGCCTTGCCGGCTGTGTAGCATCGTTCCAAAGACAGCGCACTTTTTTCAACCATCATTCACATCATTATACATCATTCAAAGCATCCTTTTCAAGCCATTTTATGAATTTGGCAGGACGGAGTGTGTGAACACTGGCTTCTTGGGCTTTCGCAACACCGCAGTCTCCAAGCGGATCCTGCAGCTGTGGAAGCAAAAGACCAATTGGTCCATGTAGCTTGACCCGGCGGTTTCATTGATGGAACAATGATGGAACAACATGGGTTTCAACATGGAACAACGTGACGAATAAACCAATGTTGATTAACTAGGGTGTAACACCCAGTGTTTTTTCCCTGTTGGACATGGTGCTCCCCTCATGTTCATCCTTGTCAATCCAGCGTAGGACCCGCAGCCGGATGATAATCGATCCGTTGGTGTTCAGGGATGGAATCGGATTGAAGTGACACCGAAAGTCGACATCGTTTGGGTTAGCACACGTGACTTAATTTGAATGTAAGTCGAATGAGAGAAACATGACTTACATTGTTTGAATGAACTCTAAGAACTGTGATTCATCTCAAGCCACCTCTTGTTGTCTTTCTGCTTTTCCATTATGTTTCGACATGTTTCAACACCAAACGGCACTCGGTCAAGTGCCAGGTTCTGGGACCAGAACTTCTTTGCAGAATCCATCCTGGAGCTGGTGGGTATGGAAATGGAAGAGCTCGGAAGGCCGGGCTCAGCAGCTGAGCAGCTGGAGTTTGCCCAGATTTGGGCGGTGATCCCGTCGCCGTCTTTTTTTTCCAGACGAACATGATGCTGGGAAACAATGGGTAGTTTGTCGCATGTTTTGATCATTAGAAATTGAAATACTTTTACATCTTCTACGTCATCTGATTTCCTGAACAACACATTCTGTGGGGTCCTATGGACTTTAAAGGCTTCAGGACAACATCAGTTCGTTTTGTTTTGGGACATATAGACTGACTGACTTCAAAACAGACCGCCAAATCGCCACCACTTTGATGATCCAGTCCTGCTTGATGCCGGCTGTCACACCAGGTTTGCTGGGAATTCTGTTGGACACATTTGAGGAATAAAATACTGTGAGGAATTAGGAATTAATCTACACTGAATCTACACTTCGAAATCTTGACGGAAACTCTTCACACCTCACACTTTTGCAAGGCCAGGTTACAACTCCCAGTGTGTGCGCTACCTGTTTCCATTTCTGTCCGGCATCGTCCCAGACACCATGTATTGCGACTGTTGGCAAGCCAAGCTGGCTGAGATGATTGGACCCTATCGGCAACGCAGCAGTCGCCTGGTTTCCTTTCTGGATCCGGAGCATGTGGACGTGAACTTCGTCCCAAACGATGCTTAGACTGTGGCCAGACAATTGGGTACCTTTCCTCCCAGTAAAGAAGGGTGCATTGTTCCCCAACCAAAGACCTATGCACCTCTCTCTCTGTCTCTCTGTCTCTCTGTCTCTATCTATGCGCTTATCATATATCCATTTGGATCCACACTCCATAACTCATATGATTACATATAGGCAGATACACCGTTGTGGTGGGGCTCCCCCCATTTTGTTTGGAAACGCCCATGCGGTCTCTTTGAGTTGTCTTTCCCAGGGTGTTGAGGTTGGGTCAAAGTGCCCCCTCCCTTTGCCTGGGTGGAGCCCATAAGTTACACAACAACTTTGTCACAGCATTTTCAATCCACGAAGACAAACAGGCTTCCTGGTTGTACCCATGTGCCCATCGAGGACATCTTCTGGAACCACGGCTTCAAGTTGAAGGACATGTTCCTGGACAGCCGACATGCCAAAATCATGAATCCACTCATCACCCACTGGGCGGGAATGCTCACTAGTCGCCAAAGGGTCGCGCTGGCGCGGACATATTTGAAGGACAGATTCAACGCCAGCTTTTCCGAGGCTTTGTTGCAAGCTATGCCAAACATGGATAAACAATCGATAAACATGGAGGATACCCCAATTCATAGCAATTTTCATCTAGAAAATGAAGTTTTATCAACCATGAGCTAGAATGGTTTGGTTTTGAGAGTTCTCTACTCTCAAAACCAAATGTATGGAAGGTTTACAGCCTTTGCAAGAGTGCCAAGATTGGAGGGTGAGTCGACCAAGAAGTCGTCGCGCCTTGACGCGCCTTGAGTTCGGACCCTGACTCAGGAAGAAATCTGCAATGACTCGCTCCCAGTGCCGATGCCGCCGCCCTCCTTCGCCAGCAATGCTAGATACATCAAGTGCTGCAAGAGTGTGGGTCACCGCTTCCGCATGCAAGGCGGGGAACCACTGGGAACCACTGGGAACCACTGGGGAACTCAAACTGGGCTAAGGTTGAAGGGCCAGTTACGGGGTGATTCGGATGCGTTTGGGAAAAGGGAATAGGATGGAATAGGATGGAATAGGATGGAGGTGATCGGAGATGTGCCGAAAAAGATGGAGATGATCGGAGATGATCGAAGATGATCGGAGATGTAATGGTGGGTTACTTTGATTTGTGGATCTTGAGCTGATACATGGTGACCCACATGTTTTTGTTGGTTGCTGGGTGGTCTTTGCACTTTCTGGGACCGGTTCACCATCAAAGAGCGTTTTTGAAAGGCAGGCCAGGCAGTCGGGGGAACCTGCCTGGCAATGTGATTGATGGGCACCAGGGAAACTGGGATTTAACACTATAAGGCATGGGGATAGGAATTGGGGTCCTATTTTAGGGCCATGAAAAGATGGAGAACAAGAATATGCCTTATTTTCAGACCAATTGCTCCGTTTCTATCTTATTCTTGATCTCAAAGATTGTAATTAAACCTTAAACCCTTGGTGGCCAGGGGTTCAGTGAATCCTCTCCTAACTGAGGTTCAAGTTATGATTTCACAAAATTCAAATCTTTGAACGCATGGCCAAATTATTCCACCTTTTTGGCCCTATCAAGTGGTACAGACAGAGACCGATTTGGCCTGGCAACCACCTTACGGTATGCCCTAAAACTCACGCCTCCCCTAAGCCCATTCTTCCGTTAACCCAGTCAAATTCGGCAATTTTGACCTATTTTGACCTATTTCATATGTATTTGTACTGTATTTGATCTACTTTTCCGGGAATTCGGAATTCTTGGGTCGCTCTGTCGCCCTGAGCAAATGGGGAAAACTCTCTTCTGCTCCGTTGCACGAGGCTTCGTGGAGCCCCGAGACCTTTGTTACTGGGGTTGTTGTGACTGGGAACCGCTCCAATTGGACGACTGTTGGAAGTACATATAACGACTGCGCTGCGCAGTGCTCAGTCCTGCGTGGACTGGAGCTGCCAGAATTGCCAGAGCTGCCAGAGCACGGCGACGAAAAAATGCGAAGATTTGAATTATGGGATAGCCATGGATAGCCATGGATAGCCTCAAATTCTTACGGTGAATCATATGTCAAAAGAACAACACTTTTATGGGTATCACTGTATCACTATCATTTTTAGACGGATTGAGAATGTTGGAAAGTCCAAAAGAAGATGCACCAGTGAGGGTTTCACAACTCGGTTTGTAGGCAACCCGAGTTTTGGATAGATCCTATACTGCTTGGTGTTAAGGCTATACCGAAGCCGAAGATACAGGTGATTGTTGAAAGCAGGAATTTGCAGCTGAACCAACGGCCACCAAATTCTGTGATAGTTGCAGCCATAATGTTGTCAAGGCATGGACTGTATTCTTGCAGGCTCCTGTAGGATGTGTCTCTCATCTGACATGGGCATGGGTCATCAATTTGGTATGGTCCGCTAGGCCCAAAGACATAGAACTGTCAGAAAGGAGCTGCGCGCTGCGCCTTGGTCAGGTTGGTCTCATGGACGCGAAGGAGAGCGTATTGTTCGTAATGCCGCCGATCTGCCATGGCTCTGAGTCCGGCTGCTGGTGCTGGTGCTTTGATCTTGTCGTGTTACAGCGAAGGAGAGCGTGACTTGGCGGCTAGAAGTGATTCAGAACACCTGGGCTGCACTTCAAGGTGGATGTGCTTGTCGAGCCCAGAGCATCCAGGATGCCGAGATGACTGGATTTTTTTGTCTCAAGCTTTGGGTGACTATTTCATTTTTGGCATTTTTCATGGTCAGGCGGATGGTGCATGGAAACTGCAGGGTGGTCAGCTGGATTTTGATGCAATTGCCAATATGTGGATTGAACTTGGAAGGGACAACTTTTCCGAGGCACTCTTCCTTTTCTGTGATAGCTGCTTCAGTGGCCAGCCACGGATCGCATCGGAGAGAAAGATCCCAGGAATTTCAGTCTTGCAGTGATGATGTTGATGAAACTTTTACGAGGTCTTGGTGCCTGTTTCACAGACAGAAACAAGGAAAACGTCAGCACTGGAAATACTTCTTCTATCCCTACCAGAGGTTCAGCAGCCAACTTACTTCTGTCGTTAGGGCAGACGTCCCCGTGCCAGATTTCTAACCCAGGACGATGTTATCAAAGTGCAGGTGAGTGGCATTGGAGCTCAGGATAGCTCAGGAATGTGGCGAAGATATCATGAGCCTCATTTTTGCCCGCCGCGCTTTCGCCCGACCACACTGGAGCTGTGGAGCAAGACAGGTTGGAGTCGACTCCATTTCAGCTTGGCTTGGACAATTCATTCAGGGAGACTGTGGGCTATTTGTTCCAGCTACAGTACATTAGTGAAATGGAAGTGACTTATCCTGCTGACAACGTGGATGATCCTATGAAGCTAGGGTGACTTGGCGGAAGGAAGTAACACTTCGGCACTTCCGGTGTCGGCCTAAGTGGCTGTGCCTCAAGAAGTTAGATGTTTTCGGTGGAAATCAAGGTGGAAATCAATGGATTTTGGGACTTGGGACCCCCAATTTTCAGATGTACTGCCAGACTCAGGACATGCGAGATGACTACTGTTATCATGGTGTACTGTTATCTCTGCCAGAGAAATGACCCAGTATAGGGTCAACCATGAGATCTACTAAAACAACACTTTTTGTTTGTTGGATTTGTCAACTCAGTATCATCGCCATCCTTCCCTTGAAAGCTGACTGAAGCTGTCGACCTGTCCAGGTTGACGGACCTCTTGAACTTTCAAGAAGACATGCAAACCAACAAACAGCTCCAACGAGCGCATCTCTCCACCTTGCTGCTTCTTGCACAAACCTGGTTTTTGCAGCTCTACACCTATTGGTTGAAAGATATGGATTCAAAGAATGGCTCAAACTCGAGTCCTATTCAAATGCGTGTTGCTATACTGCAAAGTTTTCATGAATGTTCCCGTACATGCCAGCAAATTCAGCACACCTTGAGCCTCAGCACCTATGATGGAGTCTTATATGAAGAAGTCCTGCTCGCGAAAGTAAACTTTCACAGATTGCTTCTGTAACTTGACTCGTGGCCATAGACAGGAGAAAGAGACCCACAGTCAGATCAGGCCTCGTTTGGATACAAAGAGACCCAAAGAATTGCTCGCATATACAGTCAGAATATGTCAGAGTTGTGCAACTCTTGGGATCTCAGAGACTCTGGGAGAGCGGAAATCCGAGTCTTTTGTCCCTCACATTGGTGCTTCACAGCGATCGAAAAGGATGACGCCATGACGCTGAAAAAGATTGAGAGAGAAGTTTTCGACAATGAAGACCGTGTCTTCACACAGACGATATCGATGCACGGCTTCGCGTGAAGTATCGTGAAGTTTAGCTGTTTGTTTCATGGAGTATGGTTCTACCTTCACTTGAAATATCGTCCAGAGCTTGGTTCGACACTGCCTCCCAGTGAATCTGTAGCGAGATTTGTTAGCTTTGAGACGAGCATCAAAGGTGCTGTTGATCGCTTGGAGACAGCTGTATTGCAGAGTTGGAAGGATAGCAAGAATGATGTGTGGTCCTTTTGGCGGCTCGATGTGGTTCGTTTGCAGCAAAAATGCTGCCAATTGAGTGAGCTGTTGCAAGCTGCAGCTCAAAAGCCAACCTGCGGCGACCGAACTGACGAGGTGACGCTCCTCAAAGAAGTCAGCCAAAAACTTCGTGTTTCTCTCATGTACATGGAAGCACAGGACGAATAGGAAGCATACGAAGCATGTGGAAGCCAATGAAGGAGATACGGGTTGTCTCTAGAGCCAGTCCAATTGTGGGTAAGGTGAAGAGACCAGCCTAAAAAGATTGGTGCCATGTGTTCCGCGGTGTCTTGGGTTGAAATTGCCCATGACCCTGACAAAAGACCTAACCTCAGTGGCGACCTCGTTGGAAAGCACAATTGGCTGCTTTGAGTGTGGCTTTTGCTGCTGGGATCTCCAAAAGGCAGTAGCATTTCTGCGGCATCACAATAGGCCTGTAATTCGACTGGGCAAGTTGGGCAAGTCATTCTAACTATGGAAACTTGAAACATGTTTCTCTAAGTGCTCTCTTTCAGTTGAGTGCGGCTTTCTGGTTGCCAAGCTGTCAAGACATCAAGACTTGGTTTGGAAACATTGCGGTCCTTGAAACTAAAGAGAAACCTTGAATTTCCACACTCGCCGACTGTCTTGCACTGCGACAGATGCTCCAGTTCCAAAATTCCAGGACCCAGTCTCCCCATGTCTATCCCCCAGTTTACCCTACAAGTTGCTTGGTTTCCAACGACGTTGATGAATCCATCGCGAGTCGATGTGGCCACGGCAGCACCTTGTGGTTCAGACTCGCCAAAAAGTCGCGCGTCGCCACGAACGCGCCGCAACGTCGTGGGGACCCTTGGAACTTGGTCTGGCTAAACCTTGATGCAGAACTGGGGAACCATGAATCATCATGAATCTCCCCATGAGGATTCGATTTGCCAAGGGGTGTGACTGGCATTGGCTATGGGGCCCGAACAGGGGGTCCTCATGGGGGTCCTCATGAAACATCATATGCCCAGTTTTTTTTCATATTTGCAGGCTATCTAAGATAAGCTATTGAAAGCGTGCCCAAATAGCATGGCTTTCTGCCGATGGGATATCACTCTGGACATGCTGAATTAATTCTCATTAATTCTCATCCCTTAATGACAGAGCTTTGTTTCATCACAGGTTAGGTTCAATTCTTCCACTTGGAGGAGAGGTGGTGGTTTCGCCGTGGATAACCATGGGATGTCCCGAGGTTTGCGGCCACCGTGTCCTAAGCCATGGCTGAAGCGCCGGACGCAGCCTTTGCGATGGGGGAAATGGATGGACATGGTGATTTTGTGGCACAGATGGGATGATTGGTAGATCCCAAAAGGTTGGTTAATGGATGTTAATGGAATTATTGGGAATGTGTGGGATGTTTTATCGGATTTGTTCATGGGATGAATGAGATTTGTCAATGGGATGTATTATTGTTGGGCTTACTACATGATCCAATTTTCTATGAGCCATGAAAGGGCTGAACATGTTAAACCGTGGCTTGCCACTATTCATGACACAAATGGGTTGATGGAAAACTGGACAGGTTTTAAACAAAAATTGAGTTTCAACCAATTCAACATGGGAATACTTAAAACATGATAAGCATTATAGCTGGTTAGTAGCCCACCAATCAACCATACCAATTTTCTATTTGGAGATTTGGTTCCCAATTGGGTTTTAATCTCTGGATCCGGAAATCACAGAGCCTTGGTTTGCTGGAAGCTGGAACCCTTGCTGTTGGGTCGCTGTGTTAATCCACAGAAGGGGCGTTCTTCTTGGGTTTATAGTAGGGGTTTGCTGATAGAAACACAAGCCATAAAGGCTGTAGGATGACATAGGATTCTTTTTGGGAACCCTAGCAAGATTGGACACCTGGAAATTGTGAGGTGAAAATCATCCGTAGCATCTGGAAGAACATGATAGAACATGTTTATCGTGAGCATACTCCGGTACTTGTTTATCGTATTGGCCTCCAAGTGGATGCTTTAGGTTACAATCCAAACCATGTCCAGTTTGTGTGGCTCCACTGGTACCCATTTTTGAGCAAATCTGCGAGGTTCTTCTGAGCCTGTAGTAAAGTGTAGTAGAAACGATCATGACGACAGGTTGCAAGTGTCAAATAGTTGCACTCCATGGGTGATTGTTTTTTCTGGTCTGGGGAAGGATAGAGACTGGTCAATTCTTCAGGAGCTGAAACCCTTTCCATTTCTGAGAGTTTTGAAGCAGCAATTTAATGGGGAATATGATGATTCACCGATGGTTTTTGGGGTGCCCTATTGTCAGACAAAACCATTTTTTGTCGCTTCCAACGAGATTCCAATGGGTCATTCCGCACTGAAAACGGCAGGAGGGCACACAGAGTGTCATGCAGGCACTAGGGCTGGAGGTTCCACAAAATGGGATGACACATCAATTCCTGTTTCAAATAGCAAAATTGATTTGATGCAGGAATGATTGACCCCGCATGCCTGTTTTCGTTTTTTTCAGTGGAAATCCGGATCGAAATCGCGCCTGTGTTCGTGGATAAATCTTGAAAAAATTGAAACTCTCCCCATGACTGGATAGGTTCCATAGGTTCCAAGAATTTCCAAGAATTTCCAAGATCTACCAATCCCCAGACTTATAGACTGGAAAACTTCATTGAAGTGGCGCCATTCTTGATATTCTTTTTCCGGGTTCCACATCCACAATGCCATTGCTAATTCTGACGAGAATCTTCCAGGGCCAGGCGAATTTGACCGCCGCTAGGGAGGCGAGAAAGCGAGTTGCTCGTCCCGACAGGCAGCTGGTGGGCATACCTAAATTTGAATGACCATGAGATACCATGAGATCATAAGGAAATATAAGGAATATGAATGAACATGATTGTTTTTAACAACTCCCAATGTACCCAATTTTACCATTTGCTATTGAAAACGTTACCAAAAAAGGGAGGGTCTATTTTTGGGGTTTGCGGGAGTGATTAAATCAGCGGACTTTTCGGATCAGTTTTGGCCATTTTGGGAGGTCCATTTTGCCTCAACAACACTTGGAACCATTGTATTGCAGACATGTTACTACCTCGAGGGTTTTCAAACAACCAAGAAGAAATTGGAACAGAACGTGCTGTAGAACTACAGTATCAATGTGGTAAAACAGGTTCTGTGGCATGTTGTTTTATTTTGCTTCCATTTTCCATTCCTCGAAAGGGGATAGACCTGGGGGATCTGGTATCCAGATGTATCCAGATTTTGGGCGGGCTATGCATTTGATGGTCTCACATTGCTGTCTAAAAGAAGCCATGGCACCTTAAAGAGACTGAACTTGGCGGATTTCCATGGGATTTTCCAAGGGATTTTCCAAGCACTTTCAGCCATTGGTAGCCATTCAATAGCCACTGGGTAGCCATCCAGAATCCAGCAGCAATGTTTTCGGCCGATCGAAAAAATCCTCACCGAGGCCGAACTGGATGCGCAACTCTTGGCGAATCGTATCGCCTTGTTGAAGCAAGAGGAGGAGAAGGCCGGACTGGGAAGGACTGGGAAGGACTGGGAAGAGAAATTTTCTTCAGCGACATAGTCTGACATAGTTCATCGGGATTGCGACATATTGCGACCATTTTTGGGGTTTCAGATGTTGCATCCAAATATCTCCAAATTCTCCAACCAATTGGCTTAACCAAAGATCGGGAGTTTGGCCAACGGATTTTGGGATGACATCATCAAAGCATGGGTAACTGGCGGTGAATGCCGGGTTAATGAGCGTTCATGGATGCTAATGCGTGTTAATGGGTGTTTTTTTTGGGTGTTGATGCATGTTTACTGCAGTAATCTGCAGCATCAATTTGAAGGAATGTATCCCCACAAGTAATTGATTGCGTTCCAGGTTTTCGGCCCACAAGCTATTTTCCGAGGCATGGAAGAAGATCGAAGAGTCTGGGAGCTCAAAGATTTCTATGGCCTGGGATTGAGACGATTTTTCTGGCTGGAACCAATGCAAATGGGGATGGCAACCCAAGAAATTGGGATGTGAACCAACAGAAATGATGATGGTTACAACATGTTACAACCAATCAAAGTGGTCATTGTGAGAATACGGCTAATCACAAGAACTGGGATCATTTTCCCCGTAGAAACTGCAAGTGGAAGACCACAGGTTAACCCTTTTTCAGTCACCAGGATGGACTTGAAGCAAGGTATAGGCGGTATAAGACAACATATCCCACAATGGCTGATAAATTTGCCAGATAGTTGCAATAAAGCCACCAAAATGCTCCAACAGTGCTAGTTGAAATCAAGGTTTGTAGTGACTAAGCCAACAAAATTTGAAATGTATGTGTAAAAACTACCAACATGAGGGTTCAATCTGCAACCACCTATGGCCGCTTGGGGTGCCTGGTCATCTATGCCTTGTAGACTCTGAGAAATGAGCTTTACTCCACGTTTCAACACGCACAAAACCTATCATGGTTATTCATGGTTTATATTTCGCCATCCCAGAAAGGCGTCAGGAATATTGAGATATATGCATCCGCGTGCATTGTTGCATCGGTTTGCATGGCAAGGGCACGTCAAACTGAGGACCAAAAAACGGGCAGCTGAGATCGTGAAACTGCGTGAGCAAAACGAGCAGAAGTTCTCTGCCAAGGACTAAAATGCGGTGGCGTTTTGGGGGGGGACCTCAACTGGTCGGACTTCACATGTTGACCTGAAAGCACTGACAAAACATGGGATTTTCCGTTTTCAAAACACATATCCGTTGCTTGCTCAAGCGAGGCTCTCCTTGATCTACACAGGTTGGTAAATAGCTGTAAATGCCCCATTTTCTGAATACCGAACATCCCCTTCCAGTTCTTCGAGATACTTCTCCCAGACTTCTCCCGAAAATCGATGTTTCAACGGGCCAGGAGCAGTTTTACAAGCAGAAGTGGGAGTCCATCCGTGCAGCCCAGGCATCGGGGAGATTGGGGAAAAAGACGCCCACGACTCAATGTGTTTTTTTTTATCTCCATTTGCTCATTATCTGATCATTATCATCATATATCATCATTATCCCTTCATATCCGACGGTTTTGTTTTCGCTTTGCAAAACCCCTTCCGCTGAGTCTCCTGGTGGAAAGTTTTGGACAGGATTATCCGATTATCCCAAAGTGACCATCCAAAACTGTGCAGCATTGTGCAGCTATGCAAAACTGTGAAGTCTTGGTGCGAGGCAACGAATGCCCAGCAGAGGGAGAAGGTCCGCAGTTTGGAATGGAGCAAAAGCCATGGATAACGAGGTGATGAAATCTTTGTAGACCACACTAATTGCATTTAAAGAGACTCCTCCGGTCTGGTGGAAATCCAATTTGCTGGTCAGTTACCTGGGCCTACCTTGGACGGATTGGGTTTACCACATCGTAAAATGCTGTACATGTAAGGGCTGTAATTTGCCTACGCTCAGGAATCGGCCATGCGCACCTATACTTGCAAGGTTTTCGAAGGGTCTGTCTCGATGAAATTCACAGAATTTCATGGGCTTTCAGGTACGCGAGTTTTGTACGGATCCATGACTGGTGTCTGTGCCCTTAAAATCTTAAAACTTACTGGTGCTTAGTAGGGAATGGATGGGAATGGATGGGAATGGGGGTTGCTGGGATTATTATTGATAGTGAGCCAGCGGATCATTCCCTCATTCCCTACTAAGCAGCAGCACCAGTAAGAAAATTTTGAGTGGTCAGCCAATTTCGTTCCACCACTCTTTGGCACTTCATCTGGATGAAATCTCCAGCAGGCGAAGGCCATCCGTGAACAGACACGCCATGGGTTGATGGAGCAGAAGTGCTGACCCAAGATGCAGCTTTCAGTCTCCAAAATGGGGGGTTAACCAGGCAAAAGTGAGGACACACACACAGACACACACACACACTAGACAAGAATGGATCATTATATGATCCGTCAGGAACTGAATCCTGAATGCACCTAAACTAATCATAAAAGACCAACATTGATTCCAGATTGCGACAACAGTGCAGCAAATTGTATAA
>Ga0126342_10005438_pt1 | contig 22214 bp, 32 predicted proteins | sample Cyp1metagenome_FD_92528 | JGI IMG/M metagenome (GOLD analysis project Ga0126342, IMG submission 92528) | Coral microbial communities from Lord Howe Island, Old Settlement Bay, Australia - Cyphastrea 1 metagenome | ecosystem: Host-associated > Invertebrates > Cnidaria > Coral ...
AAACAAGATTGGACAAATGTCCTGAGCAGTCGGAGCAAGGTACCTTGGTTCAGTTCTGCCTAACTCCCTTACCGCAGCAATTAGTAGACTAGAGACCGATCCGGAGGCTAATGACCAAGTTAAGGGGCGCATGGAGCAGCTCACAGCTGCAGTACCATCAGTGAACATGCTGAGCATACTATACTTGTTGGAGGATCAGGGTCTCACCTGCGGTATCCCCTGAAAGAGGAGGCTTGAATAAGCACAGGGTTGGATTGTTGCCGCCAGGCCCTTGCAAAGCCTTGATTGATAAGATTACGGATAGTACGGCACGCCCAGCCGTCTGCAAACACAGTCTTGTTCCCTACTAAAGAATCAGTTTGGAAGCATTGGAGATTGCAAGTCCCCGATTGTTTCCCATAGGATCCATGTATATGGTATACTAACATTTGGGGTATATTGATGGTAAATGTTACCATATATAGCAGCACCATGGATCCTATGGGTTTGGGAAATGCTTGGTGCAATCGTCCCCGTTTTTCCCACGTGGCTTTCGAGGCACCACATCTGGCCCCGTCTCCTGCCACCGAATCTTGGGATCCGAGCGACGCCTGGCACTCCCCGGCCCCCGCGCCGACGGCCGCGCCGACGGCGCACCGGACATCGCCGTGGCCCGAGTGGCCGCAGTGGCCCACCACGGCACCGCGGAGCACGCCGCGACCCACGCGCGCGCCACCCATGGTGCTGATTACGGGGCCACCGGATGCCATGGAATGGAAACCTAGGTGCAGAACTCAGGGCGGAACTTGGGTGAAAAGTGAGGTCCCAAGAGGGCCCTAAAAATTGGGCAGCTTGTAGTATGGGATCATGCGTTTTTTTTTGGGGGTGATAATTTTGTATAGTTTTGATCAGTCCCATGTTTTGGATGGTTTCTGAGACCTTGTCTGGGATGGTTTCGAACTGTTTCAGCAACTAAGGTGGCTGTGAGACCAATTGTTGTTGGTAGATGCAGTGCCATGTTTTCAAGCTGGGATGATCCATGATGATTCCAATTTTGATGGAATTACCCTCTGGTAATTTAACATAGCTATTGAAAATGGCCATTTATAGTTGATTTTCCCATAAAAATTTGTGATTTTCCATAGTTATGTTAGTTTACCAGAGGGTAGGTTTCTCAATGCCATAGTTTCCAAACTTGCTGAACTGGTTCTTTTTGGGGCGTTTCGGAAAAACTGTTGGGACCTGCTGGGATTCCACCAGTCTTCAGCAGGACATCAACTTGTGGTATCAGCAATGGTTTTCCAATTTTTTTGGGCTGTCAACAGGTTGTTTTGCTCGAAGGTTTGATTTTGATGTGTGCAAGGTGATGCTAATGCAAAAATTATTATCATGTATGACATGATGATCATGACCACGATGGTGATGATTGTGGTGATTACGACTATGGTGATGATCGTGGCGATGATCGTGGTGATGATTGTGGTGATGGTTTGATGGTGATGACGATGGTGGTGATTACGATGACAATATATAATGATTATTATCATGATAATAATGATAGCAATGATGATAATAAACATGATAGTTATCATGTAATATGATATGTATACATTTATATATTTATATCGATGATGATTATGATTATGATGATTATGATGATGATTATGATGATGATGATGATGCTGATGATGATGACGCCAACAATGATTATGATAAGTATGAGTATGATTATATATGAATACTAGTATTAGTATTAGTATTATTATCATGTTTGTTATTATTTTTGTTGTTACCATTGTTGTCATTACTATAATATAGCTTAAAGTATCTGCCCCAAGATGCCAAGATCCTGTGGCCTGCGCCAGGGATGAGGTCGCACCATCCCCCTCTGATGAAGGAAGGTTGTTCATTCCTCAGCCAGCAGATGCTGGGGATGTCGTTTGAAGCCTTGCACAGCGCCTCTTTTTTTACTATGGCCATGGAACATCACCATGTTTAATTGGTCAAGTAGTATATAAATCATCCATAAATGGGCCATGTTCAAAATCATTTTTTTATAGCCCGGGGGTTCCAAGGCGATCACGGTTCAGAGATACTATCAGTGCTCGATTTGGGGGCGATGTTATGATCTGCTGCACCAATTCAGCAGTGGTAGTCAGAAGAAACTACCGCAGCTATCGCATGAAGGAAAGATGTGGCTTCTGCTGATGAGATGTTCTGAGGGTGAAAACTCTTCAGGGATTTGCGTAGTTTCAAATCATTGATATATCTTTTGGTATATTGATTCCTTAGCCCATCCATTTGTATTTGTTGTTGAGTGTGGTTATCTTGCTGTAGTTGCTTAGCGGGCTGGAACTGGAAGCATTTCTCAGCCTTTGGACCTTGAAAGATGGAGGTCTAATCTTGAATCTTGGAGGACCCCTGCCCTGTTCGGGTGGTATTGGCGAGGCTATTATTCAGCAAGAACCGTGATCAATCTATGTGTTGAGATTCATGTGTACCCTCCGACACCCAGAGTTTTTTATGGAGATGGCATACCCCCTACATTCCCCTACCAGCGGCCTTTTCTAACCTTTCTTTCATTGGATTGGTTTAAGGGAAAATTTACAGGAAAGCCCCATATTTAATGGTGAAAACCATGGTTTCCTGTAGATTTTCCCTTAAACCAATCCAATGATTCTTGCAGGCTTAAGGAATTTAGCGAACTTGGCTGGGCCGCTCAATGCCGGTGCTTTCCGGCCCCCCTGGAGGAGCCGGAAAGGGTGGGGCCTTGGAGGGGCACTCTAGTACTCAAATAATCTCTAGTATTTACCCTCTGGTTATTTAACATAGCCATGGGAAATGGCCCATTTATTATAGATGGTTTACCTATTGAAAATGGTGATTTTCCATGGCTATGTTAAATAACCAGATGGTAATTCAATCTTTTGCATGGCTAGCGGCTAGGGCGAAAAAAACGAGCACCAACCAATACCAACCATGCCAGGCTACAAACGTTACTGTAGTCGTATCATCTCGTGAAAAGTCGTATCGGGAGGCCGTGCGCCTGGAAAATTTGATTCTGGCATCACAAATCATCACAACAAGAATGGCCATGTAAGTAGACTCAAGTAGACCCTGGGTCAGCCTGGGTCAGCCTGGGTCCGTTGCCATTTTCGAAACGTTCCGGAAGGGTTTTCAAACCCAGGTTCTGGTTGGGTCCTCTATTTCTACTTCCTTCGCTTCATGATGTTCGGATCTCAGCGGATGCCAGATGGTGTCTGCTACGGCTTCAGTGGATGGAAATATGTTGCAGGTACATTTAGATATACATTTAGATCATTCTAGCTGCTCTAGCTCTTTATCATAGTCTTTCTTCAGAATGTCACTTTTGTTGGATCACGACAAGAAGCAGGATCATTCCCATTCACCCAGATTTCTGCGGCTTTGGCCTGCGGCAGGGCTGTGATGTTCATTTTCGTGATCATGCACTTCCCGGTGCGGCGCTCATGGATCTTCAGGGTGGTTCCCAGCTCCCTCGGAGTGTAAACTTGGACCTGGGGATCATTGGGATATATATATATGTATATGATATATATGTATATATATATATATATTGGGATAATGTTGGGATAATGGATATTAGTGGATGAGAATGGTAATTTAGTGTAATTTATCTGTAATTTATCTTTAACCACTATAGAGTCACTAGATTTTTTAACTTCGAAGCAACCGGTCGTCGCACACCTTCCATTTTCAAGAGAAAGGTCATCCAAGGAAAGGGGGTAGAACACTTCCGTCTTTACCGGGTCATGTTACTGGAATGACCTTCCAATAGGGAAAATCTATTCCTCAGAACTTGGTGTAACCGTTGCACAGCATATCAAGAAGCACGTATTAACCACAATTTAGCCACATATTACAGTAAGCATATTAACCGGTTGTTAATCAGATTAAGCAGTTTTTTCCGAGATACCATTCGTATTTTTTTGTTCTCGCCGCTCAGATTCTCATTATCTACGCCACACACGGCAGCTTAGAGGAGTTGGGACGCTCAGTTGTTCAGGTACCAGCCATTGTTGTGCAGCACAAATTGGTTGAGTTTACCTTGGGGTGTGCGCGCACAGACAAAGAATAACATGTAAAATATTGCATACTTATGCACCCTTGTTTGTGTAATATATACATGATATATCTAGTTCTTCATTTGCAAACCTGCACATATTATATAAACAAAACATCCTAATCATAAACGTTTGAACATGCAACTCATGTTTCATGGGCTGATGTTTTTGTCAACATGCCTTGCGTCAAAAGCACAGATCCAAAAATGATGACACATGCAAACATCTTCACACGCACAGTGTAAAAAAACACGGGTTGGTTACGTTGACAATTATAGGATATTAATGTGGGTAAATCAAGAATAAACCACCCATGAGCCCATGACTGGGAATGGCTTGTATCACTTATTTATGATGATTCGGGGGATGGTTTATTATTGTTTTACCCACATTATAGGGGATTAAACTGACCCAAAAAAAGGGGATGATCTCCATCCAAAAAGGGGGAATCCCTAAGGACAGTATGCCTTTCAACCAGTGGAAAGGGACGACATAGGGTGGGTTTAAAAAACTCTGCTCATATGGATGTGGGTCAAAATGGAAGACCTAGGGGACCACAAATGTTAGTCTAGTTTAGTATTAACCATCCAATTATTGGGGTACCTAATTTTGACCCATACCCATATGGGTTTGCCTGAAAATAAGAAGATTACCCTCTGGTAATTTATGTAATTTTAACAGTTTGCCAACTGGAAAATGGCCCATTGAAATAGTGGATTTACCCAGCTATAAATTGTGATTTTCCATAGTTATGTAAACGTTTACCAGAGGGTATTGGTGATCAACTTCTGGCCGTCCATTGATGGCTGGAACTTGGGGTGCCAAGGTAGCAATTGTTACTCCAAAGATAGTTATAGAATGGTATAGATTGGTAACTTTATGTTAGACATCGAAATTTTGAGGCATAAATGCGGCATAAATGGCTATTTATACAAGATTATACAAGTATGTATGTATATGTGCAAATTGGTATGTAGATATTGTTGTATTTCCATAGCCACATTTTTCCTTTTCAAACCCTCCTCCCCTCCCCCGCTTTGTTCAGGTGGAGCGAACCACACAGCTTCGCTCCTGAGGTGGATTTGGCATGGCTCAAAGCAGACGTTCTTTTCCCCCTGAAACTGGGTCAATCTTGGTGAGGGGAACGTGTTTTTCCCACACTTAGCTCAAATTCATGTGTTGTTTAAATCAGATTCTGGGTATGTGCAAATGCTGGCCGGAAGTGCTGATTCGAGAAACATGGGGGAACTGCAGAGAGAGAGAGAGAGAAAGAGAGAGAGAACCGCAGTCCGGAAACATTGAAGGACAAACGGTTGAAAGAGGGAATAGGTGACAAGCACGGAGTTTTCAATTGGGTGCCTACTAGGTGCAGTGGTAGCAGGGGTCCATCCATGCAGCATTCTAAGTGTGGTCGTTGAGTCCCGTTACGGGCATGTTTCACTTCCGTATTCATATAGCATCACTGCATATTCTTGGAATGGAGTCACGAACGCGGGAAACAATTATTCAAAGTCTATCCATTTCCGATATAATATCATATAATTAATATAATACATCCACAAAAATCTATAGTCTATATCTATAGAAACAAATCTATAGTCTATATGTATTTATCTATAACTATATACTAGATCTATAAAGATCTCCGCGAAAAACTGCTGAGATGTTGGCATTTCATCCTCGTCAGGCTCATCCCAGGCCGACACCACAGGTGCGGTGCGCGGCTGCGCGGCTGCGGCTGCGCGAGCCGCGTTCGGTGATGACGGGTGATGTTTGGTTGAAGACCCATGGAGATACCCTCTGGTAATTTAACGTAGCTATTGAAAATGGCCATTAATAGTTGATTTTCCCAATATAAATGGTGATTTTCCATAGCTATGTTAGTTTACCAGAGGGTACTATGGATATGGGGGTGATAGAATCTGTTTGGAACATTTTTAAAATTTTTCCATATATTGGGAATAAGGCGAACAACTGACGAACTCATAATTTTTCAGAGGGGTTGAAATCACCAACCAGTAATATATGCAATATGGAAATATATGGAAATATCTGGAACCACATTGGAATACTATGATTTACTATGGATTATACTATGGATTATACTACTGGATATTTCATATTGATGGATGTTGATCGGTGTTGATGGTTAAGTCGCACAACATGCTTTGTTTGAGTCATATCTAGTGAGGTAAAGTCACCTGAGCTTCTGGCAGCACCTTTGAAGCTGGTCCAAAGGCACCTTACACATCCTTACACCAAGTATCAATTGGCAATGTCAACTCCACGGAAACACTGACACGCATAAATGTGCGCTCGTCGCGTGGTAAACCCAGCAACGAAGTCGAGTGTGGCTTTAGCAACCTTAAAAAAATGTATCGTTTCTTAACAAGTCTTAAGTCTTAAGAGATATTTGCGGATATGTGGGTTTAAAAGAGTCTAACACGTATCTATTGGTTATTCTCCTTCAACAGCAGTTCTATGTTCAGTTTCGTTCTTGGTTGCCATCGTAGAAGACTCACGCGCGCTTCCCCGTTGCAGCGCAACCTGGGGGGGTCGCAGCGTATGGGTCCCGGCCTGGGCGATTGAGACTGCCCCATGGCTGCAACATATCTGGCTCCGGGTCAAAATGGGGCTTTTTTGTGAGGGTTTAACGGTGGTTTAACGGTTTAACATTGGCTTTAAATGTTATTCGCTATCAGCAATGAGCGATCATGGAGTTTGCTATCATCTGGAGGTTTGCTAAAGTTAGGGATCCACAAGTCAGCATGGGTTTCACTATGTTTCACTATGTTAGGGACTGACTTGGATATCTTGGATATCTTGGATATCTTGGATATCTTGGATATCTTGGATGACTTTGGGGTACATAGGTACAGGTTAAACACCCATGGTGTTTGGCCAGACTCGCTGGCCTCGCGGGGGCCCTTAGGTCCCTGAGGGATGAGGATTCAAAGCCCAAGTTCGGGAACTTGCAGCCCTTCCTCGCCACGCTCTCCGTATCTCGGCGGCGCGCCTTTAGAGTGGTGAGAAAAGTGGTGGGAGATGTTCAGTGGGAATCCATGTCGCAGGCTGAAAATGGATCTTTCTGAAATCCTATCCCAGATGCTCCATGGTGCTGGAATATTTACCAACATTTGCCCTAAAAATCACCCAAATGTAGGTAAATATACCATACATGGAGCATATGGGTATTCCTATTCAATATGTTTCCTTTTCTGTTTGTGCTCTTATAGGAATGTACATGGTTTGTGGTCTCAAATGTTTTTTCTGGGAATGGGAGGATGATTCCATCGCAAATAACCAACATATCTTTCATGATTTTTCCGGGGGTGGCTCAACCACCAGCCACATGTGTGAGGAGCACTGCTAAAAGCACGACAACATGGCAAACTCGAAGCTGCCCATTGAGTGGGAGGTGGAGGGATCGGCAAAACACAGGAGCCTCGTTCTTTGATGTGGGACATGGGTTCTTAAAGCCAATCGTTAGTCCGAATCAGTAGCAACTGCAATCGAAATTATATGAAGAGATAGGTAATGTTCAACCTGAATGGGCATACACATGCATATATATCATATATGTATATAGTTACATTTTTTGATTTATAATGAATGGGAGACAGTTGCCACTAAGACTCACTGAATTAACAAACTTAATGGAAATTGTATGAATTTGTATGACTTTATGACGTTTAACCTTAGTCATTTTCATGCCCTGGGCCAGCTGCAGCCCTTTTTTGACAATCCTTGATCGATGAGTTTGGAGCCAGTGATGTTGATGTCATTAATTGATGTCAAACCAGGGCCCAATATGATTTACAATGATTCTCAATGATTCTGATATATCTTAATGAATCTTCTAGCTGCAAATTGAAACTAGCATGAAATCACTACCTTAGGCCTTAGGAATCCTTAGGACCTATAGGAAGGCCTTGTTCCCCGTGAAAAAGCAACTGGTGCAAGAAGGCATCGCCCCTGGACTCCCTGGGCCTTGCCAAAAATCCCAGGGTTTCATTCCATCAATGAACTGGAAATCAGAGCCGATCTTTGGCTTTGTTGAAGGGGCTCAATTGAAAAGAACTGCGGAATGAGTCACAATGATCAACCCCCGGAAACGGATGATCAACGTACTAAGGGATCAGACCCAGGGGCCCTCAGCTGGGAAACTTTGGCTTCAGGACTGTCAGGACTTGCTTCCACGGAGAAGGTGTCTACCTCTGTGATTTTTGGAGGCAGGACTGGGGCGCGGCTTGAGTTTAGCAGTGAACTCCGCGCACGTGGCACGAGGTCATATATTTATACATATTATATCATATATTATATTTGTATGTGTGCACGTATGGTACAATGCATGCATACACACATACATTATGTATATATATATATATACAGTGTAGGAGGGCGGCGTATCCACGACTAATTTCTTAAACCTACGACAAGAAAAAAAACAAACAGTGGTGTGTGTGTGTGTTTTGTTTAATACCTCAGTGTGTGCCAGGAACTCTGAGCAAAAGGCTTTCGGCAAACTTTCCATCGCAACTTTGTCGCCACCTCTGCCCCAAATGCATATGCATCCAGTGCATCTCAACTATCGATGCTGGGGGGGTGATAGCATCCAGGTCTATGGATTGTAGTCCTGGTAATTATATGTAATTATGACTTACGGTCCCACGTAGTTACCTTTGTTTCTCCATGTGAAGGATGCGGGTTGCCTCGTTTTTCCATTTTTCGACGGTTGTCCATAGTTCTTCATTGTTTGTTTCCTGCATTTTTCACGGTTTTTCATTTGTTTTTTTTTTCAATGTTTCATAGATTTTTCATAGATTTTTCATAGATTTTTCCATGTTTCCCCATGCTTTTCCACCAGTCTTCTAGGGTTTTCCCATGGTTAGACCGCCACCGGCCGCAGATACGCCCCCTCCCGCCTCGGCGCGGGAGTATGGCCTGTGGCGCCCGGGCAGGAGGCGGCTGCCGCAACGCATCCGAGAGGAGGCCGGCCCGCCGGCCGCCCGGGAGGGCTCCCGGGGGGTTGGAAAACCCATGGGAAAACCGCAGGAAAACCATAGGAACAGGGAGATTTCATGGGATTTATAGCTGATGTTAGCTGATTTATGATGATTTATGATGAGTTGCCTTAGACTCACTTGTAACTTGGTGAATTCTAGGGTTTTATTGGGGGGATACATAACTATACTACAGTTAGTGGAGGTTAGAAACCAACAAACATAACCGGGTGGCCTCAGCGTGTATCCCTTTCCCATTTGCTCCACATATGGAATATTTGTCCACACACCTGAAACTGGATATTGTCACCAAAGAATTGGCTTTTATGATTGACCATATGATGAAGCCATATGATTAACCATATGATTAACATGGATTAACCATATGATTAACCATAAGATGTTTTAAGATCTTTTAAGTAACTATGGGTGGGACGATAAAAAGGGTACCTCGTACCTCGTGGATGACTAGGGGGATCACGGAGAGTTGGACTCGCTAAGGGATCACTGGTTTTTTTGGGGTGTGAATTCTGGGTAAAATTGGTATATATATATATCTCATCTAAATCTAGGATATCTAATGTTATATCAGTTAGATAATCTAAAACTAGGATATCTAGCTACTCTTTGGTTAAGCCTTGGTAAATCTTGGCCCTTTAGTTAAAGCACAGCCAGGTCTTTGTACAGCGGGAGATGTCTGAGTCTGCGCCCAAGGATTCAAGGATGCGGCTGAGATGTGTTGATCCTGTCCACCCAACCTTTCTGATGATACCCGGCCTGGTAAACATACAAAAAGCGAACTGGAAAATGGCCCAGTCGAAATAGTGGATTTTCCCATAAGAAAATGGTGGATCTTTCCAGTTCGCTATGTTAAATTACAAGAGGGTAATGATGATAAAAAATGGTTTTCCCATAAAAATGATTTTCCATAGCTATGTGCATTAAAAAATAGTGGATTTTCCCATACAAATGGTTTTCCTCAGGTTTGAATCCCGGCCCGTTGTGACTTTTTGCTTCAACGGCCATGGTGTCGCCTGGTGTCATAGATGCCATATGGCTGCTGACCCAGGCTGCTGGAAAAAATCATCGACACGGCTCATTTCCAGGATGAAGGTAGGGCCGTTGTGTCCGTTGAGGCCATGGAGGCTGACTTTTTTGTATCTCCAGGACAGTCCGAAAAGAGATAGAAGATTTGCCAGGATGTCATAATAGCATATAATAGCATTCTTATTCTTAGATGATCTTTTGATATATTTTGATATTTTTTCTCAAGATTCCTGCATGTCCAATTTTAATGATGTTCTGCGGAGTTGCTATAACTATACCCTGGTGACAGGAAAGCCAGAGGAGATTGCAAAGGAACAAAAATTGAAAGCGCCACATCAGGAAGCCTGGCCTCATGGCTGCATGGAAAGAAGCAATGGTTACCCTCTGGTAAATAAACATAGACCCTGAAGATCACCCATTTTTAATGGAAACTAGTCTTCCAACCTCTATCTGCCAGGGTCTATGTTAATTTACCAGAGGGTAATTTGTTTTGTTGTTTGATGCATGGCTTCAAGGGACAATTTCAACCACCGCAGATCGATCCCCCAATGAGTTTTTTCGGTTTCCGGCAGATTTTTCCCAGAAAACCTCTGGGATTTGATGATGGCACCAGCTTCAAGCCATAGCCACATCGTCGCGAATTGCAAAAAAACCTGGAATAAGATAAAGCTACAAAAGTCAACCTCACTTGGGAAGCCTGAAGTCCATGGAAAATTTGGAGAGAGAATAATATGAAATAAAAGTATATATTATATATAGATAGATATATATATATATATAAAGAGAGAGAGATATATATATATATATATATACATATAAATATCAGTACATCCTGTCCATGGGAAATAGCTATGGGAAACTCTGCCACTGCAGGGATCCCTCCACTGTTGGAATGCCAAGGCCAACGTTGGAGTTTCCGTTGACATGGGCGCCGCCGGAGCGCTGGGACTGCAGAACTACTGAACTGGGAATGACATATGGAGTAACCCCCGATAGAACAGTAAAATCTGAATCTAAAACAAATGACTATTGTACCTCTTTTTTCGGGGTTGATATATCTATATAATATATATATATATATATGATATATATAAAATATATATATATATATATATAATATAATATAATATATAATATATATATACTATATATAATATCTATATATAATATCTATATATGATATATATATAATATACATATACATATGCATCATTTTTTCATGGACATGCAATAGATGCATCATAACCAGCAAAACATGGGATGGAACTAGGGATAGCCACCAACTTATCACAGCAGCACACTGCCCGAACTCTGTACACACACTTTCGCCAGAGTAGGTGTGCTGCATATTCCCAGAACATCCCGGAACTGGATGAAAGGGAAAACCTACGTCGGACACCCCTATGTTGGGAGGTAAAAACCATAGGTTTTCCCGTAAAATTCCCCTTAAACCCAATAAGATTGAACATATCCCATCCATTTTTTGAGCAGTGCCCAAATTTGAACCCAGGTGTCTTGCCCTTGCCAGGAGAAAGTGCAGGGGCCACCTGCTGATGTGGATGTTCTATTGCAGCAATCCAACCTCTACAGTTTCTTGGAGTTATGATTTAATATGTTTTAAATTTTAAATGTTTTTGGGCCATCAAAGTTGGCTGGTGGCTTTTGATATTAGCAACTCCCAGATAGAACAGTGATTTCAATTGATTTCATACTATTCTGCGGAGGACTTTACGGTTCTATCTCTCTGGAGGGTGCTACATATGTTTACCCCTTGAGCAGTTTACATCAGGTCTGAAACCAACCAAGAAGTGACGACTGTTAACTTTCTCAAAATAACAGCCTTGGCGTAGGAATTTTCTAACCCTTGGGATTTTCGAGATTCGCCCAGGCCCTTTTTAGGCGTCTTCCATTGCGACATACATCCATTCGCCCAGCTCTTTTTGCATGTGAATCCCATGCTGAACACAGAAAAGGGCCCAGCTGATCTCATGGTGATGTCCGGTTTTGATCGGGTAGATCAACATTAAATAATTATCCTTCATATAACTTTTTATGATTACTGTATATATATATATATGTATATAAGTTTCAGTTTGAAACTTTAGAAGTTATTCTTGATTCCCAACGAGGCCCGGCGACGCCTCAGTACCTGGGCTTTTTTATGGGGGTTCGATGTGGGTGGATGTCCAACCGGTTGGTTGATATACAGCGGTTTAACCACTGCTTATAAACGATAGGCAAGGAAAACCATAGGAAAACCATAGGAAAATGGGAAAACCATAGGAAAACCATCGGAAAATGGGAACATCATAGGAAAAGCATAGGAAAATGGAGGTTTACCCTCTGGTAAACTAACATAACTACGGAAAATCACCATTCCATGTTCAATAGCTATTTTGACATAACCAGAGGATAAGTAATGGTCCATGTGATGACAGTCATGGCGTCATAGACAGATGGAAAGTCTTCAGCATCAAACTTTGGGGGAAATCTGGGAGTTCCCCAGAAATCGCCACCATGCCACAGCCACCATCCCACAGAGTCAATCAGAGTCAGGTCAAGCTTCATACTTTACTATCTTTACTTGCTACACTGGATGGATGCCATCTACTTAAGTGCATATAAGTGCATACTTTTGTGACTGGACTTACTGAAAAATCGACAGACTGGAAAACAAGTGGCATCTCTTGCCATTAGACCAGCTGTGGCCAAGACAAACTGTATATTGAAAGACGTGCTGTTTCTCTTTGTAAATCTATACGCGCTATTGAATATATTTGAATATTATATAATTACAATATTTATATATATATAGTAAATATATATATTTAATGTATTTCATTTATATACATATTATAATATAATCTTATTGGCACACGATTATACATGCACATGTGCACATACTTCATGCATTTAGAATTTATACCACATGTATATATATATATAGAGAGAGAGAGAGAGAGGGAGAGAGTAAGAGATGTAGATGTGTCTATGTCTAGCCCATGATCGCCCCACATCCACGGAACCCCAGGAAAAGTGGGAAAAGTGCGGAGCTTGCAGAGCTTGCAGAGCTCCTGGACTGCAACGGCTTTGTTTTTTTTCGCCATGGGAAAATGGCGATTTCACCCTGAAAAAATTGGGATTTCCTGGGATACATCGCTGATTTATGCCAAGGTTTATGGGGTTCTTGGAGTAGACACTGGCGGCGGGTTAGAATTTCAAGAAGCATAACTGGGGTGAACCATGAAGTACCCTCTGGTAATTCAACATAGCCATTGAAAATGGCCATTTATAGTTGGTTTTCCCATTAAACATTGTGATTTTCCATAGTTATGTTAGTTTACCAGAGGGTACATGGGCATTCTACCGGAGGGTAACCAATTTTCAGTTCCTTTTGGGCTTGCGAATTGGCGTTTTCCTTCAAGTCACATATATGCAAACATCCACAGTGACTGGACAACACACACACGTATACATATCTGGTTGGTGGTTTGGAACATGAATTTTATTTTTCCATATATTAGGAATTTCATCATTCCAACTGACGAACTCATATTTTTCGGAGGGGTATGTATACCACCAACCAAAATATATCCTTAGAACTCGGGTGCAAGCAACTGTACATTCCTTTTGGGTAACCTCTCCCATCCGAAGCTGGCCTTTCAGATTGCCTTCATGTGAAACTATATATGTATAAATATTGGGTTTGTTTGGAGATAACCCCTTGGTTCCTTTATGTTCCTTGACTAACCAGCGTTCATAACTTGGTGAGCACAATGTGGACCCCATTTTTTGGCAACATGCCCAAATGGGGCAATGGAGTATGGTTGAATCGTGGTTGGCTCTTGGGCATATCACTTTGCCAAGAATCATAGAATTGGATGATGGGAAAATTTACTGGTTTAAGCCCTATATTTTATGGGAAAATCTATGGTTTCCGGTTAAGATTTTCCCTTAAATCAATCCCATCTTTGCCCCAAAAATTGGGGCGCCCCGAAATCCCCCGGAATTGAATTGCCAAGCTGTCCGACTGGCTGGAACGATGCTGAACTCCGGCGATGGAAATCAAGATCCCTTGATTAGTCATCATCTGGTTGGTTACCCATTTTAAATTAAAAATGGTGATTCCCAATAGTTATGTTAAATTACCAGAGGGTAATCATTGGGATGACTGGTTGGTGGTATACCTACCCCTCTAAAATATGAAAGTCATGTGGGATGATGACATTCGCAATTGATGCAAAAATAACACATGTTCCAACCGACCAGTTTATCGTATTTTTCCATATGGCACAGCCCACACGGAAAGATTGACGTTTGTAGAGTCCAATTTTCTAAACGTAATTTTTCATGACGTTTCGATATTTTCTTCTTTGTTCCGTTGCAAAACTGTCACGATTCAATGGATTGGTTTAAGGGAAAATTTGCAGGAAACCATGGATTTCCCCATTAAATATGGGGCTTTCCTGTAAATTTTCCCTTAAACCAATCCATTGAAAAAACGTCACGATGGCAATTCCTTGAGTATCCCGTGCAGATGAAGCCCGCCCCAGGGCCTCGCTCCCCAACAGCCGACAGAGTAGCAAGTTGGGCAGCCTCAGTGAACGGACCAGCAATGGAAAATGAGATAAAACATATGGCATATGGCAGTGTGTCAAAACCTTGTACCCCTGTACCCCTGGTGAACATCAAAATAGCTGGTAAATGGATGTTCATCCCACTAAAAATGTCTCTATAGGTATTGACCCATGCCCATATGGGTCTATGTCAATTTACCGTCTGGTAATTCAACATAGCTATTGAAAATGGCCATAGAAATAGTTGATTTACCCATAAAAATGGGTGATTACCCATAGTTATGTTAGTTTACCAGAGGGTACTGGGTGTATGATATCTTCATACATTTTGATATCACCCCTTATTTTTTTCTAAATTATTGGCTTAAATAAGGATTCATGGGAGGTTTAGTGGAATTCCTCTCGGTAATCAAACGTGGCGTGTTTTACCAATAAAAACCTCCATTTATAATCATTTATAAAGGATTTCCAATTGATGACATGTTTGATTTTACCGGAGGGTATGGGTCAAAATTGGGTACCCTTAAAATTGGATGGTTAATACGAAGCATAGATCAAAATATGCCGGAAAACCCTGGGTCTTCAATTTTGAACGCAAAGTCCCGCAAAGTGGCTTTTTCACTTGGCCAGACTACTTGGCAAACCTTGCTTTGGTTGGTTTACCATTTTTTTCTCCCATAGTCGGAGGGATATTTGCCCACACGCCAGAAAGAAACAGTATGCCCCAGGCCACCCACAGAGGATCAATCACGGCTGCTGAGCAAAAGGCCGTTTTCGAGTCGGGGGTGCCGGTGCCAGAGTTTATCCCATTTACAAATCATTGGTATTTCAGACAATCCTTGTGGAAATCAACGATCATCAACGATCTAAACGTGGATTTATACTTAAAGCGTCTTAAAGCTAAGGTAGTAATTGATAAGAATTGCTACTGGGGGTCTTGACCTAAGTTGGTCGCATCTTTATGTTGAAGGCACATTTTGAGTGAGTTAAGTCGACACCTTCGTTTCACCGGCAACACACCTTTCCTGGGCACCGCCAGGCGACAAAATGTGCCTTGGCTTCACCAATTTTCAAGAGCCATGGGCCATGGGCCATGGGCCATGGCTTCCGCAGCTATCTTGAAATACCGGAGGGCATACCTCGTGCATGTGTTGTGATTGCAGTCATGATCATGATGATGATGATGATGATGATGATGATCAATTTCAATGTCATCATCATTACTACTGTATAATTTACTATATACATCTACATAAGCCATTCATCAATTATTAAAACTATATACTGTTCTCATCACCCTCTGGTAAACTAACATAGCTATGGAAAGATCCACCATTTTTTATGGGTAAATCAACTATTTCAATGGCCATGGCTTCAATAGCTATGTTGAATTACCAGAGGGTAAACCTCCATTTTCCTATATGGTTTTCCTATGATTTTCCCATGTTCCATACCAAGATCATTACGATTTTCCAGCACGTTCCAGCCGTGAGTTGGTCGCTGAGTCCAAGAAGCCCGCCGTCCCAAAGTCCAAGTGCCTCGGTGTTTTACATGCCGCTGCAAGTCCCATGGCAGCTACAGAGGAATGGAAATCCGTTCTGATGTATTGATACATATAAAATATATAAAATATTATAAATTCATATAAATAAATTCACTAATAAACATACACACACACACATATATATATATATATACACATGTATATATATATAGACATAATCTCTCTTTCTCTCTCTCTATTTATATATACCATTCATGATTAATCCCAGGAAATCAAGATTTCTGCACATTTCTGGAACGCCTCTATTTCTGAGCGCCAGGCTGAAACAGAGTCCCAGTGGCTGGCAGCATCTGCGCATGGCGGCGACTGCCTTGAGACCCTTTGGAGGCCAGAAAAATGCCATGGTGATGTCGGAAGCCCATTGGAACCCCATATAATGGAATGGGATACCCTCTGGGATTTTAACATAGCTATTGAAAATGGCCATAGAAATAGTGAGTTTTCCCATAAAACATGGTGATTTTCCATAGCTATGTTAAATTACCAGAGGGTATCGAAACGGTCGGAACGGGGCTTGGATTCCAAGTTCTCCTTCTTGGCCTGCCAAGGGCCTGCCAAGGGCCCGGCGGCCTGGGATTTGTTCGCAGCAATGTTGCAATGTTCCGGCCAGGTTTGAGCGATGCTATGAAGAGCCTTTGGCTGATTTGGCTGCGATGTCGGTCATGGTTGATCCATGTTGATCCCACTGCGACCATGCGGAAACATGAAACCACCATCTTGGGAGCTTATCCCATAGTTAGTTGAAGGGAAGGAAGGATTACAGGCAGGAATTCCGCAGAAACGCCATGGCCACGGTTTACGTTTTTTTTTTGGGCCTTCAACCATTTAACTTAACATTTCCAGGAAGACATCGAAAGACAAGCCCCCGCAACCGGAAGAGGAGGAAGAAGAGAAGGACTGCTACTTTCACCATCCGGTGTGGTGAATGGCTACCTGTTTGGACCTAGAAAAGGCTGATCATCCAAACCATCAATGTTGGGGCAAGTTTTCGAGGTTTTGTAGAGTTTTTACGTTTGGACCCCTGGTTCGAACGACCTCACGCTGGCCTCTCCCACCCACTATTGCCTAATTTCAGGTCTGATTTTCCACAGCCGAAATGAAGTGACATGCTGGGGTTGCTATGAAGGTTTATGAAGCATTTCTACACTTCGATCACCTCTGATTTCACACAGCGATTATATGCAATCCATCTTTCCATCACTTCTGGGTTTGTTCGAAATGGGGGATTTACTACGCAATTTTCCATAGGAAGATGATTTTCTAAACCACCTGATCTTGGGCTTTCAAACTGTGCAGTTAATATTCCCCCAAAGCCACGCTGATCATCATTTTCCCTCAGGAAAACTAGGGATATTTGGGGCGTAGTTAGATTTGCCGAGTCGGTGATATCTTTTCTCCTGCTAAACCATGGCTGGGAATCTATACCCCCTTCTTTGCGCCTGGTAGGAGCCGGAAGTGGTGGAGGAAGAAGCCCCGAAGGAAGACGAGGAGGTGGGGTACCCCAGTCGTCACCATGGGCCCTGACTTGGGATGATCCCTATTTTAGGCAACCTCCTTGACTTGATGATGAAAATGCTTGTCCATGACTGGAGGAAGATCTGACATGCTGCGGGGCTCATGATCTCTCGCTGAATTTATGAACGGTGTAGTATTTGAGGTTGTTCATGGTCAAACCTGGGGGGTGCCAATCGACAAGAATTATGGAGAGATATTTTCACCTGGAAGGATGGGGATATCCACCGACCAGGAAAAACATGGGCGCTGGGACCCCTCAGAACAAGTAGAACCAGCGGAGCTTCAGATGGTGGCTTCAGTGGCAGGGTTGAGGGCCTAAAGAGGCCCAAAATTCCTATGATTACCCCTCTGGTAATCATTGCAATCGACAATCCCGCATTTAGAGATGATGTTCCCACTAAAACCTCCATATTTCTAATCATGTGGAGATTTTCTATAGAGGATCTATAGAGGTTATTTCCCATTGCAAAGTTTCATTTTCCGCAGGGTAATCGATACCTTGAAGATGGAACTTTGGAAACCCCACAGATCTACCAGGTGAAGCCTGTGAAAACCACCATCTTCGACATCTGCTGGGACCTGTCCAAGCAGTCTGGACGCTCAGGGCGAAAGACGGGCGGGGCAGGGATAGGTTTTGCGTTGCCCGAGTCCTCCCAGTTTCAATTTCAACCGGCAGGTGCTGAGGAAGGAAAGACATGAAAACAAATCCACCCTTTTGAAACACGTAGCTGCTATAGCCATGGAACATGACCATTTATAGATTTACCTATCAAGGGGTGATCTTCCATAGCTCTGGTGAATTTACCAGTTTACCAGAGGGTAAATTGCCCCAGGATCCCAGGATAGTTTATTCATGCTTAATTATTCATGGTTATTCTTACTATTATTTTGTTTTAAATTTCTTTGTGACACATGTTGATTATCATTGACATCCTTATTTCATATCCGACTGCGTATACACAATACATATTATATGTATATAATATATAATATTATTTTTTGGATGATATAACCAGACATAAATATAGAGGTTTCCGAGGTTTCCTAAAATGGGGGCACCCCAATAGCTGGATGGTTTATGATGGAAACTCCTATTCAGATGGATGATTTGGGGGTACTCCCTTTTTAGGACACCTCCACACATCTGCTCGTGCCTTGTATTTCGCAGGTACCTGGTGCCTTTGGAAGAAGTGAAGACGATTCTAGATGAGTTCAAGCAGATTGACACAAGTGCCCCAGTCAGTTCGGAAGACATTTTGAGGCCTCCAGAAAGACAGAAAAGTGTAGTTTGCTAGCAGTTTGTTAGCCGTTTGATGGTGATTTGCCACCCTTTTTGTGAGGAGATAGGGATAGATTTGGAGTAGTTATACAGTGTTATACAATCTTACACTCTAGAGACTCTAGAGACCTCAAACTACTGCACCATACTGTAAACATGATGTTGACATTGACCGGATACCCATCAAGAATGGCCTTGAACCAGGTGTGGAGTACAGGTACAATTCTTCAGATATGTTAGTTCAGATACGTTGGCGTTTGATTTTGAAACTGGAGGATCTTCAGATTGAAGGTGACCCAGCTACATTCACCTCTTTGGGTCTGACCAAAAGTGGAGGATACCTGAGTCACCATCCTCTGGTTTATCACCATTTTCCCTTGGCATTTGCCCTAAATTGACGAAATACCGTACTGTTGCATTGCATATCCCACTACATCTCCATAATCATTGGTTAAATCAACTAGTTTTATCTATTTTTGATATTTGAATCCCTACTTTGGATGGTAAAATCACCATTTTTATTCGTGAAATCCTATTTTTTTTGATGGTACAATCGCGGGTCCAATCACCATGGTAGCACCATGTAGCACCAGGTGGAGATATGCTGATCTCCCCCGAGGAGTTTGAGGCCAAAGTCTGGTAGTTTTCATGGTTGAAATCATCGGAAAATCAAGCGAAAAACTGGCAACATATGATTTATCATATGATCCACCATCAAACATCAAGCCCTGCATGCCGGCATGTGTTGAAGGATTTAAACATATATATATATAATTATATAATATAATATAATAAAATACAATATATAATATAATATATTATATAATATACTATAATATAATATAATATAATATATAATATACTATAATATAATATAATATAATATAATATATTTGAACTATGGACCTTTTCACATTCTGTGCTGGGTGGACCGTTACTTTGTCGACGTTTTTCTCCGACCTTGCTGGCTGTTCAACATGGTTCAATCATTTTCCTGGTGCAGTAATACCAATAACATCCCCAATTTCGGGATATATCATGTTTTTTTCTGCAGTGATTTCTGATGATTTCCACGGTTTTCCGCCACCGTCAGCCCTTCTTGAAGCGCCTCCATCGGGTCTCGCGGACAGGCGTCTGCGCGACAGAATATGGGCTGGTCCAAGTCTGAGGCAGGTCCAAGCCTAGCAGCAGCTTCCAAGATCTGTAGACTCTGTAGACATTTACCAGATAAGAATAGATAAGATAGGTACAGTAGATACTGTGCCGCCATAGATGTAGATATGTTATGTACTGATATGATCTGATATGTATATATATATATATTAATGATTTTACATATATCGGTATATGCACACATTCTAGCCCCCCTTCAACCCCCCTACTTCAAGTGCTCATTATGAATCGACAACACACACGCACGCACGCATATACATACACATAAAATAAATAAATAAATAAATAAATATATATATATATATGTATGTATCTATGTTTGTCAGTGTGTTGATGGGCGTGTGTGCATGCTTGTTTGCATTATTATCAGAAGCTTTACGAATTTCTCAACCAATTTTGGACGCAGGAGATCCCTCCCGAAGTCCAAGCGAGGCTCAAGCGCTACTTCAAGGACTAAGTGATTCCTACGAGATTGCAGTAACTCATGGGATTTTGCCCTTGAAAGGTGACCACCCAAGTTTATGAGGGGTTTATGAACCAGCAACGACGTGTGATCTATCTATTGGAGGAATTTCCATGATGAACTGGGCTGACTTCCCCAACTGTGAGGCGAAGAAGCACAGCCTTGGCGATTTTTGGTGCTCTAAGCAATGGAAGATCCCCACACAAGTAGACGATGTTCCTTTCAAAGAGAGTGAGGATTTCACTGCTCCCATAGATGGCGTTCCCTCTTAAATAAATGGCAGGAACGGAATCGTTCGGGGATTTCCCAGCCATGTTTGACCGGAGAGTAAAACCTCTGGTAATTTAACATAGCGAACTGGAAAATCACCATTTTTAATGGAAACATCCACTATAAATGGCCATGTTTAATAGCTTTTTGTATGTTTACCAGAGGGTAAAACCTCCAAAAACATCCAATGAGCATCCACCGACACCAGGAGATGGACAAAGATTCCAGCGACACCATTGACTTTCCGGAGCATTTTTTGTCGAACTTTTTTTTTTTCCGGGGCTGGAGGTGGATAGCCTACCAACATCTACCAACATGAATGTTGATGAATTTTGAACATTTGCCTGGGGATTTCCCCCTTTTTTTTTTGGTTGGGATGGGTTGAAACCACCCGGCAGACATGATTTTTCAGCAACGAGTTGACCGGTTTCACTCCTCGAATTCTGAGTGGTGCTTCGGAGCTGCAGCCGTAGTTTGTTGCTGTTCTATCACCAATGACCAGGTTGAAACTGGTCCAGTCTTTTCTAACATAATTATAGACCATAGAAGATCCACTGTCTAGATCACTTCCATTCAAAAAAAACATGCGTTTACATAGCTGTTTCAACACATTCTTAGGGAAAACCATGGGTTTCTATAGCCTCTTGAACACAATGCCAGAGGGTCCAAACATGTCCAAACCACGCCCGGCCAACAAAAACCTGCGGTGAGGAGTTCTTCGATTGGTCCTTGAAACATCGCTGGACCGAGGAATCGAGACGACCGTGTACCGAGACTGTGGGGCTGTCGGTTGTAATTATAGTATCTACATGTATCTACATGTACATACTCTTTTTTGGGTAACGTTCACATAGATGGAAACCCTATGAAAATAATCTCCGACAAATAGTGGATATAGATGGATATAGTTGATTTTCCACATCCATGTTAGTTTGCTTGAGGGTTTCATGGTTAACGAATCGGATAAGAAACAATCAATCGATGGGATTCATGGATTCATGGGATTAATGGATGAATTTAAAGTGGATTTTCCAACACGCCACGTTGATTGTCGGAGGTAATGATAGTAGTAGTAGTAGCAGTAGCAGTAGCAGTAGCAGTAGTAGCAGTAGCAGTAGCAGTAGCAGTAGCAGTAGCAGTAGTAGTAGTAGCAGTAGCAGTAGCAGTAGCAGTAGCAGTAGCAGTAGCAGTAGCAGTAGTAGCAGTAGCAGTAGCAGTAGCAGTAGCAGTAGCAGTAGCAG
>Ga0126342_10005439_pt1 | contig 22213 bp, 22 predicted proteins | sample Cyp1metagenome_FD_92528 | JGI IMG/M metagenome (GOLD analysis project Ga0126342, IMG submission 92528) | Coral microbial communities from Lord Howe Island, Old Settlement Bay, Australia - Cyphastrea 1 metagenome | ecosystem: Host-associated > Invertebrates > Cnidaria > Coral ...
GAAGGAAGCAGTGGGAAGTGAGAAGTGCGAAGTGTGAAGTGTGAAGTGTGGAGTGTGAAGTTTCAAGTTTGGAGTGCGAAAAGTGCAGTGTGAAGTGTGGAGTGTGGAGTGTGAAGACTTTGCCTTGTCTCTCGCTGAAAAAATCAAACGGTTGTCGAGGGAAGGACACGGTCGGGACAGGTGGTCTTTGAACTATAGGTCATTTATGTTTGGGAAACTTCCGCCGCCGGCTTGCCCGGGTCTATGTTATCAACAAGTGAATCAACAAGGAGCAAAATATGCCAACAAGGAGCAACAAGGTTCAACAGGTAGATCAACAAGTAGATCAACAAGTGGACCAACAGGTAAACCAAAAAACAGCAGATATCAACAAGGAGTAAAGATGATCAGCAAGTATATATTCAACAAGTAGATCAACCAGTAAATCAAAAAGGAGCAAAAGTTAAACATACCAACAAGGAGTAACAAGGATCCTCAAGTAGGTCGACAAGTGACCCAACAAGAAATCAGAAAGCAGCAAAGCAAATGAACAAGAAGAAACAAGGATTAACACGTAGATCAATAAGTAGACCAAAGAGCAGAAAAGGATATCAACTAGGAGTAGCAAGGATCAACAAGTAGGAGCAAAAAGAACCAACAAGTATGTAGATAAACAAGCAAATCAACAGGCAAATAAAAGGAGCAAAACGTACTAACGAGGAGATCAACAAGGATCGACAACTAGATCAACCAGTAGATCAGCAAGGAGATCAACAAGGAGATCAACAAGTACATCAAAAAGGAGATCAACAAGTAGATCAACAAGTAGCTCAACACGTAGATCAACAAGTAGATCAACAAGTAGACCAACAAGTAGATCAACAAGTAGATCAGCACGTAGATTCACAAGTAGATCAGCACGTAGATCAACAAGTAAACCAATAAGTGGATCAACAAGTAGATCAACGATAAGTAAAGGAAGAAAATTACTGTGTTGAAGCGGCTGCCAGGTGTTGTCCATCGCAGCAGCGGCAGCAGTTTGCCCGTTCCTTTGCAGGTGAAACAAGTCCTGGAGGCTTGCGTTGGGTTTCGTTAGAAAGGTTGTAACAATATGGAGAAAATTTGGAAACTTTGGCCGTACCTTTTCTCCGTATTTTCTCCACATGGCACAAAGCTTCCAAAGCTAAGCTTCCGGCGCTAAAGTCCTGGAACCAGGCACCGAATGCCTTTTGTTTGACCAAAGTGGCAGTTTGCAAAGTCATCACACACAAGAGTGGGAAACAGGGAAACTTACACAAAATTGAAATGGAAGGTGGCTGCTTGTGGTACGAAAGTGGCTACAAAGTTTGCAAATCTCAAGTTCTCAGATGCACTGCAAATTCGATGTGGCAGGTCGGCCAATCCGTTGTTGCGCTTCAGCTCCTCCTTTGGAAGTTTCATAGTTTTTTTTTTTGGGGATGCTTCGTTGATTCGTTTGCCTTGTTTGAGGACACAAAGGCTGCTTATGGTTGCTATGTTCCCGTTTGTTTTTCATGCCCAATCTGGTCCCCTTTGTTCTGAGCCAAGTTGTCAAGCTTCCCTGACAGCATTTTTGTCCAACAAATTAGTTTCCAATTCACGCTGTTCAAAGTCAAAGTTTTGAAGAACGTGGTTACAAACCTTCCAAGAAGAGATTTCTCAAGGAAAAGTCTTATCTGGAAAGAAGTTCATGAAAGAAGATAGAAACAGCTCCCACAGTTCCCACATGCATATTTCCAGCAATGTAGTAAACCCAATAATCAAACATACCCCACGTAGTCTATTTTGACATACTTTGACCGTTTGGCGCGTATAAAAGCCTATATTTTCTGCAAATTGAGCGTGTGATTGGTTTTTGCACATTGGAAATGGCCAAGATCGTCAAAAAAGACATATCTCAAACATCAGGTTCTCAACCATTTGCAACCGTTTTCAGCCATTTGGGTTTCATGCGCAAGGTTTGTATTGTCTACCTGTGTTTGTGTACCATCTGAATAGATGTAAAACTTCCTTTGTAACAGGGGGGCAGTGAATCTCATTCCATCCCCTGCTCAACAAAGACGGTGGTTTGAGATTGTGATATCGGGACTGATCATCCCGACGTACCTGCAAACCAGCCTGGCAAACCATGTCGAATTACCAGGAGTAAATCTACCACCGTTCCCCCCGTCAAATTGGGTAGATACATACGATACATACAGATATACGGTCAGAAAAACCCCATTACCAGCATGATGAATTTGTCCAACAGGTGATGCTCTACCAAGACCCAAGCCAGCACGGCCAGGTCACCTGATGCGCGCTCTGGAATTCAACGCCGTGGTCAGCATAGATCTTTGCTTCCTTGGATTGAAGGGCAGAACAGTTCCCCTCTTGAATATGCTGTGCTGGGGAGCCAATTTCCAGCAGGCATGCGTCTGCCAAGACAAGAGCGCTGAAGAAGTCTTGGAGTGCTTCATGGGAGAGTGGGTGAAGCACTATGGCCTTCCAGTTTTGCTTGTTTTAGACCGTTGCAAGGAATTTGACAACGATAAGTTCAAGGAGCAAGTGGCAGGCCTCGGAGTTGGACTGCGCTTTACAGATCCCTAATCGCCTTGGCAGAACTCCAGAACTGAGAAGGCTGGCGGAATTTTGAAGGAGAAGATTCTTGCGACAGTGCATGCAACCACTGCCTCACTTGAAGAGCTGCCCATGGTGATTTCTGAAGTGATTGCATGTCGAAATCGCTACATGAACCATATTGGATTCAGTCCGATGCAGCGAGTGTTTGGGAAGAATCTCCGTTTGCCAGCGTCTTTGATGTCCACCGATGCTCTGAATCGTGAACTATATAGTAGATGTAGCAATGTAGCAGCCCCAGATTCAAACCACAGATCATGGTCAATCCGAGATGCTGCAGCCCAAGAATGGGCCAGAAAACAAGACCAAGGTGCAGTTCGCAGGAGCTTGCATGCTCAAACACGCACCACTGACCAAACACCAGAAAACCAGCTGGGTCATGGGTCTACGTTTTGAGAGATACTCCATCCTACAAGGGCTGGGTTGGACCTGGAGATGCAATTGCTGAATATTCATCTGGCCGTTCCACATGGGTCTCGATGCGTGGCCGCCTGTGGACGACATCACGGGAGCAACTGCGCCTTGCCACTCCAGAAGAAGAACTTGGAGCTGAACTCATTGTGGAGCTGTCCAAGGACATGCTTACCACCCTCAACAAGCCTGGTCACATCCTCTATCAAGACGTCACCGAAGAAGGTGGACCGACAGATAACTACTACGATGAAGTTCTCAGAACTCTACAAGTGCGAGAAGAGGGTCAACAAGGCCGAGATTCAGCTCCTGATGGCTCATCAAGATGGATCAACCAGTTCAACCACGATTAGCATTACTGGCACTTCAGCCAACAGCAACAACCAAGCACAGATGAGGTAGACACGGATGCGGGTGGATCGCGGCACCACTCTACACCACTTGGATCCACGCCATGACTTTTTGGCCCGTCCACTTCTGAAAGACAGCGGGTGTCTGCACCATATCCTTCTGTGCGGCTGGAAAGAAGGGTTCCTGAACCTTGACAGGATCAACCAGAAACCCCACCACTGAGACAGACTTCAGTGACTGGTCCCACACCAACATTGAATCAAAGATCCGTCACTGCAAGTGCTCCACAAATGCCATTTCCGTTCAGCCAAAGGTCCAAGGTCTTTGCCAAGGCCACCTGGACAGTCCTTTTATGTGGAAGTCATCAACTTTGAGAACGACACCAACGTGATTCCTGCAGAGTCTTCAGCAGCGTTCATTGGAGCCAACTGGCGATTCTGCAGGGAACAACAGAAGGCAGTCTTGGGACCTTACTCTGAGAATGAGGAGACTTTTACAAGTGCAAACTTTGAAGCAACCTTTTGCGCGAAAGATCGATGCATGTACGTCACCAAGGTGAAATCATCGTTTGGTCACGTAGAGTTAAAGTTTAACGAAGTTGCCTGAGGAAGAGAAGGTGAAGTTCCGAGCTTCGTGTCAAAAGGAGCTTGAAAGTTTGATTTCCACTGGCGCGGTGAAAGTGTTGTCAGTGGCTGAGAGTTTGGAGTTTCAACGAAAAACACCAGAGCAAGTGATTGACTCGAAATTTGTCGATAGGTGCAAGCCTGTCGCTGTTCCAAAGCAGAAGTTAGAAGAGTACAAGGCAAAAGCTCTAACAAGGTCTTTTGAAGGCCATCGAGCTTGAGGCAGATGCAGCGAGCCCAAAATCCAGGCTATGTGCAGTGGGATGGCAAGACCCATAGATCCATGAAGTGGAGAGATCTTCACGAACACCTCTCTCTACCAGCTTGTATGCATGCCTTCAACCTGCGGCGAGTAGAAAATGGACCGCACGAGCCAAGGATGTGAAAGCGGCATTCTTACAAGCATTGCCGACGACTCGTGATCCCCCACTGGCATGCAGACTTCCTCGAGATGAATGCCCAGCTCACCTAGATCCACGTCAGTTGCTTCTCTTGCTGACTCAAACCTATGGACTGGTGAGTGGACCTGGTTGGTGGAGACGGACATTGCTGAAGACTGCGACGGAGCGACTGGATTATGAAATCAACAGCTACGATCGATGTGTCCTCACACTGCCATCTGCAAACAACTAACCAGGCTCCCTGACTGAAGGGTTTGTCATTCAAGTGGATGATATTGCAGGTGGAGGGCCACGACATCAAGAACAAATGCGCCAACTGGAATCAATGCTCAAGTTTGGCAAAGTGGAAGACCTGAGATCCCAAGAGGGAACTTCCAGATTTGGATTCGAAATCAACATGGAAGAATTCATCTATACGAGGTTGGAGCCAATATTGAGCCACAAGAAGGTGCTGAAGAAGCATGCAGCTCAGACGCCGTTGAACGAGAGCGAGAAAACACAGCTATTTGGGCCTCATCGCCTCACTCAACTCGGTGTCAAGGGAGGGTCGACCTGACGCTTCCTCTGCCGCCTCTATCCTTGCGTCGTCGTTCCCGAGTCCAACCATGGAACATGTGCATGCTGCAAACGAGGTTGTGAAGCACCTGAAAACGTTTCCAGTCATCTTGAGGAAACAGGCGCTTCCGGAAGATCATCTGCGGCTGATTTTGATAGCTGATTCTGCCTTTGACACAAGTGGGAAAGAAAAGTCACAGCATGGATGGATCCTGGGATTCACACACCCTTTGATGAACAAGGGGAAGCTGTCACCAATATCATTGATGCAGTGGCGCTCCAAACGCCTCAGACGGAAAGCTTCATCGTCACTGCTGTGTGAAGCTATTTCGATGTCTGCAGCTACTGGTGCTTTGGAAAGACTTGATGCCTTTTCCCAGAGCATAAGCCAGTCAGGTTTCAGTCCTTGAATGAAGCAGCAGAAAGAAGACCAGTACCTAGAAGCCTCTGGGAAAGCAACTGCCGTTGTCATCGACTCCATCCAATACCGTGATCCACATAGCATCTGTGTCATGGATGCGAAAAGCCTCTTCGATGCCCTGCTCCGAACAGAGCCAAGGGGATGATAGAAGTGCGTTAGAGACAGCCATCATTCGCGAATCACTTGCTGTTTGCCGCGGTGGGCCAAGATGGGTTCCCAATAATCTCAATCCCAGTGACTCAATGACCAAATTTGTGGGCGGACATCATGAACAACTTCTCAAGTTGTTGCAGTCGGAAAATTCATGATTGAAGATGAAGAACAAGTGCTTAGCCGTGGTAAACAAGCAGAACAGAGACTGAAAATCAGTCAGTCCTCATGGAAAAGTAATTTTGGGGGGCTGATGAACACATGCCAGACTCCTGCAAATTCCATGAGGACATGAACATGTCATAGCTGTGATCGCCGTCCGCAGACGTCTTGGGCGCATTGTCACTTCGATTTGCGTATCTTCATCTCATTTGCTGCTATACCCCCTTCTTGTTATGCTTTTGTTTTGCGCGATTGATATATTCCAACATCCCGATTAGAAACGTTGTTCTGAGCAAGTGTGCGGCTAGGCAGTTAGTAGGTGCAGCTCCTGGTCATGCGTCCGCAATTTGCCACAGTTCCCATTTGATTTTGGCGTGGCAGGTGCAGTCCTTGAGTCTTGTTGGGCGCTGGCGAACGATTGGGACCAGTGTCCAAAGCTGTCGAGCTGATTATTAGAAAAGTATTGTGTTGAACGTGCGAAGCGGAAACTTTGTAAAAAATGTGGCCCATAAGCGTGTTGTAGCACTGTGGCAGGAAAACGTGTTGTGCAAGATAGCTCCGGAAGTGTTTGCCACCAGAGAATTGCTTTAGATGTGCGTAGCCAAGAAAATGTGCAAACGCGACTTTAAAAAGCATTCCGAAATTGTGTTCTGTAAGACTGCCGCGGAAACATCAAAGCACGTTTGGGTTTGTTTTATGCAATTGCTCTTCAAAGGTCACCCAACAACGTGTTGCCATAAAGTATTCACCTACAAAGGTATCTCGAAGTGCGCTTAGTGAAACTTGTACAAGAAAGTGTTAGAGACGCGTTTGAACGAAACAACTTTCAACAGCTTTGTCCACACGACCGCTGGAAAACGATTGGGTTGAGGACACATATTGTTCAAACTTGTTCTGCGTGAGTGTTGTTCACGTGTTTTTCCAGACAATTCTAAGGGAAGGGGACGCATTCAGGCTCTTGGTTTCCATTTTATTTGTTCCACCAAAAAAATCAAGAAGGTTTTCTTAATGTCTTAGAGTTTAGCGAGTCATTGATTTGTTCCTTCATGTCATGCCATGTCGTGCCTTCTTTCTATGCCTCGCGCGGCGGTTAGGAACGTCGTGGAGGGCACGGATGTTTACTGCGTGCGCTGCTGTGTATGGCGGCGTCGAAACCTGAGTATCCTGAGAGAAAAGATAAAGAGTATTAAAGAGTGAAGAAAAGGACTTGAAAGAAGACAGATGAAGAAGACAAAGGATGAAAAATGAATTAACAGATAAATTAGAGGAAATTTTAAAGGAAAAAACAAAGCAATCAGAGAAGGAGAGGAAGGAAATAGAGGAACATCAAAGCCAACGGCACTTGCGAGGGGTGAGCCAAAACGAGGAAACATATATTGTATAAAGTCTTTGACTAGGCTTTGACAATTTGAGGCTCAATAGGTCAACAGAGCAAAAAAATAGGAAAACAATCAGTTGCTTCAACTTGCAGAGGTCCGAGTGAATTAAAAAACACTTTGTGCACTTTGTTGAACTTTGCTTCCATGAATAGTTTGACTTGTGACATGCATACTGAATCATATTGATTGAGACTCAGATTGATTCATATCACATTCATATCACATTCCGTATCGTTCTCTACATACCCCTGCGAGATCTTGTCAGCATGTTATGGCATGTTCTATCATGTTCTTCTCGTTTTTCAAGAAACCATGAGAAACCCAAAGAAATCGTGATGAATCGTGATGAATCGTGATGTGTCAGTAAGGCAAAAACTCCGGCCATTCAAGCCCTTTGTTTTGCGACGATGGTGCTCCAAGCTGCAGTTGAGCTCAGCAAGTTACGAGTCGAAGAGTTGTGTTTAATAAACATTTTTCATCTCTGCATCAGGTTAAAACTGCAGTGAGTGTGTTGAAGTGTGTGCGCGTGCAAGATTCGGCCTTTCATGTTGCACTCCCAAAATGTAGAGAAGACTGCCTAGTTCAAGCAGTGTCCCTCGCTGCTCAAAACAAAACAACAATTTTGAAAAAATATGTTACTAAACTTTTTAAAATATTTTAATATATTTTTGATGCCGTGCATTTTTTGACATTTTGCCCTGCGTTCCCGAGGATTGATGGACAATTTTCATCATTGTAGCACATGCCAACGCTGTGTCGCTTTGACCAAAGAGCATTTCACCATGCTCTTCTTGAGTTTGCTGTTGGTTTTCTGTGCTGCCACATACAGTGTGATGACGCGTGCCATAGCAACGTGCCGAAGGTTGCCAATTTCGATCATCACTGTGGTGTGTTTGGGCGGTGCATCGCAGGGCGAGGCTTTGGTGGTAACATGGGCTCCTAAGCGCAAGAGGGCAGGGGCTCCATGGGGCTCCATACTAAACAATCGTTGAACTCAGAGTTGAAACAGAATGAAGTCTAATGAAGTGAATGAAGCAGTCAAATGTTTCATGCGCAAGTGTGGCAAAATTCAACAAACTTGAACGTTTTAGTTTTGAAAGTGTGGCATGAGTAGCAAGTTGGGTACCTTTGGGTACAGATCTAAGGATTCTTCAAAGTGCTCATTGCTATGGCTCTGGCTGGTGCTGTGACTTGCTTTGCGAGCGTTGTGATGGTCTTGATCAAACAGGTGAGGGACTCAGAGTTTTTTTCTGGGTGACCGTCAATGACCGTCACGATGATTGAAACTTGACATAGCCGACATCGTAGTTTTCAGGAAGTCAAATTTGTCTGCAACTAAGCCTAACTAAGCGTTTTAGGGAGAGAGCGCGCGAGTGTAGAAAAACCATAGCATGGCGATGCATGGCGGCATGGCCTTGGTTTGACATTTTTGACATGTTTTGACATTTTCAAACGTGTCGCTTTGTGTCGCTTTGTGCTGTATCTCTGGTAACTCCATGGAACTCCAGGAAGAGGGATCGCTTCTTGCCGTGGTGCTTTTAGCTTACATTACTCCAATGCTTCTGGGATGCTGCATCCTGCTGTGCGACTCGGATAGAATAGGTACTGAATCTGATTGAACGAGTTGTCAGACAACTCTGAATCTGTCTGTCAGAGTTGTCAGAGTTGTCAGAGTTGTGTGCTGTGGACTCGTTCCAATCGCCACGACTTGCCACGACTTGCCACGACTTTGAGGGTTCCCATGGTTCTGTCAGCCTCCCCAGGTCCTGTTTTGAAGAATGACTGAAGTAGATTCCGTTCTTCCTGTAGACCTTTCTTTCTTATCATGCAGAAATTTCACAAACGGCTGTGGATCTGTCAGCTTCATTTTTTTTCCAAATTGGATCATTGCAATCCAATCTAATCTAGCTTGCAAATTGGGTTTCTGAGCTGTTTCTGCAAGATTGAGGGTGTAAATCAAAAGTGGCGCGACACGGCTAAACAAATATCAAACTGAATCAAACTCTGAACGGTCGTTGAATGGTGATCGTCTGTATGTTCTTTGGCTGTGTTTGTGTCATTTTGTTCTCTTGCTACGTGCGCTTCCTTCGTTTGAACCGTACCCGCCTCCGCACAAAAATGGTGTATGGCTATTGGTCTATGGGAAATACCTGCTGTTAAAATATGTTAAAATTGACTAACGTCACCTCCTCTTTTTGTGGAGTCCTTTCTGGCTGTGCTTTATGCGTATTTCAAACTTCTTCACCGTAGTTTGGTGCTTGTCAACATGTTCAAAAGCGCTACGGCCTACACCAACCTACTCTTGCATCAGTAAGTTTTCACACATAGCAAACTTCTTCCCCAATCAGACCAATGTTTGAGCAAACCAGATTTTATGCCGAGGAACATTTATGATCATTTATGATCATTTATGCACATCAATTCTGGCACTGAATGCATATTCGATCATATTCGCGTATTCGTTTTTGGCCAGTTCTTGCAAAAAAAATGCACACCAACTAATGTTTGAGATGTTTGCACATCAAGCATTCCTTACATTCCTTACATTCCTTACATCAGATTTACATCAAATTTTTCATCCACCACATGAAAGTAGGTGTGGATGAAATCTGATTCACAGCCAAGGTAGCATGCTGTGGCCTGAGAAGCTCGACGGAGAAATCGATTTCGAATCGGATATTACCAATCTCCAGAAATCTCCATTTTTTCTACATTTTTTCCGGACATTTCTTCAGATACATCAATCTTTATCAATCTTTAGACATCAATCTTGAGTCATTTCTAGTAGATGTTTGATGTTTCTTGTGCTTCTTGATTTTGTCACATCAATCATCAATCGTTTCTGTCCGTATTGCGTTCTTAGGGAAGGGTGTCGAGATGGCTGCCATTGCCAGCATTGCGGGCGATGTGGGCAATGTGGAGTTTCGTATGCTCGGGTGTTGCAGGTAGCTTGGCTGTTGTCTTGACATGTTTGACATGTTTGACATGTTTGACATGTTTGACATGTTTGCATTTGAGCTGTAGAAATTCCTTTGTATTGGAACTTGTGTATTAGTGGAAAATGTGGATGTGCTATGATGATTGATGATGTGTTAAGGACGAAAGCCCCAGAGTAATCGGCGCTGGAGTCGAAATGCGAGATGCCAAAGTGGCATGAAAATGGCGTCAGATGCTGCGAGGGCAAAGGTGCAATGATGCGAGATCCACAGAATCCCTAAAGTCTGTAAGGTCCTCAAGGTGTAGTTGAAAAGATATCATATAGTAACACTCAACTAACCGCGCAAATATCAAAGCTCGTTGTTGGTGCCGAATACGCGCCAAATCGAGATTGTATGGGGAAAGGCACGGATGGAAATCGCAAGACATGCTGCATCCTGAACACAATGACATGCCTTTCCGGTGCGACATTGGTGGTGTTGACAACAATGACATAAGGGTGATGAATAGTGATGATTGCGTAATTCTAGTCATTGAGTAATCATTGAATATCCATTGGCGAATCATTTAGAGATGTCAAGAAATCGATGGCAAAAGGCACTACACCACACTACATCCAGCAGTTGTGGTGAGGTGACCACTGCAACCATTGCAGCCACTCCAAAAGACACAACTCCAACCACCTGTCGGTCCATCAGTGGATTCGCTCTGCCATCCGTGATTCACAACAACCAACCCCTCCTATGGGTTTCCTATTTTCGAACTTCTGCCACCGCCTTGTGCGGCACTACTGGTATAGTAGTGGTGTAGTGGTGTAGTAGTTGTAGTAGTAGTGGTAGTGGTGGTTGTAGTTGTGGTGTAGTGTTTTGGTGGTTGTAGTTGTAGTTGTAGTCGCTTATTTATCTATCTACCTATCTATCTATGTATCTACTTATCTATCTACCTATCTATCTATCTATCTATCCATCTATCTACCTATCTATCTATCTATCTATCTATCTGCAAGATTGAAAACGCAGCAATTCTGCGAGACCTCCACAATTTTTGAACTTGACAACGTCAAAAACGAAACAAAACTGCGAGACTTTCTCAATTTTTGAACTTGACAACGTCAAAAACGAAGAAATTCTGCGAGACGTCCTTCAAAAATTTGAAAGTTGAGTGCAGAGCTGACGGCCTCGTACCACTGCGTTTTGCGATTTTTCCACTCCATCTGTCTAAACGAATGCGCCTGCCAGGAAAAAGTGATGCCAGGTCATATGAAGTGCTGCACCTGTCATGCAAAATCATCTCAGCAAACCTGAAGATCTGATGCTCCAAAATGCAACCCCTCTCAGGAAATCAGCGCCCGGACCTCCTAACAGCTCTCGTGAACATGTCTCTTGTACTGCGCCTGCCACGGAAAATGCATCTTTGCAGATCCTCTTCAAATGTCCCACGCCTGCCATCGTTTTTGGAAATGCCACAAAACCCTCACGCTTTGCTCAGTTTCAACGCGGTGCACCATCCCTTGCGCCTGCCACGCGAGACGACACTTCAAAGTCCAAAAGTGCGAACATGTGGTGTTTTTAACGTTTTGACTTTGAAATGCGCTTTGCGCCACAACGGCGTGCACTTTTTCGACATCTCAACTTCCAAAAGTGGCCCGAACCTGGTGTGTTTTGTACATTTTGACTTCGAAATGCACTTCGCGCCACAACGGCGTGCTCCGAACGTGACGGCGCGCAATTTTTCATCAATCATCTGGCCACATGGCTCCGCACCGCCGCTCGACCCTCCGGAGCCACAAATCATTGGAAAAACATAGTGTTTCGCGACTTTCCTACCTTTTCGCGCACTTGGATCTTCTTCCTTCTGAGACTTTCTCTTTTTTGATCTTCTTTCTTCTTCTCTTCTCTTCTCTTTTTGACCTTCTTTCTTTTTCTCTTCTCTTCTCTGACTCTTCCCATCTCTGCTTTTCATCTGACCATGCTGTCGGAAGTTTGACTTCTAGACTTCCTTCGATGACTGAAATTTTGTATAGATTGTGTGCAGCCAACGTGACGCCACATGATTGCAGGGAAAAACAATGTTTGTCGGAACCTGTCACCATGACGCAGGAGAAACATTCATCAAGGCAGGGCATATTGCCGTGTGATATCCCAAGTGTTGATCGCATGATGAACTTCCATTTCTTGGACTAATTTGAGTTAAGAGATCTTTTTGTTTGTGATACATTTCGCCAAGTGGAGATCTTGCCTTCCAAAACAACAACAACTTTTGTTGAGCTTCAGAGCAGATTCCAGCAAAAAACAATCAGGGACAATCACAATGTTTTGGCACCGTGAGAATGGAACAAAGTGAGTAAAACATAGTAAAGGCAGTGTGGCAACGTATGGGGTGCTTATGTGAGACAAACATTCACCTTATTTGGTCTCCGCCGTCTCCGCCTTCTCCTTTACTTCCAAGGCCAACAACTGGACATGGATGGGCGTTATAGACCCAACCACCTTCATGGACCTTCAACGTGATCCTCCATCAGTACAGATCTGTACTGGCAAAGATAGTTTTTTCTTGTGGGCTTTTGCACAGTTTTGCAAAGGTGCCCCATATCTTGGTTTTCTCCTCTACTGGGAGGTGTTTGTTGGTGCTAATCACTGTTAATGATTCTTAATGCAAAGTGCTGTCGTCCAAAGATTGACACTTCATCGCGGGAGCTGGAAATGAGCTCCAAAGATTGGCACATGGCATGAAAACTCGCCAAAATGAGCAGTTGCAGATTTTGGCGGGATATCTTGGACTGAAACGAACCCACTTTCGTCAAACTTCATGATGTGATTTAGACATGTTTAAAGACATTTAACTGAAAATATATGTATGTATATATATATATATATATATATTATATGTACTCTGCAATTTCATTGACTAGATGCGGTCTACAGTGCATTGCAACTGGATCTGTGTTGAATGATCTGCTGTCGTTTCGGATGCTCCAAGCAGCTAGGTGCTTTGTATGAACACAAAGATACAGTTTTCATATTATTCAGAAGAATTTCTGAATTCTACGTTACTATCTTCACGGCAGTTCGATTAGGCACCATCCATATGATACACTGATACGGATTCTGACAATCCTTGGTGTGTGACGTCGCAGATTCAGACCATTTCACAGTAAGATGTTGCAAACCAAGTGGCGCTGACAGTCGATGCTGACCCTGTGCGGGCACCGCGGCTCGCTGATGAACGAGTTGCTTTCGGCCGCGCTTTCAGGGCTTTCAGCAAGCTCGAGGTAGAAGTGTTGAGAATCTGTGAGAAAGTGTAAAGAAAGTGTAAAGAAAGTGTAAAGAAAGTGTAAAGAAAGTGTAAAAGTTAGAAGTGGTAGGAGGTAGTTCCGTGGTCTCGCCAGATCTTGCCAATGTCGGTGAAGTTGGCCTTGGCACCCTGGGTCGCATTCGGGGGTGCCAATGCAATATGCTGCAGCCTGGTCGTTGCAGCCACACAGGTGCCTTGGTGAAGTCGTCTGTGAACTATTGCCGAGTGTCAAAGACTTCACTTTTCCATATTTTTTCTATCTTTTTCAAAATCTTTTCAAAGTCATAGAAGTCATATGAAGTCAATATGTTCAATTTTTCTAATTCTCAATTTTTGGTGAGGTGTTAGTTCCGGAAAAATCCTGGCCTCCCACCGAGGATGAATGACTCTTAAGTTGCTTGAACGCTAGCAGTCACTGGCAATATTAGCAAGTCATATGTCATAGTTGTCATAGTTGTCATAGTTGTCATAGCATGAAATTCATATGTTCTCATATGTGATATGATTTATATGTGAAGCCTAGACTCCTCATTTATCATCGCACCGCCTTTTACCTAGATCAAAAACCCACAACTTTGACACACTGAGACACACACACACAAACACACTGCCGTGTTGTGCCAACGAGTGGCACGAGATGACTATCTACGGTAGCGTAGCGGCGTAGATCTCCAGGTGAGTTGGCAACTGGGCTTCTCATTGACCGCAGCATACTGTATGGCTTCGCTGGGCCTTGCAGTGAACCTGGAAAGCCAGAGGCCGGTGACGACTCAAAACTAGGATGAGTATGATGAGCCAAGGCATTCAGAATTCATATGAATTCATGAAGAATTCACATGGATTCACAAAAGAAGTCAATGCTTTATCAATATTTTCCACGTCATGCGTCCATTGTCTATGCGTCCATGACGTGCCATGTGTCCATGCATCGCTTCAAATCCTGTTGTGACTTTGACAGCTTTGACAGGTGGCAACACGGACTTCGCAGTTGGCTCTGGATCTTGGTGCTAGACTCAGACTCTGCTAGACTCTCCTAGACTCTCCTAGACCTAAGATTCCTAAGATTCCCACAATCTGGGTTTGACTGGTGGATAAGATATTTTGATCAATATTTTGTCCTTGTTTGCCTTCATTTTCCATCCCTTTTTCCTCCCTTGATCTCCCCTTTCTATATCTTTCTATGTCTTATGTCCGCCCTGGTGAGTCTTGTGCCCTGGTCTCCGGGGTCTCCGGCAGTGTTGGCAGTGTCACCTGGTGTGACCAGGTCTGTTGTCAGGTGGGCTGCGTCGGTACGTGGTGTCCAACTCAGGAGATTGGAACAGCTGAACGAATCCTAGCAGTCATAGCCATGATGTTCTCGTCAGATTTCATGAGATGTCATCAGATTTAGAACGCATTTTCTGGGACTTTGAGACATCGCAAGGTTCAGCATGAACGTGATAGCTCCTTGGAATTTCTCCATGGAGGCTGAGAAGGGTCACGGCCAAAAGGCAATGCCGAATGTAGCCAAAGTATTCGGAAGTTGTGTCAGCAACAGTCGGACTCGTCAAATTTGTCAAAATTGTAATCCAAATATCCAAAACTAAGTCTGTTTTGTGTAACGTAAAATGATTAATGTATAATATATTATATTCATGTAAAATACATTTTGTTTTGAGAGGTCCCTGCGCACGATTCGCTGGATACGCTGGGCCTCGGTCACATTGCAACAAACCCAGGCCACGATTTGCCCTTCGAGATGAAACAAAATCATAGGAATTCACAGGATATCTCAAAATATTCGTACATTGAAAATCATTGAAACATTTTGCTCATTTTTGGACTATGAACTATGTTGAACTGGTGCTGCGTCATTGTCGAATATGTCAAGGAGATTGGGTTCCTAGGTCCACGGTCAACATCTCTACTTCTCGCAGACCAATGCGTCTGGAAGGAGCGACGGTGCAGAGAGGATGGAACGCAGCGCTGCAAGGTCAAGATAAAAACACACTTTTTAGTGCAGCTTCTTGGGGACGATGGAAAGAATAACTTGATTTGCCATGATTGCCATTAAATCATTTGCATCCATTTGCATCCATTTGCATCCATTTGCATCCATTTGCATCCATTTGCATTTGCTGCATGCATAGCTTTGCACGGCATTTGCTCTCTGTCTCTCTCTGTCTCTAGGATACTCATGCGTGCAAACCACGGATCCGTTGACTATGTCCCTCCAGGAGCGGTTATCACCTGGTTCTTGTGCAGAAGTTTGCAGCAATTACATATAGAGGTTTCCTAAAATGGGACCCCCAAATCATCCAAAATTAGACCATTTTAGTATTTAAACCTATGGTTTTGGGGATCCACCATTTTAGGAAACCTCCATATTGACATATTATGAAATATTCTTAAACTTGACGACATATTAAATGAGATATTATGAAGCATGTCAATATGTCAATATGTCAATAGTCTCACAGAACCTTGGAATACCTATCCGATAGGTAGCGTCCATGGACAGGTGTTATGGATGCTCATTCCTTCATCGAGCACAATGGCGATCTCTTTTTCATTGGTCGAGTTACTCGACCAAAAAACTTGGAGATGGCCCAATGGCCCAATGGCCCAATGGCCCAATGGCCCAATGGCCCAATGGCCCAATGGCCCAATGGATGTGGACCAAGGGAAGCTTGTAAAATAACAACACATCTTATGCTTGTTGATGTAAAGGCTGCTTGGTGTAAACACTGGTTTCGGTAAAAGCTGGTTGGCGGAAGGTGTAACATTTAGTTTGTGTTAAAGTTACTTGGTGTCAAAACTCGTCAGTGTAAAACTATGTAAAGCTAGGTTTTGTATAGGCTAGTTGATGTAAAAGCTTGTGCGTGTGTAAAATGTTGTAAAATGCTAGATGACTAGATGGTTTAAAAGCCAGTTTGTATGCAAGGTATAGCTGGTGTAAGAAAATAACATGTGTAACAACTAGTTCGTGTAACAACTGGTTTCTGTAAAAGTTCGCTTGTAAAAAAGCGAGTTTAGTGCAGCAGGTGTAACGCTTTGACCGGCAAATTATGAGCTGTTTGCAGCATCCCAGGGGCCAGAGCAAAGACATCTGTCGAGGAGCAGGTCTCAGGTGTAGGTTATAGCCTATAGCTATAGGTACAGCTAGACTTCAACCTAGAGCTGGAACAAGATCAAGCTATTGCTGTTGCTAGGTGGAGAACTCGAATTCAAACTAGAAATACTAGAACAACGTTAAGCTATAGCTATATATATATCTATAGTTGAAACTAGAACTCAATCTCAACTAGAACAAGCTAAAGTTAGGGAATTATTTATAGTAGAAGCTGAAGAAGTTAAAGTGATAACACAAGCTAAGCCAAGAGATAATGTAGAACTGGGACTCAACCGAAGGTGTACCAAGCGAGAGCAACGCCAGCAAAGCAAAAATCCGCGCAGGAGGAGATCTAAAGCTGAAGCATGGCCACTACAAGGTTTTGTAACAAGAACATCCACAAAACACCCGGCAGGGTGGCGGGTTTCGATTCATGAAGCGCGCAGATATCAATGACATTCAATGACATGTACGTGACATTTACTTGCCAATTGCAGAAATGGATAGAAATGGAACTTTATGGAACATGGAACTTGGAACATTTTATTCTTAAGTTCCTGATAATTTCTGATAGTTTCCGTTCCATTTCTGCTCCCAGTTTGTCGAGGTGCTGGAAGGAGGCGCAGGTGAATGCCTCTGGGGAATGAGAGGTGCACCTGGCGACTTCGTGAAACATGCCTTTGCAGTTTGCTGGAAACAAGTCACATGTGAAACATTTGAAAGGAAATTCAGGTAGGTATGTGATGTACGTGGCATGTGGCAGTTGCCTTTTGCACACGAGCCGCAAAACTCCGGCAATAGGAAATACGCAAGGGGCAGAGATTGGTTTTCAGAAATTGTAACATGGGGCAAGCGATGGGATCCCAAATGGGATCCCAAATTTCTTGTCTTTGTGAACCAACAGAGTTTGTTTCTCGATATGCCGAGATATTCTGAGACTGAGTCAAGTATTGCGATGTATATTGCGATGTATTGAGATCGCTGAGATGTGTCGTTTCTGTGGAGGCGACGGCGGAGATGCCATCCTTCTCCAAGCGTTTCAGCCCGGCTTCCAGCTGAGGCAGAAACAACGGAAGCAACGACTTCAGTGAAGACTCAAGACCTGTCAATGTCTTTTTCAGACTTTTGGACCAAACTTTTAAGATATGAAATGAAAAAAACATGTTCAGACTTTGAAAAAAAATGTTTTAAGATGATGAAAGTTTTAAGATGACACGCTTTAAGAAATTCGAAGTGATGCGCATTGTGATGTGGCCAATATGTGGCGCACAGGCACCTCAGGAGAAATGAGAGCCTGGGTGCCGTTTTCTTCCAGGTTCGAGTCTCAAGACTTGTCCAAGTTGTCCAATGAGTCCCTCGTTGCGACTGAAGTCATATCACTGAGCTCGTTTGCTCCTCGTTTGCTCGCCTTCTCAGGCGGTTGGTTTGTGCGGCTGGTTTCGCAGCATCACAGAGTTCAGAAGCAACGGAACTGTCGAAGGAACAGAACCGAACTCTGAAGGAATCGAAGGAACCGGAGGTGCTCGGTGAAGCGGTGAAGCGGTGAAGCGGTGAAGCGGTGAAGCGGTGAAGCGGTTCCGCATGGTGCCGCAGTGCACTTTCGATGCGTAAGTTGTTGCAGGTGACTTTCCAGGGCTGGTGGATTTGTGCTTGAAGCTCGCTTCTGGAATGGAGTGGAGGACTGGATTACCCAAGCTTTCACACAATTTGACAAAAAATTGACAAAATTGACAAAAAATCTTCACTTGGTAAGAATATGTCAGAACCTTGTCACAGGCCTCCCACTGGCCGACTTCTGTCGATCCTTCTGCTTGGGATTCTTCCGCAGACAGGTGCCAGAGATTGCCAGGGCTTGCCGGGCTTGCCCTCGTGGAAATGCCCCCAGAGAATCCGACATAAGCAAAGTCATAAGCATGCATAAAGCATCATAAAGCATACATAACTTATGATATAAGCCAACATAGTGCAACAGTTCAATCCAAAGCGAAAGGACTAAGCCACACTTGGACGAAGCTTGGAAGATCTTTGCTCTCATGTCATTCTAGAGTTCGAAATGCTTAGCTCAGTTCTTAGAAACCATACTTTTAAGAAGTCAAAGCCTGCCCAAACATTTGACTGAAAGCTTTGAAAGACACTCTGGAACATGCCACAGCTGGCAGGCCTTGCGACTTACTTGCTCATTTGGAAGAAGGCACCAATTTGCTCCTTGAAATCCACAGCGCATTTGTTTTGCCATCGTACTATTGATGTATTTGATGTACTGTTCTAACGCTCAAATCCCGCGTATCTTCCACAGCTGTTTCGGAGTGTAAGATAATGTTTTATTTCATGAGGGAGCGACATTTTTTAGTCTGAACTTGCAATCCGAATGCATCCCCGTTAATTTCATTCGCAATCCAGAAGAAGAAGAAGAAGGAGAAGAAGAAGAAGATGAAGAAGAAGATGAAGAAGAAGGAGAAGAAGAAGGAAAAAGAGAAGAAGACAGAATAAGAAGAAGTTTGCTGAAGCCCCAGAAACCAATTGTCCGAGACAATTTCCGCGCACGACGAATTTCCTCACAACTGTTGGCATCTTTGACCTTCCTTGATTTCTACCGCACAGGTTTTGTGATGTTTTACCTGCAGCATAGCAGCATAGTCTGAAAACCGTCGAAGGATTTGCTATGGAATCCTGCAGGTACCGGGTGTCTTTTTGAACGTCTTCGTGGGAGCTTATGCAGCGACCTTCATCCTGTGGATATTGTATCTCAGCTGATCAGCAGCTGATCTCAGCTGATCTCAGCTGATCTCAGCTCCCTTACAATGCCATAGTCTCTCATCCAAGTGCATACTTACCGTGTTTGTAGATGTTCAACTTTGAGAGTAGCGGTTGGTTGCAGTGAGAAAATTGAGGATGAAGGGTATGGCGGTCAACCTTCTCCTGTTCTTGCAGGCCCGGGAAAAGGCTTCAAACAACGAGACATCGCAGATCATGGCATCGTAGATCATCAGTCATAATACTCTGAATGCACTTTGTCTTTTGCAGCATCTTTTGTCTGTCTTTATGTGTCTTTATCGGTGTTTATGTGACTTCATGTGTCTTTTAGTGGGTCTCTTGATATGTCTTTTCAGCAGCATCAGGCGTCCACCATGACCTATGCGACGACGGCCTGCGTGGCCGTAGCTCTGAATCAGGTGTGCGCTGGATGATAAAGCTTTGGATGTATAACGAGATCATCAAGCAGGTCCTAAACAGGTTTTCTCGCTCAAAAAAGCTTGACCTGTGTGAAAACCACTTTACCAGTCGTGACCTGCTGTTGAATACATGTTGGCATGGAACTTCATTGGACACATTCATTTGCCCAGCAGTTTTTTACCTGAGATCCGCCATCTGCCGATGCCTCAAGCGAGCGCAAAACCAATACAACTACAACTACAACTACAACTACAACTACAACTACAACCACAACACTACTACTACTACTACGACTACTACGACTACTACGACTACTACGACTACTACGACTACTACGACTACTACGACTACTACGACTACGACTACTACTACTACTACGACCACCACCACCACCACCACCACCAAATGTACGGGTGCCATTAGTAAACCCATCATGAAGAAAGTCCGCCTATTCCGGAAAATTATCAATAAACCCGCCTATAAATAAAGTACGCCAACCAATTTTTGAGTTGTTTTTTTTTCCGTTTTTTGTAACGGTTTTTTCGGTTTTCGTCAGGAGACTTAGGGGGTCAGTCTCCCAAAATTTGATTTCGGACCTCGTTCGCACCTCGTTCAGACCTCGTTAAAATTGCAGCCAGCCAAAACCCTGCCCGGAGAGGTTTTGGCAAGGCTTTGCAATGGTCTGCTGCTTGGTCATCGCTTACCATCGCTTACCATCGCTTACTATCGCTTGCCAACGCTTCTGGAGCCTGGCAGCTTAGCGATACTTGAAGGGATGCTTAGGCGATACTTAGAGGCGCGTAACCAGCGCGCGTAACCAGCGCGTTTTGTTCTGGGTAGGATGGGTTGGGTTGGTCGGATGGGTCGGCAGGTGCTGTGGAGCAACGTGTCCAGAAATGCATCCTTCGTCGAGGAGGGGAAATTGGCAGATTGCAGTGGCTGGTTCATTTGAATCATGAGAGCTGAAGATAGCTGAAGTGAATATGGAGGATGAAAAGCAAAGAAAACAAAATGCGTGAGATGTCACTTGACAGTACCTGAATGGTTATTTCACTGGAAACTGTGCATTGCGCAGAATTCGTTGAATTCGACTCAATCAATTTCATTGAGCTGAGTGCCTGTATTTGAGCCGAAATTAAAGTTGCCATAAAAACAAAAACAACATATGTTTCTAGTGTGTTTTTTTTGAGCCGATTTTAGGAGTCGATTTTGAGTCGATTTTCGAGGAACTGGGCACCTGGGCCTCCAGCATCAGCTGCATTAGCTTCTTCGGTGCAGTGCATCTGGTGCGGACGACATTGGGCATTGCACTGCAGATTTTGACATTGTGTTTCACTGTTTCACATCTTTGGAAAGAGACACAAAGAGGAGCCCACAGGAAACAAGCAGGATAAATTCGGCATTGTCATAAACTTGGAAGATTCTTGGCATAAACGTGCATAAACAAGTAAACACACAACACTTTGTTCAAACACGTCAAAAACATCAAAAAACACTAAAAAAACATGAAAACTTCTCTGGCCCTGGCTGGAGATCTGTGGAAATTTACTGTGGAAAGTTGTAGCGAGGGAAATGAATGGAGAGATGTGCCTTTTGTATCCCTTTGTGAATGAATCTGTGTTGCTTTCAGTTGCTGTTTTGTCGGCTTTCTATTGCATCTGTGCTCTGGCGATTTGCAGCAAAACTGTGCAGGCGTTGAATATTCCTTCCTCGGAGGGATGGGCTTGGCCTCTCTATGGAATCCTCATCCTTCCACAGATTGTGCCTTGGACAATGCTGAGACAAGATGCAAATCTGCGTCATGCATCGTGTGAAAAGTGTGTTGCTGACTCCGATTTTGACTGTGCATCAGCTCTGAGGCTTTTGCACTTCTCATGCGCAGGACGACACCCATGGCGTCGGCGTTCCAAGAGCGCTCCAAGGGCAAAAACTGAAAGAAGACGTGTTTAAAAGCAGATAAGACAGACAATTCAGGGATTTTGAAAATATGGCAAGGTAAAAGCATCAAGCAATGAGAAAGCATCCGAGGCTCTTCATCGCTGGAGCGCTGGTGTTGCTCTATAAGGTGCTAATATCTTACTAATATCTTACTAATGTTGCTAGTGATGACATAGTGATGACGTAGTGATGACGTAGTGATGACATAGTGATGACATGGTGATGACCTCGTGATGACAGTGATGGCCTAGTGATACATAGCGATCACACGGTGATAGTGGTGACATTTGTGATGACACGACATAGTGATGACCTAGTGATGACATAGTGGTGGCATAGTGATGACCTAGTGATGACATAGTGATGACCTAGTGGTGGCCTAGTGATGACATAGTGATGACATAGTGATGACATAGTGATGACATAGTGATGACCTATTGATGATTTAGTGATGACAAAGTGATGAAATAGTGATGACATAGTTGTGATAACATAGTGATAGTGATGACACAGCGATGACATAGTGATGACCTAGTCATGACAGAGTGATGACATAGTGATGACATAGTGATGAGCTAGTGATGACATATTCATGACAGAGTGATGGCACAGTGATGACATAGTGATGACATAGTGATGACACAGTGATGACCTAGTGATAATATAGTGATGACCTAGTGATGACCTAGTGATGACAAAGTGATGGCATA
>Ga0126342_10005440_pt1 | contig 22208 bp, 20 predicted proteins | sample Cyp1metagenome_FD_92528 | JGI IMG/M metagenome (GOLD analysis project Ga0126342, IMG submission 92528) | Coral microbial communities from Lord Howe Island, Old Settlement Bay, Australia - Cyphastrea 1 metagenome | ecosystem: Host-associated > Invertebrates > Cnidaria > Coral ...
TTCTTTCTCTATTAATTTCCTATTCATTTCCTACTATTTCCCTATTCTTTCCCTATTCTTTCTCTATCAATTCCCTATTAATGTCCTACTATTTCCCTGTTCTTTCCCTATTCTTTCTCTATTTATTTCCCTATTACTTCCCTATTAATTTCCCTATTACTTCCCTATTAATTTCCCTATTCTTTCTCTATTCTTTCTCTATTAATTCCTTATTAACTTCCTCCTATTTCCCTATTCTTTCCCTATTCTTTCTCTATTAATTCCCTTTTCGTTTCCTACTTTTTCCCTATTCTTTCCCTATTCTTTGTCTATTAATTCCTTATTAATTTCCTATTCTTTCCCTGTTCTTTCTCTCTTAATTCCCTCTTAATTTCCCTATTCATTTCCTATTCTTTCCCTATTCTTTCTCTATTAATTCCCTATTAATTTCCCTATTCATTTCCTATTCTTTCCCTATTTTTTCTCTATTAATTCCCTATTAATTTCCTACTATTTCCCTATTCTTTCCCTATTCTTTCTCTATTAATTCACTATTAATTTTCCTATTAATTTCCTCTTTTTTCCCTATTCTTTCTCTATTAATTCCTTATTCATTTCCTACTATTTCCCTATTCTTTCCCTATTCTTTCTCTATTAATTCCCTATTCGTTTCCTACTTTTTTCCTATTCTTTCCCTATTCTTTCTCTATTAATTCCCTATTAATTTCCTACTATTTCCCTATTCTTTCCCTATTCTTTCTCTCTTAATTCCCTCTTAATTTCCTATTCTTTCCCTATTCTTTCTCTATTAATTCCCTATAAATGTCCCTATTCATTTCCTATTCTTTCATGATTCTTTCTCTATTAATTTCCTATTCATTTCCTACTATTTCCCTATTATTTCCCTATTCTTCCCCTATTAATTCCCTATTCTTTCCCTATTATTCCTTATTCTTTCCCTATTATTTCCCTATTATTTCCCCATTAATTCCCTATTAATTTCCTATTCTTTCCCTATCATTTCACTATTTCTTCCCTATTTATTTCCCCATTTCTTCCATGTTATTTCCCTATTGTTTCCCTATTCTTTCTCTATTAATTCCCTATTAATATCCCTATTAATTTCCTATTCTTTCCCTATTCTTTCTCTATTAGTTCCCTATTAATTTCCCTATTAATTCCATATTCTTTCTCTATTAATTCCCTATTAATTTCCCTATTAATTTCCTATTCTTTCCCTGTTCTTTCTCTATTAATTCCCTATTAATTTCCCTATTAATTTCCTATTCTTTCCCTAGTCTTTCTCTATTAGTTCCCTATTTATTTCCCTATTAATTCCCTATTAATTTCCTATTATTTCCCTATCATTTCACTATTTCTTCCCTATTTATTTCCTTATTTCTTCCATGTTATTTCCTTATTTCTTCCATGTTATTTCCCTATTATTTCCCTACTATTTCCCTCGTAATTTCCTATTATTTCCCTATTAATTTCCTATTATTTCCCTAATTTCATTATTATTTCCCTATTTCTTCGATATTATTACCCTATTATTTCCCTATGATTTCCCTTCTAATTCCCTATTATTTCCCTATGAATTTCCTATTATTTCCCTGTCATTTCACTATTACCTCCCTACATATTTCATTTTATTTCCCTATTTATTTCCCTATTTATTTCCCTATTATTCCCCTATTAATTGCCTATTATTTCCCTATCATTTCACTATTTTTTCCTTATTTATTTCCCTATTTCTTCCATGTTTTTTCCCTATTATTTTCCTATGTTTCCCTACTATTTCCATATTATTTCCTTATTAATTTCCTATTATTTCCCTATCATTTCACTATTATTTCCCTATCTATTTCCCTATTTCTTCCATGTTATTTCCCTATTATTTCCCTATGATTTCCCTACTAATTCCTTATTATTTCCCTATTGCTTCCATATTATTTCCATGAAATTTCCCTATAATTTCCCTATTATTTCCATGCTATTTCCCTATTGTTTCCATGCGATTTCCCTATTGTTTCCTCATTATTTCCCCATTATTTTCCTATTATGTTCCTATTTTTCCCTATTATTTTCTCATTATTTTCCTATTATTCCCCGCCTACTATTGCCCTATTGTTTTCCTATTGTTTCCCTACTATTTCTCTTCTATTTCCAGATTGTTGGATAGTGTTTGATTTCCAAGAACCCATAGTTTGCAAGGTTTCAAAAATGGCAAGCAATCAAGCAGGTATCACCTGATCACCTGCTTGCCCTTCGCACTTTCCCGCCCCAGGTCGATGTCCAAAAGTCAGTCAGTGCCCAGATCAGCAGCATCTTCATCAGTATCATGAAACATGACATCATTCAGCATCATGTTGGTGATGATGATGACGATGACGATGGACTCATCAAATCATCAAATCAATCAGAACATCAAAGCATCGGGCCATGCAGTCAATCATATAGGCACCTGATTAATAGCTTAACCATCCAATAACTCCATCATTCAACCAAATATCCTTTCAGTGATTCAATGATGCAATCATCTGTAAAGGTCATCTTGAGCAATGTTCCCTGAGGAGTGTTCGAAAAAAAACAAAAACACATAATGGAACAACTGGAACACACGCCATCTTTTCTCCCGCTTAATCTTTGCGAACGAACTGGGCCGCCCAGCAAAAAGAAGTACAAGGACCAAATGCCGGACACCAATGTCAGCAAAGTCCTTACAGCTTGACTCAAGGCTGAATAATATACGCAGCGGGTAGAGCTGGTTCCAATGATTCTGGGAAATTATCACAGAGAAAAACCCAGAGTCAGCTCTTTCCACTTTCCTGGAGCCTGGAACGATTTTGATTCTTGCAGAAGATATTTACCTCAGCAATGTTAACCCTGAATTGGTAATCCCCTGGGCTGTTTCAGTGGTTGGTATCATATTAGTAGCAAATTATGACTGGATTTGGGGTAACGCCTCCAATCAGTCAGTCAGGTTTATTAATCCGGGGTTGACACCACAATATGCGCCATGGTCCAAACCCTTGTCAATGGGATTAAGTCTTGATGTCTTCTTGTATGGGTCCTGTCAACCCTCTTGACCACCGCTCTCTCTGGGTAACCTGGAGGCACTTTCCCTAGTGATCATTGTGGGCGGATCTGCCATGGGAAGATCTGCCATCGGAAATCCCGTTTGCCAAACAAACCCAGTGCTGGTGCAGTAGGGGGGAACAGCGCGTCCTCAAAAGACGAAACACCATACCAAAAAACTGTCTGAAGGAGTCAACAATCCAAACGGTATTCACATCCCCTATGACCAACAAATCCTTGTGCAGGCTGGCATTATATAATTTGTGCTTGCGAGTCCTTATTTTGGCCGGTTTTTGCATTTTGCTTGAAACCCTCCACCAACTGCAGCTGAATTGACGCCGGCGGCAGAAGATTGGCTAAGCTTAGCTCCTGGCACACTTGAGAGCGAGATGAAGGTAGAGTTTGGGCTCACAGGTGAGGATTTGAACAAAAACATTAGTCCCTTGCGGGCCATCTAGTTCTTAGTTGCGAGTATCTTTGGGACCTTAATTTTGGGTTCCACTGCGTGCATCCTTGACCCTGCCACCTGGTGGAAAGAAGGAGCAAAAATATGCCGTTGAAGTCATCTAGCATTGTGGGGAATCATCGCGGAGAACAGGGGGAATAAACGGGACACAAACTGGAAGCACATGAACAGGAACAGCTGGGTGAGAACATGTGATAACCAAGGGAATGGACATGGCGTCATGTAATCCTGAGTAATCCTGCAATCCCATCACAACGAAGAATTTTCAACAGGGAGATCCCACAATGTGGGGCCCCCCAGTGGTGTTTGTTGGTTTATAATCCCCAGGAACTATAGTTATAAGATGTTATAAGTACCATAAACCATAAGTTATTTTTGCAGGTATTAACCAACTTAGCTACCCTCTGGTAAACTAACATAGCTATGGAAAATCACCATTTTTAATGGGAAAACTCGCTATAAATGGCCATTTTCAATAGCTACGTTAAATTACCAGAGGGTATCTAGGGGGTCCCACTTTGCATCTTGATCCCAGCTGAGAACAGCTATCACACCGTGGCACGGTGCCAAGACATCGCCGGCAGAACAAAGATCGGCGGCATATCATCACCGCCTGGGCGTTTCGTTGTGGCTTTTCCTGGGTGGATTTTTGTTGGCACCCCAAAACTGGTTAGTTGATACCGGTTCTGAATATTGGATTATGATTAATTAATTGTTGTGATATTCACATCTCGTTTATCCCAATATATAAACCAGCTATGCACCCATGTTTTATTTCATTCTCTAATCATCAACCCCTAGGGATAGGACCTGGAGTTGATTCTGGTCAGCTTCGGTATCTCGCCATCACAGTTTGAACATGTTTTGGGTTTGGCTGTGAGCTCCCTGCTTGGTGTTGATTCAGAAAAGGTCTTCCTGTATTCGAATTCCAACATTGGTAGGTATTCCGTATGCTATCACCGCAAGATTTATACAGTTAACATACTGAAATCATTGGTAAAGCAGTAGCCTGGTAGATACACTTTGCAAAAACAACATCTGCTTGCAAACATCATTAACAAACATCATCAAACTGGCTCTTGGATTCCCAAGTGACAGAAAACATCCGAACTATTGTTTTTGTTTTAATTCAATACATGAAAGTCATATCTGAATATCGACTAATTCAACCATCATTGTGCCATTGAATCTGAAGCTCGGCTGGTTTTTGTGCGCCATCCGTGGCCCGTACGGCAAGTAGTTGACAGAAGACAACGTGAATCCTGAGGATGTTGGTGACAGGCCAGTGGCGCCAAGTGGCCGGGCTGTTCCATGGCTGTTCAATGGGGGTTTCCATAAATGGGAAATCCCCAATAGCTGGATGGTTTATTTCATGGAAAATCATATGAAAATTAGGATGATTTGGAGGTACACACATTTGAGGAAACCCCATATGGCTTGATGCAAGCTGGAAGTTCAAGCATCCAGCAACCCAGAACACTCTTAGCCTATCATGACAACTGGCTGAAGACATACAGTTCTTCCCAGATACATAGTGCAATATGGATCAGCACTAAACAAATATGCAAGAAACACGACGTTTGCACTTCCGTGGGCCCAAACGCAGTGGATCCAAGTGTACACTTAATGTTAAAAAACAATTCTGGATGTTTCAGGGTACCCCCAAACTATTGGTTTCGCTGTAAAAACGTGACATTAACTCGGACAGCACGGAGATCCCCGTTTCAAGAGCCCTCCTGTGCGGTCAATGTTTCTGGGGCTCCCAGCAGGGGCCGGCTCGGAGGCCGTAGGGTGGACCCGGCCACTAGTGAGCCAAATGGCATGATGCAAAGCCAAGAAGCTGTGTACTGGTGAGCAAGTGGATCAATCATGAACAAGGGGACCCAAGGAAGATCCTATGCGCATCATTGCGCATCTTAGGTGAAGCTCCATTTTGGCAAATTGTCGCATATATTTCTCTTGGGACCCTCGGATTGAATCCCAATTCAAGAGAATCAACCTTACACTGCATGTGTCCTAGGGTCGTGCACCAAAATATCTGGAGAACAAAGTCATTCACTCGTTGCCTCCACCGAATCATCCTGTTTCTTGGGAAGATGTGCTGCACATCAACCAGACTTAATTGTTCAATGGATTGGTTTAAGGAAACCACTGGACCCCCTAGATTTCATGGAAAAACCATGGTTTCCGGTTTCGACTTTTCCTCAAATATCCATTGAATTCTGCACCAAAAAGGGGAAACTCCTCGGCCACTTTTCTTCGGATGAATTCTTCACTTCAAACCGATCACAGCCAGCGGCATTACATCTGCCTGAGATCATGGCGATGAAGCAGGGAGGAGAAGACAAGTTAAATCAAGGGGATGCCATCAGAGGGTTACTATCTAATCATGCTGGTTAGAGATAGATAAATAATTACATATATATAATATAATATAATATAATATAATATAATATAGTATGTATGTATGTATGTATGTATGTATGTATGTATATAATGAAAAATATACACACACATACACAAAAACTTACAACCTTTGTTTCTGAGATTAGGCCCAACGTTTTCAATCTCTGTCTGTGCCAGGATGCTTCATCACATGCACCAAGGAAGGCTGTGCCTGGCGCTGGGAATCTGTGTCGGAGCTCTATAAAGGATGAGCAAGTGGATGTGGGTCTATCACAATGTATCTATCTGAATTCCCAACCCCCACTTAGCTACATAGGTGCCTTTGTCGGAGCCTGTGTGCTATGAAATCCAAGAAAAACCCAACAAGAACCTCAGAGCCCTTCCAACGTTCGAACAGCAGAGGCATTCTGACCAAATGAAATCCTGCCTCAAGGCAAGCCATGTACTCATTCTCCGCTTTGTACCTGGGTGCCACAACTGTTGATTGCCACATGGCCGACACACCATTCGAAACCTCCCTTCGTTTTGTGGGAAGATAAAGGCCAAAAGGCTATCACAGCCATTGCCTTCGCAAGTATAGCAATTCGCAAATTGCTTTTAATCAAAAATGAACACACAATTCTACAGGAACCTCAACGTTCACAACTTTTTGGTGATAAGGGTTGTGGTTTTCTCTGTAAAATTTCTTGCTGAACCATGGCCATCACTAGCCGCTCTGCTTGGACACTTGGGACAAGTTCTGGTGATGGCAGACTGAGCCAAGCTGACCTGCCCTGACCAAGTTTGGACACATCGAGCCCGACTTCCATATGGTTCTATGATGTTCCATGCTCATTTCAAGTCGATGACATCCACTGCAAAACCTCTCTCAACATGATTGAACAGTATATCCAGAATTCTTTATAGATAATTATATCATATTATATCTAATTACTGGTTGGTGGTATACCTACCCCAGTGAAAAATGATGGAGTTCGTCAGTTGAGATGAAAATTCCCAATATATGGAAAAAACATGTTCCAAAGCACCAACCAGATATAACCCGATGAGGTTCCCCACATCTCCGCCTGGATAGTCTTCAGCAAGGCGCCTGGGGGATGGGGAAGCCAACAGTTGTCTATATGAAAATAGGCCAATCGAAAAGTATAGCCAGATATAGATACTATAGATCTATAGCCAAATATAGCCAAATATAGCCAAATCATGTTTGGAACCCAATGCTTCAAGATCTTCAAGTTGCACATGACCTTCTGATTTTTTCTCACCCAACCTGGGAGAACATGTGGCATAATCACTATGTGACAAGTCCACAGGGAGGTCAAGACATACTCTGCTTGAGCTTTGTGGATGCTACGGATACTGTGCTTGCCCATTCTGTATCCGCTGAATCCAAATCGAAACGAACAGCCAGCAACTCACAAACAAAGGAGCTGATCAGCTGATCTTGACAAAAAAGGGGCTGATCTTGATGAAGCAAAGAATCCTCACTCAAGACTTGAGACCATCCTCATTGTCGTTGTGGTTGCACAAGAAAGCCAACATACTGCGGAACTACCAGCAGCTTGGCTGAGTCCCCATGAGCTTTTAGCATTTCCAGGGAATGCATCTTTGACTCTTCTACCCTTACCAGTGGACACACTTGTGAGCCTGCAAGACTCATGAGTCATGTGAACAACACGTAAAATAATCAGCCAGCCCTACATTCATCTACAAGGCCGACATAGATTGGAGGATTAACAAATGCAGCACCAGCTTTGCAAGTACAACAGTACAACCAATGCCATGAACAACTGTCAGCTGACAAGCTAGGTGGTACAGATCCTGGTGGAAATCCCCATGCAATGTTGATACTGCTTTTGAGTCAGATATGGTGACAATCTCCTCGTATATGGTGTATATGTTGTATGAATCCTGCAGATATCCCATATCAACATCAGTATCGATCCAATATTACACATCAGTGGTAGTTTGATTGCCAACGACCATCAAATACCAGCCACATCCAGCCACTATGACCCTAAACTGCGCTAAACCCTGACCCTAACCTGCCACCAAGGGGCTCTTTTGAGCCATCTCCGAGTCGATGGTGGTCAAACGACCTTGAAGTTGCGTGGCCTTGGAGTCACTGCTGCCGCGACGGGACCGGAACCATCGGGAACCCAGCCCGAAACATTTTAGAGTTGGAATCATCATCCCAGATGCAGGTTATGAATCGTTAAGAAAGGCTTGAAAAATGCCAACTAGAACATGATTGACGCATTTTGAAACCAGCAACTAGAGCTGGTACCAAGTGCAGATCTACAGCGGATTTTGTAGAATCAACTGAGGGATGGCGAAGCTCTCTGACAATCTGATATAAACGGACCATAGTGTCCCCGTACGAGACCGTACAACACAAAAAGTGTTTGCGACCCGTAGTGTTTTTTGGCATATGCAGCTGCAAGCATTCACATCTACACCTCTGTGGGTGGGTGGAAATGACTGAGAGGCAACTATTTCAGGATTTGACAGAGAAACATATTTGTACACGTTCATACATGTCCATACTAAATCTGTGAACATTAATATAATATGTGCTCTGGGTACTATACATCCTCACCTGCTCTTGTTAATATGTTTTCATGATGATATCAGTCCTGCAAATGATCACCAGATATTGATAGGATGATCCTTCTCTCTTCTTCCATCGTCTTACAAAGACCCACCTGTGAACAGCACCTGCTCTTGATGTTCAGCAAGCTCCGCTTTCATCTTTTGCAGCTCTTCCCTTGGCAATCTCAGGCACCCTTCGGTAATCAAACATGGCTAGCTGGGAATTCCCTAAAACGGAGGCTTCAATGAGAAGAAACGTGGGGAATGGGGATAGAACTGGATAACCCAAACCTTCCCCAAAAAATCTCAGGATCCAGACTGCACAGCTTCTCTCCTGCCAGATGAGTTTGAAATCTCCACTTGCAGTTCGAAGAGATGTAGCCAACATTGGCTTTGTCTGAAAATAGGATACCCCCGGGGCCCCCGATTCAAAAAGGATTCTGATCATTTTCCCAGTGATATTGCTATTTGGAGGGTTTATATATATATATCATATACTATATTTTCAGACAATTTCAAGTATCAACAAATGGAACTCCGAAGCAACTTTCGGATGTGGGCATAAGTTGAACTATTGATGCCTCAAATGGTTGGCTTACTACTCAGTAATTTGAAATGTGGAGAATCTAAAACGGTAGCCTATTCTTCAGCCATCTGTTGAAGGTCAAATTTCTAGCCCTCATATAAAACCATTAATATTAACCATATATTAACATGATATTACCAACCAATAGTAGGTTAAAACCACCAACCAGATAAACACATTTCAAACAAGCCAGTGGCACTGAGTGCTGATTTCCTCCAAGGACTTCTGCAATGCTTTCGCCTGGAAGCATTGGAAGCTGGCTACTATCCAACATAGGCTACTACATCATTGGCATTCACCAATATTAACAACCATAAACCTGATGTTAAAAAAACCACTTGTTTTCAATGTGTTTAGGTGGTACAGTGTTAACCAACATGCACTCAGTTTCGTTGGAACGCCCAAAAAAAAACCGTGCTCCTCTTGGATCTGCTTCTCCTTCTGATCCGCCATGGCGATGATAAAAAACAACCTGACTCTGGAAAAAATCGGATGACATGATATTCATGATATATACATATATATATATATATTTATATACACATATGATGTTAATTGATGTTCAATGTGGGAGAAATCTCTTGTCAAACTTGGAGCTTCTGATAGACTCTGGCGATGTTCCACCAGGTGGTCTCTTTCATTCTGCACACGAGTTCAGCGCGGACTGCCAGGCTGCGGTGTCATCTAATGGGGAATTCCCAGTACCCGTTCTGCTATGGATCACCAAAAAGTACCGTGTCACCAAACATTGGGATCATATAATGCCTCCATCAGTGAACTGATCCAGCTTTTTTCCTCTGACATATTGGGCAGCTGAAAAAATCAACATGAGGAATACTTATTAATGATTAAGCCTGGATTTATAAACCTTGCTTCATTAATCTGAGATTCCCCAGAGATACTGATAGTTTAAGCTAGCAAACCTATAAACTGGTCAAAACAGCCAGGGGGTCGACAGTATATTTGATGCTCCTGACCGCCTTTTGTTTCCCCAAATCCGGTGCTTCATCATCAATTTAATTTCCCTATTGAAATTTACCACTTGGGGGTATAATATATATATATATATATCATACATATATATATATACTAATACAAATATTACATATTATATCTATGATTATATATGCATCACACTTGTATAGACAATCCAGTAACCACCACAAAAAGAAGCAGTCTACCAGGACGGCACCAGTCATCTTTTCCTTCGTTCCACATGGCGATCATTTCGATCACCGAGGAGCGAATCTAGGCTGGATCTGGGCACTGCCATGGGTGACGGACCGTCCAGTAACAGAGTGTCAAGGGGCAAAGGAGACTGGCAGTTGATCATTGGAATGGCAGTTCTGGACTTCAGATTGGATTTCCAAATAATAATAACATAATTTAAATATAGTTAAATACCAGTATGTGCAATGATTCACTTTGGGAGTTGGATCTCGGACCATGGCAAGTGAGTTCAAAAGTGAAGTCCACAAGGGATCCACAAGAGCTGGATCTGTCTCAAAATAGGGTACGCTAACCCAAAATGAGATGTTTTTAATGGTTCCCCTCTGCAAAGTAGCAATTTTACCTATCAAACATGATGTCATGATAGGGAAAGTGACGACAAACCCAGGGTCATCTAGGTCTTTGGACTCATCCCGATCGCTGTGAAGCGACCAAAATACCCAAATGGCTTTGACTGAACATATTCATATTCCATTCTTTTGGGCTGGGCTACTTCAAATTGTCCCTTTAGAATTCACAATTTATTGGCCATTTGGTGGTTGTTCCCCGATTTCAGACACACCCATCTCCAAAGTTTCAGCGGGGAAGACGGGGAGGACCCGCAGCAGCCAACCCAAACCCAGAGGGTAAAGACAGCTCTTCAGCCAGCTGTACACTTCGGCACCGCTGTTGGCAGCGCCGATGTTTTGTGCAAGGCGTCAGGATCCATGTGGGGAAAAGGTTGGGTATATATTGGATCATGTTGCATTGGATTTTGTTGGGATATCTATTGTGAAGAAGCTGCATTTTCGTCAAACAGATGCCCGTGATGGATGCTGGCGCTCGACTCTGGTACCTAAACTGTCACTGCCTTGAGGCATTAACATCAGCAAGAAGGACTGTGCGTTTCGCTGGTGACAAAACTGGAAATCTTGGCTCAGAATGCTACAAGCATTGCAGAGAATAACATCAATCAGGGTTTGGGGGCCAGATGTGATGCCTTTTATGGAGACACCAGTGTTGAAGTTGCTCTTTCACTCTCTGCTGTGCTGACCTCCATCATCAGTGCTAGCAGCTATGACTCTATGGGTGAAGCCAAATCTCGCAGCCCAACAAAGAGCTGTTTGGGATCGAGCTCTAAGAATTCAATACAACTTAAACATCTAAACTGTTTAAGTTTACTTAGATTAGTTATACAATAGTTATATACATTCACCAAGGTAGATCAAGGTAGACTAGTCAGTTATACTTTCAAATCATCTAATTGAACGTTTTGTGGTCCAACATATAATCCAGAAGCACAGCAATATCTCCCCAAATCCCCAAATCACCAGTCCTTGCGACTGCGCCAAACCACTGGTTGGCGTTCAAGTTGGGCATGATGTGAGATGGTAGACGTGGACGCCACAAAATGGATCAGTGACATCAGGCTGAATGGATTGGGTCTTGGAAACAGGAGAACACCAAGACTTGTCCCCATCATCCCCTGTTGCGCATCGTTAGGTCGTTACTTGAGAAGGCTAGACATATTCCCATAACTTCGAACATTAAAGTTTACCAGCGGCATTTACAACCCACAATTTGGTTTTGTTTCCAAAAAAAACACATGATTGGAAGTTAAGACTACGTCGTATATGTATCTATATGTTAAACCACCAGCCAGATATTGCAGTGTGGTGCTTCCTAAGGTTAATGAGAGCGGGATCTACCTTATCACCAGTAATAGGCTGAACATAGCACTGGGTGGATAATGGTGCCGTATCCATGCATCTGTGCCCCACTAGAACGCCACACCTGTGGCCATTGGTGACATTTGGTGGCAGAGTGCTGCAAGCTGCAGGAAGGCACCACAGCGACCATCTTTAGGCGTCGGCTGAACCGATGCTATGCGCTGGACGCTGCAAGGTGTCTCTTCCGGTCTGTTCGGTTGATCCTAGCTAGCTTGGACCTGCTCCCAAATACTGGGCCATCCATAATAATGATAGCTATTGCTGTGATGCTGTTGTGATAGTGAAAATCATGAGACTGCAGGGAAACCAAATCTCATAAAACATCCACAATTTTGTGTTTTGTTAATTTTTGTATATTTTTGTTACAGTATATCAGTATATCTTATCATTGTGTGAATACCCCTACATGGGATGGCAATTTGGAAGCGGTCCAAGGTTGGAATGCCTTGTTGCAGGTGATCTGCACATCTTTTCTCCAAAAACAGGGGCACGCCTAAAGATCTGAGACTCTGAGACTTATATAACCGTCATGTAATTTGTGTATCAAGCTCGAGGCATTCACATGACTGGATTTTGTCAACAGTGCCAGTGGATACCAGTGTGCCAGTGGATCATGATCACCAAAACACGGCATTCTGTCTCAACTTCACGGGGACATTGCCTCCGGCACGTTCTCGGGAACAATTTCCATCTGACTCGCTCGCGTAGGCTGCTTCTTGACAAAGGCTGCCTGGACCGCTGTGTGTGACATGAAAAAGGCCTGGCTGCTGGCTGTACCGAGATCCCATGGGAAAGGTGTATAATTTCAATCTGCACGCACCTTCGAACCAGTAGCAAAAAGGTCCAACAATATTTTCAAAGTTGATTCAAGTTGATTCCAGTGATATCCTTTGCAACCCACCGCAGCTACAGGATATCGTGCCAGCAAAGCTGGTTCTGTATGCCAAGCTACTCGCCGACTTTCTCCCATAGGCTCAGCCACACCCCACATCCGTCGCAAGGTCTTATGACCGTGGGGCTCAAAGGGTCGACTGCCCGCCTGGTGCAATGGGTCTCTACACATTTCGTGCCTTTTAGGACTTCAGCCGCAGTATCCTTAAACTTTGACATCCTTGACTGGTTGGTGGTATACCTACCCCTCTGAAAAATATGAAAGTCAGTTGGGGTTATGAAATTCCCAATATATGGAGAAAAAACATGTTCCAAACCACCAACCAGTTGATCACGGTATGTTTCACATGTTTCACTGGATTTTGGATGATTTTGGTACGGATCCATTCTAGTTCCGTGATTTCCTGGAGGTTCCTAGTGCCTTCACCCGGCTTCAGCCCCATCAGCTGCCTGGAATTTGCCACGGCGGAAGTTCTGTGGTTGCGCCACCATCCTGAGTCGAACCTACTGCGAACTGGCTATCGGACGAAGGCTGGCTGCCTGCAAATCCCAACCCCAAAAGCAATAAACAGGTCATATAATGTCATATATAACTTTAAAAATCAACTATGTAAACATAACTTTTGGGTCGGCACTTGCCGTGCCACTACAAATTCCAAGGTGATACCTGACGACCCCAGCGACCTAACTCCGAGCATCTGAACTGGTGGTCGAGGGATTTTGGAGGCCCAGCTCTGCTCAGAGCTGTCTTCATGGAAGGATCCACTGATCATGCTGCTGCTGGTGTTGATATGGCGAAACTGAGGCAGGCAACCCCAGTCAAGTCAAAGTGCAAACCAACAATACTTGGTGGACTCAATATTAATGCAGCACTTTGGGTTCCTTATTCATGGGGCGCACCTTGGGGGCTCATTGATGTCATAAAGTCACTTGGAAACTGAGATAAATCGACAACAGATTCTGATCCTGGCCGTTATCCGAGCCCCATTAGTTTCAACCTTGGCGTCCGTGAACGGATTACAATGGATTACACCAAACCAAGAACAGCATGGAAAAAAAAACATCGACAGTCGTTGTCAGTGTCAGGATCAATCTTGTGGTACTTCAGCCATGGAGCCCCGATTCCTGTGATTCCTGGCGATTTTCTGTTTCAGCTAATTAATATGGTCTAATTTCCCATGTGTATCCTCATTTTGTCAGTATAACCGATAATAATATGATTATATTAACTATATATAATTGCAAAACCTTTTTTATCCCACACTTTGATTGGTTAATGTGGCTGTAGGAGTGGAATCTAAGAACCCTCTTGTACTTTTTTTCATCCGATGAATTCTTCTTCCAAACCATATGTCCTAAAAACCCCGCGATAACCAAGAACCCTTCAGAAAGAGTATTAAAGTTGAGAAACACACACACACAATTTGGTTCCTCTCGCGTGATACAAGGTTTCTACATGTTTTTACCAACAAAAAACGTTAACCAGCAATCAAGCATTACAACGGGGAATCACCTGTTGACAAACCGATGTGTTTCCCATTGTGGCCTTAGTTTTCTAGGATTTCCCAGGTTTGACCACCGAGCTGCCTCAAGATGTGCTTCCTCCGCGCGAGGACTTTTGGGACCAATGGCATATCCTCAGCGGTGCTCACCGGCAGGGAAGCGTTCACCATGGCAAGTCGTGGACGCCAACACACAGCACAACCTTTGAAAAATGAACAAGAGGTTTCCTGAAAGTGTGGATAAACATGTCTATATACAGCATTATGTACAATAATTACATATCTATTGTATGTACTTGAATTATATACATGAATCTACACACACACAGCAGTGTACTTTACACATTCGGTTGCAAACCTATTGTCGCTCACATCTTCACACCGTCATTGACTCCTCCCAAAATGAGTTCGGCACGTTCCAGCACCGCGTCATAGACCGTGCTCTGCAAGATCTCATACAGCGGATCCTCCCTGCTAACCAACTCCTTGGGGTCGTTGCGGTGCATCCAAACATCAAACAATGTGGTAAACCCCATGACAAACCACCCCCCAAATAACCAGAAATGGCTGGAATAATCCTTTTCCAGATGACTGGTTAATTAATTAATGTTAATTATTGGGCTTATCACATTCCGTCATTTCTGTAAACGATGCTATTTCTTTCTGCAACTTGTGGTTATTCACCGGAGTGGTACCTCAGGAGAAAACATGGAACATTTGAATCCCACTTCATCTCGCACAAAAAACACAGTGGGGAAACACCTATCACTTGACATCACAAAAAAAAACTTGAAAACACAATGGGTGATTTCCAATTCCCCTGGGCACCGCAGTTTTTTGTCAATCTTTTGGTCCGATCTTGATGGCCCATCCAAGGTCGGGGATGACAATAGTGGTTACCCTCTGGTAAACATTAACAAAAAACTATGGAAAGATCCACCATGCTATTAATGGGAAAATCCACTATTTCGACTGGGCCATTTTCAATAGCTTTTTGTAAGTTTACCAGAGGGTAAGTTGGTTTTATATCCAAGATTCCCATCATGAAATCATCATATTCCCATGAAATATGAATTATATTCCCATCATATTCCCATGAAATAACATGAAATAACCATGAAATCATGGTCCCCCTTAACCCCTTAGCAAAAAGTGATGACTTTTGACCCATCACTCCACCATCTTCACTTCGGGAGGCCCAGGCACTGAGGTGTGGGGAGTTTCACAGGGCAGAATGGGATACAAGGGCACGTCCTTGGCGTTTTCTGTTAACTTCAAAATCGTGATGCGTGTTTCGGCTGAAAGCTGTACTACAAGTGGAATTGTCCACAAGTGACAAATGCTAAAGGGCTTAAGCCCTTCAAGTCCTTTTCCTTAACCCTTTCATCTGTAGACGAATTTTCCCGCTCTTTTCTGGCAGCAAACTCTGCCTCCCCACAACAGATTTATGCGGTTCCCACCAATCAGGGACCCTCACAACAGGAAGTCCTTGTCAATGGGTTCTTAACCACCATCGACCTACAGTAAGTTGGAACCTTGTTCGCGGGATACTATTAGCCCTTTCAGCTGTTGGATGTAAAATCTAGGCATCCCCAAAAAGTGGGCACCAACTCTCCGAAAAGAAATAGCAGCGTTCTTCAAACTCCTCAAACTCCTCAAACTCCTCAAACTCCCATATTTTCTGTGGTTACAACCGCACTCATCCCTGGATTTCTTGGATCCTGATGGTAAAAATCCGACCTCCAAACATCTCCAAACCATCATTTCGAACATCCGGCGGGCGGAGAAGGTGGCATCACCAGCCACAAAGGAATCCTTCAAAGGTTGCAGCGTTACAGCATCCCAGGCAGCCGTATCATCCTAGGCGAAGGAGAGGATGAGATCAGAAAAGAGACATCTCTGGGGGTCAAAATGATCAAGCCTGGGATCATGTGGGTATGATTTCACACCCCCAAAAGGATCAAGTTTAAACTGGTTGCTGGTTTCAACATGTTTCAACCCCTCTGAAAAATATGAAAGTCAGTTGGGATGATTATTCCCACTATATGGAAAAAATGTTCCAAACCACCAACCAGTAAACCATGCTCAGATGTTCTTGCTCATTTTTGATGCTTCAGGAGGGAACATTTGAGAGCCCAACTGGCCAACATTACAAGAAGAAACTGAGTGGCTACGAAGTCGTTTTGATCGGAACACCAAGTGTTTTTCTGTTTGGTGAACAATTTCGATTGTGTTTGCTCTTGCAAAGTTTCTGAAGTCCCAAAACTTGTTTGGGGGATCCACTGATGAAAACGCACACCAATAACATTTCGCTTTGTGCAACAACTAACATATTGTGCGACATCTTACGAGATCTTACGAGGAGTAGAGATAAACTAGGCCAGCACATGCCTGTCTTCCAAAGTAGTTCTCATCTGGATTCAACACACCATAACACACCAATGAGGCCATACAAGATGAATAAACAAGCATAGTTTTACGGCTCAAAACCCAGCTTGCGTTCAACCATAAACGGCACGATTTAATTACATTGACTTCATAATCTTCATATCATTGATTCAACATCATCCATTAAATAATGGTATAGCATACATCATTGATTTCTCAGATCCCCCTGCTATATACCCCTACTTGGCTCTATCTTCGTTGACGACACCAGGACGTCATCGTTCCCGGGCGTCGTAAGGCAGCGCCGAAGAGGTCGCAAATTTGGGGGCCAACAGCGGCAGGTCGTGGCTCTTCAAGTAGTCCACGTAGTCTCCTGAGGCAGAGCCCTGGTGTTTTTTTTTCCAGGTATAAAACAATGCCATAAACCACCCACGACTGGGAATGGTAAACATAATCCAACCAATAGTGGGGGTAATGGAATGTGCTACAACAAACTTCATACGGGTTCGGATCTCATCAGTGGTACAGCCTTAGTAGTCTGTAGTCATGGGAATACGAATCCCTATTATGGTCAACAAAACATGGGATGAATGTGAATGAATGTGGGATTTACTGTAACCGACACGTTTATGGGATATGTAGTGGGTACATGTGGGTACACATACTGGGCATATCATGAGTATATCAGCAACCTGATACCGTATGGGATGGCTGGCCTGGTTGAGCCACAATGCGGGTAATAAATCGATATTAATTCCATGGGGATGATAGACCGGAGATAGTAGGTCAGTCTAAAAATAAAGCACAGTAACCCCTCAAAATGTCCACTTCAAGAAGATAAGAAGGAACATGATGAAACATGGATGTTGTTTTTTTAAACATATTTGTTTGCGGGTAGTTACCCTATTTTCACACCAATAGCAGAAAAAGTACTGCTGGTTGTTGAGCCGCCCATCAATGAGTCAATGAGAGTCAAAGGTGAAGACCTTCCAACGTGCAAAATCGGCAATCAGAATTCAAAAACCTATTGATTTGGAACCAGCAACTGGGTGGTACACAGCGGTAATTATCGATATTTTTGCATTGAAATTCCAATGTTGATTTCGAAAAAATCCCCAACAATCATTTGGTAGGTATCTGTCGGTTTCGCAACATGAGTCCACTTTCGCACCCCCGCCCAGTGCCGCCAGTTCACGCACAGGGATGCTGAAGGCGTCGCAACAAGCTGCGAGGAAATTCACAGTGAAGACCTCCACAAGCACTCAAACACTCTGACAAATGAACCATTATGATGATCATTGATGCTGATGCTGCTGATGCTGATCATTGATAATAATAATAAATAATAATGATGATAATAATAATAAACTAATTAATAATAAAAACAATAAACAACAACAATAATAATAAATAATAATAATAAATAATAATAATAAATAATAATGCTGTGATAATAATAATAATAATAATAAAATAGTAAATAATAATAAATAACAATAGTAAAATAATTAATAATAGTAATGATGTTGATGATAATGATGATGCTGCTGCTGCTGATGATGATGATGCTCATGATGTTGATGTTGTCCAAAGAACTCTTCCAAAAGCAACAACTCGATGTCTCGATCTCCTTTCAGGCAGTCCATGAACCCTTGGCGGTTGGCGGCAGCCTTCTGAAAATCCTCTCGCTGCAAATTTCCTGGGCTGCAGAAGCAGAAATCTTGGTATTTTCTTTCGAAGGCTCAATAAAAGGAGCAATTTTTCAAATGGTTTATGTTGGCATGTCAAAAACACACCATATTTCAGGTTTCTGTGAGCTTGCCCCACCATACCCATATGCACGTTTCTTTGAACTGGAGAACCCAACACTCCATCGAATTGGTTTGTTTATAGCAGGGAACGCCTAAGTCCATGGAAACCATGCCTTTTCGAAGGCTCTGTTTCGATCCGACTGGTACTGGGGGCAGGGCACATCCAGGAGAATCCAGGACGGCTCCTATAGGGTCGTATAGGTTCCAGGTGGTTCCAATATGTGGGCCATGTTGGGCCTATGTGGGGCCAATTTTTTAGCCCTTTTCTTCGCGCTAAAAATTACGTAATTTTTAGCGCGAAGAAATTGGGCTTGGAACGGCCTTTATTGGGCTGCACTGAGGTTGAAACATCATAGTCCCCCGTTACCTGCTGCTTGGGTGGATGCTTAACTTGTTATTGGCAAAGGCAATGGACATGGTGCCGCAAGACATGGTGTCTAACAATGTGGTGAACCCGATGCCACAAACCTACTGGGGATGGTTTGTACCACTATTTTGCAGATTTTCCATCATTGGACATTATATAATCATATATATAATATAATCATACATAATCACTTATAATCATATACATAAAATAACAATAAGAATAGCTGTACGGCTCCTGGCTCATCATTCTGTGGGACCCTCCACTTCCGGCACAATCGCCAGCTCCCTGCAGTGAAAGATTCTGAGCACGCGAAAGAAGTAGCACTTGTCCACTGCCAAACCCGCTGCAAGCACCTTCCGGGCCATGCGTATTTTAGGTGAAGTCACATTATTGTTCGATCATAATCCTCGATGAATCGATAAGGTAAGGAAACACGATTTCGATCATGACAGTGAACCAGCTTGGCACTTTCTGCTTTAGGGTGTCGTTCTCAACTCATTAAACATACATGTACAACTCAAGTTAAGTAATTAGTGTGCTTGGCACATTGCACAAGCTGCCCCTCCATAAAATGCAGCCAGCATCCAGTCAATGAATGCAAGTGACCAGAAAATATCAAACAATGAGGCATGGCGACCACACATGGGATACCTTTTTGAATCTTTTTGGTATCAATTTCTGGGAGCGATTTTAAGCCGGCACCCAACTGACCGATTTTGAGGTGACCACTCTGATCGTCCAAGCTGCATGGCGGAAGCATTGACTCAGATACACTTCCCCTCGTTCAGGTTCGCGGTTGGGATCAGCTAATAGATGAGTGAAGTGCTGAATCCTCTCCACTTGCCTGCCAGAGTTGACAGCTTTCCAAGCTCTGAATATACCTGAATATCTAGTGAATATGTAGCTCTGAACACAACATGTAACAGAATGTAACATATGTCCCGTGAGGAACATGTGGTATTACTACTCTAGTTGGTGGAAGTAGACTAGTGTGCATTCACTACGTGACACGAAATTGGGTTCACATGCCGACTTAACCATGTGAACGTGACAAGATCAGAGAGCGAACCTTGGTGACGCGGGACTGGTGGGTGGGGCAGAATATCCTAAGATCCGAACAGATCTAATACATTTGATCGCTTTTAGATACTTTTGGATGATATGAGCTGGTCATCATTGTGCCTCGCTCCATAACTTCTGACTCCCTGAGTTTGGTATGACATGGTATGACTGTGTGTCACTTTCTCTTTTATCCGAACACGGAACACACACACAAACACACATGCAAATTCTATAAAGGAAAACGCCACTAGACCAGCCTTGCATTACTTCAGAAGAGAAACACACACTTTTGTGCACTTGACTGGATTAATTACATCTGAACCCATAACCACTGCCCAGTGCTGCTCCCTATCCTCACGTAGATAGAATGTGCATCTTGTCGTTTTCGCTCGACATGCACCCGGTGCGGCTTCAAGAAGTGCAAAACTGACAGAAAGGCGCAGGCATTTTCCGAGACCACGCAGGGGAGAATGGACTGCTGCTTTTTGGATTGAATCTCACCTTGGTGGGAGATTGATGACCGAACTCAATCAAAATCGGGGATCTGCTGACTTTTCTTTGCATCTTACAGGCAAAGAATTTCAGAGCAGGTTACACCGTTACACCGTACCCATTCCTGTGACTCTCAAAAGTCCATTCAATGCCAAGCGATTCAAGCTCAATCCAAGGCCAATCCAACCCCAAATCACGCCCAATTCCATATCTACCTGCCTTTGTCTCTGTGCTCATCTGCGTGTCATGTCATTTGGTCATTCCGTCATCCTGGTTTTCAGTGGTTAATCCTGACTAGAAATTTCGCTATCCAATTCATGTCTAGGTTTGCCAAACCAAGATGCTAAGTAGACTATATTGAGATGTTCATATACAATACACCTTATAGGGAGGTGCTTGTAACTGACCCCTAAATGTATGCACTGTCCCCAAATTGGCTACACGTGGAAACCACGGCTTAGTTGTGGGTTTTATTTCAGGATGTGATTCTCACGGGCAGGATGCAGCGCATCCATGTCGGAACCTCCATCGAAACAGGTTGAAACCATGCCATCCAATGTAAATCTCACTACACGTCAGCAGCTATTTGGATGTTGAATTCATTCAAAAAATCCACAAACATTGAACTGTCCATTCATTGATGATTAAGGAATCATTCTTGATACTTTGCTGAGCCAACCTGCAGTAAATTAAACACATATTGATATTGAAAACAAAAAGGGTTTCCCCTTCAGCATGATCTCTTTTTGCCGTTTCTCCGTATATACATTTCTCAACTTGCTGGGTTATTGTTGGTTTACGTGTATATATATATAATATTCTATTCCCAGTATTAACTCATCTGCATGAATCACAATACTTCATTGACCTGAAAACAGTTCGGATATTTTGGGATAGCTACCCAGATCTCATGAATTCTCTTACTTTGTACATGGTTGGCTACCCAGAGTTTTTCCAGCCCTCCCTAGCCATCACCACGCCATCCCAGGTGCAGTGGTCGTTCTGGATGCGTTTCACCCTGCGGGACAACCGATCACTGAGGTGCCCCTGGCGTCGCAGGAAGGCTTCGTGGAAGCGCTGACTCCGACGTTCGCCTGGGAGAAGCAGAAGTGGAGCCCAACCAAAAGAGGAACATATATGTGTGTATATAACAATAACATAATATGCTAAAATAAAACAAATTACCATAATGTCACATATAATTATATATATAATATATGTATAATAATAATAGTAATAGTAATAACAACAATAACAATAATAACAATAATAATATAATATACCATACACAATTCCAGTGTATGGGTATACACAGACACACACACACATCCTCTCTCTCTCTCGCTATACCTCTGGATCTCAGAATTGAAGCCCAAAAACAATCCATCGGTTGCTGGGAAAATCTTTGGTCTGTGCATAGAGTTTTCACCCGCAAGAATAGATAAGAATCGGCAAAACAAGGGAGCTGTAGAGTCAACAACGGAAGAAAGGGGTCGGGGAATGCTGGATTGAAAAACCTAATTTAGATATTCACGTCGCTTCGCGACGGCAACCGCCCGCACCGCATCGTTGGGCAGCCGCTCGTAACTGCCAATGATGTCGGCCATTGAGACCAAAAACATCCGAAAGTACTGATTGTCGGAAAA
>Ga0126342_10005441_pt1 | contig 22206 bp, 24 predicted proteins | sample Cyp1metagenome_FD_92528 | JGI IMG/M metagenome (GOLD analysis project Ga0126342, IMG submission 92528) | Coral microbial communities from Lord Howe Island, Old Settlement Bay, Australia - Cyphastrea 1 metagenome | ecosystem: Host-associated > Invertebrates > Cnidaria > Coral ...
ATATATATATATATATCCTAAACCCTAGTCAAATTGGAGTCATATCATAAACCAACTGAGCTATCCTAAATCAGCTATACAGGTTATATTACGGTTATATGATTATCCCATTTAATCACCATGTTTCTTGAGATTTATCACCATTTTCCTATCAGTTTTCCTATGGTTTCCACCATGGGCACCACCAAGCTGCGCACGCCCAGCTCTTTGCAAACTTCCGCCACGCCCGACTCTCTCTCCACGGACAGCAAGGAGTACTGAACCTTCGCGCACAGTCGCGCACAGTGCGACTGACAGCTGCTCCCCGTTGTCTTGGCGGGAAAAACATATCCAAAAAAGGCTGATTCACTCACATGTTGACGGAAAATTGAACTATCTGCTGCCATGAAAACCTCCTGCCAACATATACCCAAAGAATGGCCATGAAATATTTGTGAAACTTCGTAAGCGCAGGAGGGACCTGTTATCCACAAAGTCACAGGGAACTATAGGTGGTATACCATGGAAGGTGACCTAACCAGCCCACACGTTCAAGATGCCAACATGCAATCAGAAAATGAAAGGAATTGGAGGGCAGTGAAAAAATAGGTTGATAACCCCATCGAGCTATATCCACTAGCAAATGCCAATTAACACAACAGTTACCCTCTGGTAAACTAACATAGCTATAGAAAATGGCCCATAGAAATAGTTGTTTTACCCAGTAAAAATTGTGATTTTCTATAGCAAACTGTTAGTTTACCACAGTGTAGCTACTATAGTATAAACAACTTACCTATCGCTGGATTACCTGATCCCCACCTGGTTCAGAACCAGCGGCACGGAGCGTGCATCGAAAATCGCTGCCGCACGGCGCAAATTCCTCAGAGGCACCGTAGGCTGAACTTACTCCCGGACAAAAATGATGAGTCATGTGGGTATGGATCAATACCTATTAATACAATTTTTAGGGGGATGAACATCCATTTACCAGCTATTTTGATGTTCACCAGGGGTACAAGGTTTTGACACACTGCCATGTCAGGTTTTGGCATGTCAGGCAACTGAGAATTCGATCTTTAAACGGTTTCAAGAAAATGATGCACCACGACCTTTATGGTTCCTACTGATCCTCACCAACCTGAGACAATGTACGGTGATTAATTATGAACTCCAAGTACCGATGGAAAATGTGTTGGAGTAATTGAAACTACCCATTAGCTGCTTTTTGTTGCCCCTGCCCCAGAAGCATCCACAAAAGAACTAAGTTTGGCCCCAGATCGGACGAATTGAAAAAGGCAAACAACAGTAAACAACTCCTTTCCATCACAAGTCAAAAGGCTCCAACTGCTCCAGGAAAAGGTACGGCCCACACAAAATGTTCTGCAAAACTCATGTTGGTTGATTATCAAGTCTTCCATTCAACATAAAACAACCGGAATGTGTTCATTGGTCTTCAACTCAACAACATGAAACAACTAGATAGAAAAAATTTAATATCATAGCCGGTTGGTGGTTTCAACCCCTCTGAAAAATATGAAAGTCACTTGGATGATGACATTCCCAATATGATGGAAAAGTCATAAAAGCCATGTTCCAAACCACCAAGCAGTTTAACCAGTCATAGAATTTCTCTTAAAAATTCATCTTCCCCCAGCCTGAATTGTTGCCTCTTGGCACCTCGACAAAGGACTTGGGTCCAAAGTTGGACAACCCCACAGCGCGACAGAGCCCCGCGTCGTAGCAGCGACACAGGCCGTCCAACAACATGTCTTCCTAGCACCGAGGCACCGAGCTCGGGGTCAATGTAGAAATGGGTAGATGTTGCTACATGACCCATGGATTTACACTGGGATTCTACATGGTTAAGCTTGTTTACCTATGGAAAATGTGGATTTGATCCATCATGATCCATAGATCTGGATAGTATTGCTGGGTAATCTAGTCATTTAATGGGATTTTTATGGGTTTCTAATGGGATTTTATGGGTCCAATAGTTCACCAGTATAGTCCACCAATATAATCCGCCTATCTTTTTGGGTGTTGTATGTATTATACATACACTATAATTATAGAATATTATATTGTGGGGTAAAGAAAACGAACTACACATGGCCAAGAAGTTCCGTATGTTCCCAATAATTTCGATGATGTCCCGGACGATTTTCTTGGTTCTAAGTTACCCTCTGGCAATTTGTTACATAGCTATTGACAATGGCCATAGAAATAGTTGATTCACCCAGCTATAAAATGGTGATTTTCAATAGCTATGTTAATTTGAAAGAGGGTATGTAGATGCAATTATGTATCCTGATTTTGGTACATGTTTCCATAGATTTGCAATAGGAGTGTGCCTTTTTTGCCATCAAACATATATAGGTTTTTTGTCCATCATCCACAGATCATGGATGAATTCGATCCAGAAATTCATCCAGAATAGATTTCATCCGGAATAGTTTTTTTTAAGTGGATTGTGAAATTCCAGGGAAATTCTTGACAACAGGCCTTCGTACATCCATACAGGATCATAGAGGCATTTGCCCTTCAATCTGCCAGTTTGCCCAGCCCAGAAGGAGCTATTTCTTACTTGATCGATGCATAAATTATGCAATACCCCCTGGTAAATTAACATAGACCCTGAAAATCACCAATTTTCAATGGAAACTAGTCTTCCAACCCCTATCTGCCAGGGTCCATGTTAATTTACCAGAGGGTAGTAAGCAATAGTCAAACTGCACAGAGTGATGCATAGAGACATATAGTTACATAGCGTTGATGATAGCAATAGGGAGATACTTTCCACCCACCTGTTCCAGCTATATACCATCTGGTAAACGAACATAGCTATGGAAAATCGCCACTTATAGATTGTTTACCTTTAAAAAATGGTGGATGTTCCATAGTTCTGTAAATTAGCAGGGGGTACATATCCAACATTTTTTCATATTATTCCATGAGATTAGCAGCTACCCCCATTCTTCCCAGAGTTGTACACATGGGTCCCATGAAAACCTCCAGAGGCAAACAACCAGAGTATTACCCTCTGGTAATTTGTACATGGCTCTTGAAAATGGTCCAATAAATAGGTGATTTACCATGATTTACCTAGTAAAATATGGTGATTTTCCATAGTTTCTTGTATGTTTACCAGAGGGCATTCTGTTTACCATTTGGTTATTTAACATAGCCATGGAAAATCCCCAAAATAAATGGAGGTTTCTAGCTGGGAACATCATCTATTTCGATTAGGGCCATCTATACCATGGCTATGTTAGTCATAACCAGAGGGTATATCCCATGAATATCCCATTGAATCACTATAAAATCCCATTCATATTCCATTAAATCCCATTGAATCACTATAAAATCCCATTGAATCACTATAAAATCCCATTAAATCACTATAAAATCCCATTAAATCACTATAAAATCCCATTAAATCACTATAAAATCCCATAAAATCACCATAAAATCCCATTAAATCCCATTAATATCCCATTGAATCACTATAAAATGCCATTGAATCACTATAAAATCCCATTAATATCCCATTTATAGATGGTTTACCTATTGAAAATCCACATCCCCCAGCCCCTCCTGGAAACCGAAGCCATAGCTCCTGGGGCTCCAATGCATCTGCGCGATATCCACCCGGCCCATGCGGCCCAAGCTGCCTGGCTAAACCAAACCATCAAAATTTGTAAGGTATGAATAAGATAATTACTAATATGTATCTAATATTATGTGTTTATTGAAATTCTGAATGTCATATAACAATAAACATAAGAAAATTCAATATCATGTATATATCCATATTGCCTGTATATATATATGTGTGTGTGTGTTGATGAGAGATCTGTTGACCCATATAGCAGGGTTCGAGCGGAAAACCACCATCCAGTTTCATTCCTCTGGCTTATCACGGCCGTGTTTGCGTCTCTTTGCCCGTATATTCTGGCCGAACTTGCTCGTTAGGCAAAACATGGTTCTGGCATACAGTATGTACATGCACAAATGTCATGGTACATGCTGGTAAATCCAAATGCCAGCCACGGATTTTAATGATGTTAATTCACCCCAGGGCTGTTGATCCTTGTTCTTACCATATTTTTTGGGTCGCAAAACACATCACTATTCGGGGGGGACCTCCGATTTTATCAACCAGGGTTCATTAGTCTGGGATTCAGTCTGTATATGAAACTTGTTGTTTTTTTTTGAAACTTTATTAAACTTAAAAGGAGGAAAAAAAAAAACACATCTGAAAATCTTCTACCAACCCACCTAGTGTGCTGATGTCCACCCTCTGAGCTAAGGCTTGGGTGAAGATCCAAGCCATTCCCAAGCCAGCCATGCCATAGCCTCGCACGGCCTCAACCATGGACTCAGGAGTCAAACGCCAAGGGTAGGCGGCCAACCTCGGAACAAAGGTGGATTTGATCATGGCCATTCTTGGACAGTTATGGCTGGTTGGTGGTTGACCTACCCCATTTTTCCATTTGCAATGCTACACCGTCTTGGTGTTCGGAAAAATCTGAGTTCGTCAATGGGAAGGATGACATCCCATGCATTATGGAAAATAAAAAATGATCCAAACCACCAACCAGCACTTAGTTATGACTGGTTCTAAATGGGATTATACACTCCATAAATGGGGTGACTTAGTACTTATAACTCGTCTTGATATTTTCGGGAGCAAACACAACGATTTTTGGGGGATTGGCTTTCCAATATCTTCAATGTTTGGCTGTCAAGAAGCATCAAATTCTGGCAGTGATGGTGTTGGGATTTTGAGCAGCTTCCAATGCTTATCGCAGGGCAGCTTGGGGAGATGATTTGGGACATTTAATGACCCCAGGGCAGCTGGAAGATGCATCCATGCTTGGATTGTCGCAGCTCAAGCTGCTCAAGCATGCAATCATAGTTGACTACCCACACCCATCAGTTGAAGTGAAGAATGTTTGTTGCTAAATGAAGTGATTTCAGTCATGTAACCTGTATCATAATCTAATTCTCATCAGCATCATCAGCATCATCATCATCATCAGCATCATCATCATCATCATCATCATCATCTGTTTCTTCTTCTTCGCCTCCTCCTAGAGTGTCCACCTACCACCAATTTCCATCAAACAGTCTCGTTTTCAATGCGCCCAGCCGTCAAGACACTTTGTAGCCAAGAGGACGTCGGCGCTGCCCTGCAGCATGGATTTTCCCAGGGGGCCATATTAAACAACCCCAAACAAAATGCAGTTCCAAATGGTGGATGAGTTAAGTGCAAACAACTAACTGGAGGTGCGGAGATGGAAAAAGTGAAATCACATGAAATCACCAAACAAAATTACACAAATCTGAAATCTCAAAATGACCGTGAACCGTGAACATAATCTTTCAAACCTTCCAATGCCAATGGAACCAATGGACTAGTAATTCTTGGCATTCAACAATCCATTCTGGTCAGATCCATTCTGACTCTGGGACCCAAATATTGTGCCTCCATTTTTTAGGAGGAGGAGGTGCCTCCTTTTTTAGGCACCACTCGAACATCACTGTGAGAAGTACAGTTTCATCTCGGATAGCCGATTCATCATCCCGAGTTTTTCTGGGACATACCAAGTTTTGTTCACGATCACACCTTCAAATTTCTTTGAAAACGGGACATGTTATATACGTGCCAGCGAAACATGTTAGGTATTCACTTAGGATATCATATTTTCCCAGCATGGATCCAGAAAAACATATGAAAAATGATGATACATCTGGGTTTATTTATGACATAAAATACCAACCTGAAACGGTTACGCGGTCATTAAAGGGGATAGTTACCCTCTGGAAATTTGTTACATAGCTATTGAAAATGGTGATTTATAGTGGATTTTCCCATTAAAAATGGTGATTTTCCATAGTTATGTTAGTTTACCAGAGGGTACCCCAATCCTAACCATCATTCCTGGTGATTTACCGATGGGAGCCGGGCCCCGGAGCCCCGGAGCCCCGGCGCCAACCTCTTTGACGAATTGACCCAACAGCTCTTCGGCACGACCTGGCGGTAGATATATGGTGCTGCCGCAGCAGCGTGGTCGCGAAGTTGGTTTAGAAAGTCCAATCACTTGGGCTTGTGGTAGATATGTGGTAAAAATATGGCATAATATATGGATGTATATATATATATATATGGTAGACATATAATAAATATATTATATCATGATATATCTATAATGAGGATGATGAACCGACGACTCTAACTGGGCTCATGCTATTTTAAGCAACTTAGCTATATTATTTTTCCGGCACCACCTGGCATAGAATTCTGCCAAAACTACCGGTTCACATCAATCCCAGGGTGAGGATGCGAAGCTAAAGTCCAACCTGTCACTTCAGCGCCCCAAAGAGGCTGATGAAACTGTTGAGGAAACTGGTTTGGACAACAATAGGTCCGGGTAAATATGGGTACCCTCTGGTAAACTAACATAACTATGGAAAATCACCATTTTTAATGGGAAAACTCACTATAAATGGCCATGTTCAATAGCTTTTTGTATGTTTACCAGAGGGTAAATTCTGATATTTCATAAAGTTAAGACCATAGAAAAAGGATGATTCCCCGCATCCATTCACCATGCACACCATGATTCCAGTGAGGGCACCGTTAGGCCGTTAGGCCGTTTGGATGAATCAGACATGCTCCACAAGGTGGTGCCCCCCCAGTTATAAGTTGGTTTATAATCCCATTAACTATAGATATATCTACCATAAGTCCTAGTTATTAGAGTTATTTGCACCAACTGAACGCTATCTTGGGGGCACCACATTGCAGTTGTTGTTGCGAACAGCCCAATGAACAAATTTCACGAAACCACTCCTAGGTGGGCAAGATCCTGTGAGTCAACTCCCATGTTTCGTTGATGACAACAATTCCCAGGGTGAAATCTCTGTTTTACCCTCTGGTAATTTAACATAGCTATGGTTTAAATCACCATTTTGAATGGGAAAATTTTTCAATAGCTACGTTAAATTACCAGAGGGTACTTTCGAGAATCCCTACAGTTTCTTATCAGTTTTGATGCTCAGTTGATGAAACCTCTCCCAGGTGGAGGAAATATGAATGGGCCATGGGTTAAAATGTAAGACCCTGAGAACCAATTGATCCTGTTGAATAATCCCTGAACCTCTTTTATGGCTCAGTTTACACAGCTTAGTCCATGTACTCCATAATTCACCTGGGTAATCCATGAGTCATCCGGAACCCTCTGGTAAATTGACATAGCTATTGAAAATGGCCAATTGCCATTGAAATACTCAATTTACATCAATTTACCCACGAAACATCCACCATATTTGAACCATCTATATTTATCTATATTTGATTTCCTAGAATTTCGCCCGTGTTGTAGATTATTTTTCAGTAAGTCACCATTGAATCACAACTTATTCATACGGACTCAAACAACCGCCCCCCATATGATTCCCACAGTTATGCCCATTTATTTGTTCTAACTGGTTCTAAATGAGATTATACATTCCGTAAACGAGGTGACTTAGTACTTACAACTGGTATTTTGGGCCACTGACAAATACTGACAATTCAAGTACCATCCCGGACCGTCCCTAAGTCATCACCGATTTAGGGCTGGGATGATAGTCCCATTATTTTATAACCACTTATAACCTGGTTGGTGGTGTACCTACCCCTCTGGTTAACATACTGTTAATATTAATGGTTAATATTAATGGTTAATATTAATGGTTAATATTAATGGTTATTATATGGTTAATGATGGTTAATAATAACCTGGTTGGTGGTTGAGCCCTACCCCTCTGAAAAATGATGCACTTCGTCAGTTGGGATGATGACATTCCCAACTGAATGGAAAGTAATAAAATTCATGTTCCAAACCACCAACCAGTAATGGGTATGTAAATCTTTAATGGATTGATGACCATTCCCTAAATCCCTAAGTCATCACCATGGATTTATGGGATTATAGTCCCATTACAACCAGTTATAATTTATGCTGGTTGGTTTTTTCAACCCCTCTGAAAAATATGACTTCATCAGTTGGGATGATTCTTCTCAATATGATGGGAAAAATAATATTGATGTTCCAAACCACCAACTAGTATCAATAATGGATTAATATTAGCAGTTACTTATTATAGTCCCAGTTATAGTTCCAGTTATATATTTCCAGTTATGGGATTAGCAGTCCCATCATTTTATACCATCTGGTAAATTAACATAGACCCTGAAAATTGCATTTTTTTTTATAGGAACTAATCTTCCAATCCCTTACCAGAGGGTAATAGCCATTGCCAAGAACTGCAGCTTGCGCCGCCGATGCCGCACCCGCCGCACCCTCCAACTCTCCGGTGCCGTAGCTGTCGCCCGTGTCGAACCAGTTGGCGCCGTTCGCGGTGAAGGTCTGGAAGACGTCTTTCAGCGTGGCGTCCTGGACGGAAAGGTGGGGGGTTCATCGGAAAATGAGGGGGGAATTGGGGAAAATGGTGGAGATTGATGGGAACATGATGGAAGTTCATGGAAAAATGATGGAAATTCATGGGAAATTCATGGAAAATGCTGGGAAAATGATGGAATTTTTTATGGGGAGTTCATGACATTGGACAACTTGGCTGGATGAACATTGGATGCAGAAACAGCGAGATCCACGTCGGAATTCCGCCTGCTTGGTGTCATAGCCCCACAGCAGCTTGTTGCCCCACCTTGAAATCGACCCCGTGGGATTCCATCATGGGCTCAACATGGCGACCCCAGCCATGTTTTTGTTCGTGGAACAATGGTGTGGAAATGGGAATGGATCAAAATTATGCCTGAGAAAAAAAGTATATAAATATACTGTGTATATGTATATATGTATATATATATGCCTTAATCATATATATATAATATCATTTCAAAAAAAATACATTCCAATCTGTGGTCCCCTGAAAGACCCTGCAGCCACAGGGACTGCCAGGTGCCAACCCCAAGCTGCGACAGTTTGAAGCCGCCCTTGGTGCTGAGCAGAGGCACCAGCACCTGTAACCAAGGGGCTCCGAAAGAGAATCTGATGCCCGGAACCTCTCCGAAGTATTCAATAAAAATTCTTCAAACTTGGTCAAAATCTGGAAAATCCTTGGATGGTTGCCTACATTTTTGGGGACTTCATATAGGTATTAACTGGTGTGCCCGTATGCCGTATACCTCAAATGGCAATTATAATCAAGAAAGTGGTGATAATGAACCACTGAATTTAGGGTACCTGGTACTCCAAAAAAAATAAAAACATAATGGAACATCTCAGAATACACACACATATATATATATAGAACTAGATATTATATACAACTATAATATCATCGATATTTATATATATATATGATATATGAATGTTATATATATACACATCGTAAATGATGGTAAACCACAGAGGGAACATGGAAAACCCATGAGGTGGATATCTTATGTAAAATCAAACTGTAAATGGGCGATTTCCAGCCAGTCAGATTTAGATCACCGAAGGGTAGCCTGATTCAAGGACACCACCCGAAACCCTGGGTCAACACCACCATAAACCATACTTCATCTGGCAACTTGGAGAAGGATTGTGGGCATCACAGAAGAATCCCCTGTTTTTCGCCACCAGAGCCCCTCTGGCCGCCTCTCCGTTGCAGCTCACCATGGCCACCCCGCCGGCGACCGCAAGCGCTTTCGTCGCGCGGCGGAGAACGCGTCCGCGCGCGCGTTCTTTGCGGTGCCAGGGGTCTTCCCATACTGCCATGACGCTGGGGGAATCGGAAGGTACTTCTAGGTAAACCCAAAAAAAAGAGGGCCAACAAAATAGTTTATAGATATGATTATAGCCATTCCCATATCTATAGTAATCCCCAATTATTTCCATCTATTTGGGATGACTATAGATATGTTTAAATCACCATTGATGATCCTTGAAGTTGGGAACTGGATAGGATAGCAGTTCTCAAGTTATTTCAACTACCATCTGGGTATGACTAACATAGCTATTGAAAATGGCCATTTGTAGTGGATTTACCCATAAAAAATGGTGATTGTCCATAGTTGTGTTAGTTTACCATCTGGTTATGACTAACAGTTCGCCATGGAAAGATCCACCATGCTTTTAATAGGTAAACCATCTATTTCTATGGGCCATGGCTTCCATGGCTATGTTAGTCATAACCAGAGGGTAATTTCAATTCCCCTGAAAAAGACTCGTACACCATTAGACCATGAATCATAACTAGGTTAGCCACCTAAGTAATCCTGTGGCCCAAATGTGGAGATGAGGTGATCTAGGAGGCCCTAAGAATGGTCACGCTTAAAACGGGAGTTGCTGCTGAAGAATAATTGCTATCAACACCTATCAAGTACCATGCTGACTGGATATGTAAGGATATATGTTTAAAAACTCCGGAGACCACACGCTTCTGTGAAACCAAGCTCAGCTTAAAAAAGCACAGCGAGGCGGTCGCAACCAAGCGCTGAAGACTGCTCCAAGCACACATACACGTTTTTTTCCCGCTGCAATATCACCTGGTTTGAGCTTTAGCACCAAAAAAATTGTGCCTTAGACAAAACAAAGGAAAACATTAGAACCCCTAGTTAGGCCCTAGTCAATGATTCTTGGCTCTACCCTCTGGTAATTTAACGTAGCTATTGAAAATGGTGATTTATAGTGGATTTACCCACTAATAATGGTGATTTTCCATAGTTATGTTAGTTTACCAGAGGGTATATGACATGATGAACCATGCGTTTCAGAGGGCTGATTTACCACCGCTTAAAGCGTGCACGTTGCCCCAGCCCAATCTCAGCAACAAGATGCCGCTCAAAAGACGATGAGCCTACAGAAAAACGAGCTTGTGTTGGTTAGTATCCACATCAATTCCTATACCCTCTGGTAAACTAACATAGCTATTGAAAATGACCATTTATAGTGAGTTTTCCCATAAAAAAACGGTCATTTTCAATAGCTATGTTACAGTAGATTACCAGAGGGTAATTCCTCTCAGTTCCCATTCACCTCACATTATGGGTCCATGGTCAAAACCATCCGCCCACGTCCCTACAGTTACAGGTCCCTGGCATGTCGTAGCGGAGCTCCTCCTGGAACCTCACCGAGATGCTGCTGTGGTGCCCTACAAGACTGGGAGATCTTGATGAATGGTGGTGAAGATATTCCATATATTGAGCATATGGGAAGATTAATTCATGTTATTACTTGCTGCATTGTTTGATCATGTTCATGTATTGTTGGTAGTATTCTATGTGTGTGCTCATTGTCATGACAGCAAAACGAATAGCATATGTGGTTTCCCTTTGTGAAATGCCCAAGTTTGTGTGCCATAATTCTCCGTTGTCCAGTTAAATCATGTTAAATCTAGGTACTGCTGCCTGTTGGGTCGGAGACATGCACCCTTTGTACCGAAACGGATCTGGTGGAAACACAACAGAACTGCCAAGCCTGCCGTTTCGCTCAAGGGGCCAACTGGCCAACCGCACAAAAGGAACATACCAGCCATCTATCATCTGTGCTCATCATCACTGCTGGATATATCCATCTTCATCATTCTAAATATCCAACTAGATTAGATGTACTTCTATCCTAGCTATATGGATGTATGCGCTGGCTAGATCCCGGTGGTAGATACACTACAAAGTGGATCCCCCAAACGATAGCTCAGTAGGTGCAACTCCAACAAGTATGGTTTATGGTACTTATATGTACCTGGTTGGTGGTATACCTACCCCTCTGAAAAATATGACTTCGTCAGTTGGGATGATGACATTCCCAACTGAATGGAAAGTCATAAAATTCATGTTCCAAACCACCAACCAGGTACTTATTACCATAGAGTTCATGGGGTTTGTAGACCAACTTCCAACTGGTGCCAAACTTGTAGGATACGCTTGAGACACGTGGCAGGGTCACCGCAGCCTCAACCGCTTTGCCACAGTCCCTCGGCTGTGAGGGTGCAATGAACAATTAGATGAACTAGTAAGTGGTTATCAGTAGCTCATAGTAATGGGGTATATCTATATCAAGATAAATCTGTTAATCATGGGGATTATATCCTATTTATTTATCTTTCAGATCCTACATGATAGGGTGTATCATACATGGGGGTTCTGAATAATGATGAATAGATCCTGGTATAGTCTCACTGCCATGCCTTGAGAATACAGTTCTTGGTGGTTTCTTTGATCCCTGGGTTTGAAATTACCATCTGGTTATTTAACATAGCCATGGAAAATCCCTTATAAATGGAGGTTTTAATGGGAAAATCATCTATAAATGGGCCATTTTAAATAACAAGATGGTAAATGTGTCCTGGGACAAATGCTAAATCACTAAAATCAACTGATGAGCAATCACCTTTAATCACCAGTATAGTCACCACTAATCACCACATGTATCCCATTTCAAGGTGATGGTCGGATTCATTTCAGCAGACCCGGATGACTCGGATGACTGGGATGACTGGGATGGTCGGCGGCGCTGTTAGCGAAGATCAACATCAGGTTTTCCCATTTATAGATCTGGGTAAATTATAATAATTCACTAACCTGAATTAAGCCCATTTGGGGATGATTTCCCTTACTAACCATGATTCCCAGTGAGGTCGTAGTGAGGTCGTTATAATTTACCCATTTATAGATGATTTTCCCAGTAAAACCTCCATCTACAAGGGCTTTTCCATAGCTATGTTACATAACCAGATGGTATATCAACAACAGGATTTCCCAATATGAAATATTCCAAACATATTTATTTATTGTCATTGGGAATAATTTATTGATAAAAATGATTATTATTGGGAAACTCTTCGTACAGTAGCTCCAGGCTCTCCATATTCAATTTTGAATAAGGATGCCAGAATCGCTAACCACTGGATATGGACAGAAAATTGACCCAGCATTGACAGAAAGTCCTCTTCTGAAACACCGAAAGACCCAGCGTTTAGACCGTTTAGTATTGGATCATATTGGATCATATTGGATCTATTCATTCTTTTTGGGGGCCCAAAAATCACTTTTTCCTGTGCTAAACGTCGGGAATTTTGGGAATGATCCATACCGGTAATCATCCATTTCATCACTAGTAATGTCATCATCCCAGCAACCCCCAGCAACCCATCGATTTCCTACGTTTCTGAGAAACTTCAGCCTGGACCCACGCTGTGCTCATGTCTGCAGTATATAAATTATACTATAAGAGCCAGTAGCTTATGAAATAATACAGACTCTACTATAGTTACTAAAGCTACTATAGTTACTATAGTTACTATAGTAGAAGGGCCAACCTCAATTTCTGTTGGATCTTTTTGGGTCGAAATCAGCACCATCCTTTTTCGGAGTGGCGAAAAGGGCAACGTGTTGGCCTGGCCACGGAGACACCATGGCTGACTCCCAGCGGCTATCCCATTCGATCTCCATGGCTGTTGTTGAAATTTCATTTACAATGGGGTACTTGGTGGCTCATCCCACTTAGTAAGTGGGTTATAACCCCAATTATAAATGGGATAAGTAGGGTTAATCCATTTATAACTGGGGTTATAACCCAGTTACTAAGTGGGATGAGCCACCAAGTACCATCCTATGATTAAACCATCCTACTAAAAATGTTCATTGTTGAAATTTCATTTTCTGGTAATGATTAACATAGCGAACTAGAAAATCACCATTTTTTTAATAGATAAACATCTCTATCGGCCATTTGGGGGTGAGTCCTCTAAAATAAACTTCATCTGGTTGGTGGTATATCTACCCCTCTGAAAAATATAAGTTCGTCAGTTGGGATGATGATTCTTCCCAAGATATGGAAAAATAAAAGTGATGTTCCAAACCACCAACCAGTCATTTACTCACCATTGAATCACAGTTTTTAATCGCCAGTCATATGAAGTGACGCGTTTGTTCACTACCGGCAGAGGGTAACATGTCCTTTGAAATTCTCATAAAATCCAATTAAATTTCAGTAAATCACCATTGCGGTTGGTTAAATCACAAATGTTCAGAATGTATTTCTTGGAGATGGCCGTACGTGGATAATTTCCAAGGGGTAAACCCCATTCTCGTTGGTTTATATCCCCATGATATCCCCATTATACACAAATTGCAAATAAGTTTTCAATATTACCCTCTGGTAAACATACAAAAAGCTATGGAAAATCACCATTTATAGTGAGTTTTCCCATGAAAAATGGGTGGATCTTTCCATCGTTATGTGACAGTTTACCAGGCCGGGTATCCCATGAATGTCCCACGAACAGCTGAGATGTGCAAGGTTAGAGGCTACCTACAGTTAAAGCCCTTCACTAGTTATAAATGGTTTTACATGGGGTTGTCATTCCATTAATAGGGTGACTGACTTGTAACCGTAGTGGAAGAGGTTTGTTGTTCTTGGATCTTGTTTTTAAATCCGCTGGTAAACTAACACAACTATGGAAAATCCAACATTTTTCTAGGCAAACCACCATTTTTCATAGGTAAACCACCATTTTTTACAGGTCAACCAGTCGTACCGCTCCACCAAGCGCGAAACCTCAAAGTGGCAGCGGCAGCAGTCGCAGCTGAAGCCCCACTTCGAGGATTCACCTACGGTCATGGTGTCGTCATCAATGGATGCAGTGAATTGAGGGATTTTATGGTATCGTAATGGGCATCAAGGTGGAAATGTCATGGAAATTTATGGGATTTGATGGTGTTTCAATGGGATTTTTCTAGTTGATGTATGATTTTTGTGGTGGAGTTTCTTGTGATTTTTTTTATGGGGGGTTACAGTAAGCGGATGTTTGATGGAATCTTCATGGAGATCATGGGTTTTTTTTCGCATGTTGTACCCTCCTTGGCAAACTAACATAATCATACATCATCCGGAAAATCCACTGGAAACCCATGGATTTACCAATCATTACCCTCTGGTAATTTAACATAGCTATTGAAAATGGCCATTTATAGTGGATTTTCCCATTAAAAATTGTGATTTTCCATAGTTATGTTAGTTTACCAGAGGGTAATAATGATGATCAATGGTGATCAAGGTGATTGTATACCCTCTGGTCATTTGTTACATGGCGAAGCGGCGAAGCCCATTTGGCCCATGGATGCCCATGGCTTAAGCTCAATGATTTAATCATGCCAAGGTGCTGATTTTCCGTGTAGCCAGCTTAAATGGCCCGGGGGTATATTATTATATATATATAATCAATAAAGGGCATTGATGGATAGGGTGTTTTTACTGGCTTACCCTCTGGTAAACGTAGCCACATAACTATCAAGTGATATCAATAGTGGATATCCAGTGATGATCACCATGTTCATCCATTTTCCAAGTTACCCTCTGGTAAACATACAAAAAACTATGGAAAATCGCCATTTTGTAGCTGGGTCAATCCACTATTTCCACTGGGCCATGGCTTCAATTGGGACGCCCAATAGACGATCCAATTGTATCCAATCAACCAGCAGATCAAATCAACTCTATTCCATACATGTTTTGGATGGTTAAATCCTTGTAAAAAATTGGTCTGTTTGAAAAATAGGCTACCCCAATTTTAACCCCCCAATTTTTGTGTTTTTCCCAATCAGAATGGCCACAAATTATAGGGTATACCACAGTTTCAGACCCAAATCTCATCGTTGCCTGATACCCCCACGAAATTTTGGCATCCAAATCCCTTTATAAAACCCATGTGCTTAAGCACCATGTTCGGAGACACCCACGTGAAGTCTGATGTTAAGTTTTTCAAAGTTGGAAAAAATAGTAAACATCTAAGTTATTTTGAAGTCCTACCAGTTAATAGGTGGTTTATCCCATTATTTATAAACTTTCTACCATCCCAGGTGCAGGATTGTGCAACCATCCACAGTATGAACCATGAAAAATAGGATTTATCCAGCAATCAACTAACCAAATCTAACCTTAATCAACCATGAATAGTTTTAAAAAAATCCTAGAAATTCTATTGGTTGATTTCCATAGCATCATGTTTCACTAACCAATCAGTCGTCCTATGTGAAGTCCTGATGCTTCGATCATCTTCGATCAACCTTTCAGATCCAACAGATCCAACGTAACGACGCGTCGCGAAGGTAACGACGCCTCGCCGTTCCCGGACGGAGCCCTCCACGTCGAAGTAGCGGTGACCTTCAAAAAAGTCACAGGGGATCCCCAGTTTTCAACAGGGAAATCATCTGGTGACTAACGTAGCATTCAACTGGTTGGTGGTGTTTCTTACCATCATGAAAAATATGAAAACCTATGGAAATCTATGGTTAATGGAAAATCTATGGTTAATGGAAAATCTATGACTAACGTAGCAGCTATACGTAGCTACTGAAAATGGCTGCGATGATTAGTTGATGTATGACTACTGATGTTTTCCCATTTTTACCTTTGAAATGATGATGTTCGGTTAGTTTACCGGAGGGTAAATCATCTATAATACATGCGCTATTTTTGCGCTTTAAGATCTTTAAGTTAGTTCACTGGAGGGGAATCCCATTTGTTGAAATAGATTAATTATTATTAATTACCCAAACATCCAGCACCCGCGTTGGTTTCTGTGTGGCGACGGTCTTTCTGACATTTCACTTCTGGATACAGCAGGGTTTCAAAACACCGCAGTCCAAACCATCTTGTGGTTGGTGGTTTCAACCAACCCAAAAAACACATGCTGTCAGTTGGAACCAGTCACAGGGTTGCTTTTTTGAAACCACCAACTAGAAAAAAGCGCTAACTGAGTCTTTTTCGGGATTGCTTTATATGGTTGATATGACGATGGCTTACAAGACGAAAACCCATCTATTGCAGAAAATTGACGCAGCTCGTGGCTATGAAGCACCAAATTATCACTGGTTATATAACTATAGAGACCCATGATAAAATTGGGATTCTAACTAGATACCAATGATAACTAAACACTGGTTATCATCACTGGAAAAAATCATCACTGGTTATTTTAACCACCTATTGTATCACCATTTTAGGTGCTTACCCTCTGGTAAACTAACATAGCTATGTAAAATCACAATTTTTAATGGGAAAACCTACTATAATGGCAATTTTCCATAGCTATGTTAGTTTACCAGAGGGTAAAATTGGTGAAAAAACCCATGGTGGAACCCTCCCAGGATCATCCTGCTGGGTGTGCCGACACAACTCTTCGCCCTTCTCCAAGTCTCTGGTGGCGATAAAAATCATGGCCTGCGAGTGGCACTTCTGTGTTTCACAATGATATAACATGATATAACTACTTTTAAGGTGGATACATATATACATACTTATGCATAAATATATATATATATATATATATATATAATATTGATATACTACTTTGGGTGGATACATATGTACATAATTATACATACATACATATATATATATATATATATATAATATTGATGTAGAACACATGCACGTACATATATTATCTACAGTATAATATTGAAAGTAGGTGTAACCTTGGCCTTTGTAGCCCCACAAATTGGTCTATAAATCCTGTGGCAGCAACTACCCTGAGAGGAAACCCACCGGGCCACGTGATCAATGGTTTTCAGGGAAAATTGAAGCTGGAAACCATTGATTTTAAACCCCAAAGATACGGGTCTTCACGGGTTTTCTATAAATTGAGCCAAGTCTGGGCATTGATCAAACAAATGTTGGGGTCACCTTATATCGATCCATACTCAACTTTCGCGCTGCGATCTGCCAGTGGGTGATAATATGTCATGTCAACCTAGATGAAGAACCCCCAGGGGATTGCCGATAAAAATGTGGGGTGACCAGTCGGTCCATGTCAAGTGCTTCACGAAGCTACCGTTTTCCAATTGGTGGTGTAGCATCCGCTGGAAGTATCCAAAGCCATGTTCCTGTGTTTAAGCCAAAGCAAGGAGCCCCAAAATCCAGTTGCTAAGAAAATGTTAAAAAATATACGTCCCCAGTCAGATATATTTAAGATTATTAAAATATCATTTGGGCTAGACTAAGCATGGATAATTACTAATCATGGATAAATTCATAATCACTATATTCATATTACTAATCTTGTACTAGTTATAGTTATTGGTTACCCTCTGGTAAACATACAAAAAACTATGGAAAATCACCATTTTATACATTTTATAGCTGGGTCAATCAACTATTTCTATGGCCATGGCTTCAATAGCTATGTTTGTTTACCAGGTGTTTTGCTGTGTTATGAATTTACACCTAACTAGTAATATCAAAGTTGTAATTATAGTATCTTGGTTATTACTATTACTGGTTGGCGGTATACCTACCCCTCTGAAAAATATGAGTGAGTGAAAGTCAGTTGGGATGATGACATTCCATGCCATTCCCAAGTGAATTTGGAAAGTCATAATCCATTCCATGGTTCCAGTCACCACCAAGCAGTAATGGGTATGTAAATCTTTTTCATGGATTGATGACCATTCCCAAAATTCATAGAACTGGATGATGGGAAAATTTACATGAAAGCCCAACCAATTTGATGGTAAAAACCATGGTTTCCGGTTAAGATTTTCCCTTAAACCAATCCATTCCCTAAATCCCTAAGTCATCACCATGGGATGTTCCAGTCACCACCAGGTGCTTATTCCCATAGAGTTCAGAAGGGTTTTTTTTTATCGGGCGACTCGCTGGTGAAATCCCCAATGAAGTCACTGAATCCCCAAAGACGTGTATATATATATACCCTCTGGTAAACTAACATAGCTATCGAAAATGGCCATTTATATCCATTTATAGTGGATTTACCCATTAAAAATAGTGATTTTCCATAGCTATGTTAGTTTACCAGAGGGTATATACATATATGGATTAATATGGGTTCATTAACATGGATCAATATATGATATATATGGATCAATATATGGATTATATTGGATTAATATGGTATACCAATATATGGATCAATATATGGGTCAATATATGGATTACCCGGCCTGGTAAACGTTTACATAACGAACTAAAAATCCACCATTTTTTAATGGGAAAATTCAATATTTCTATGGCCATTGTCAATAGCTTTTTGTTAGTTTACCAGAGGGTAATATGGTATACCGTATACCTCATTCTTGCAAAGGCAAATTCCATGGATTCCCCAAAAAGTTCTGCGATTGGCGCCATGGTGGGGCCTTCTCAAAGAAGACTAAGACCAGCTTCAGGGCCGTGACGTCACAACCTGATGGCAGTTAGGCCAAAAATATGGGGGTAACATGGGGTAACCCATGGGCAGCATCTTTTGGGGATTTGGGGATTTCTATGGATTATTTGCCGATAGATGAGGTTTACTTGACGATTGTTTACTCGCAATCGTAGCCTCCAGTGAAAAACGTTTGTTGCTATGGTAGCCGCTAGTTCGAAATGTATGTATATATAATTATACATATATATATATATATTATTATCATTACTATTATTGTTATTATGAAATTATTACTATATATATAATATGTTTTAGAAAAAAAAAACATATTATAAATATCTTATTATCTCATATATATATATATGATATTGTAAAAAAATATATAATATATTATTTTATATATTATATTATATTTTATTATATTAGTTTGCATTATATTATTTTACATTATATTATTTTACATTATAATATTTTACATTATATTATTTTACATTATATATATGTATATATCTCTCTCTACCATTTGCAGCATATCATAGGAATTCCAATCCGTAATCCGAATAGATTCCATGTTTCTCGGGATCCACCTTTTCTCGGGGCGGTCCATGGGAATCACCATCCGCGACCCGCGACAAAGGCACTGTGATTCAGCATGGACGGCAGGCCATATAGGGCGGCTTCACCTCAAGGTTTGGCGAAAGGTCAGGAAAAAAACCTGACAAATATCGAAAAAAACAATGACTGGTTGGTGGTGCAATAACCATCTTTTAAAATATGAAAGTCAATGGGAAGGATGATTATCCCATATATGAAATGGAAAATAAAAAATGTTTGAAACCACCAACCAGCAATATGTTCATATTCTTCTCCCGATGGGTATCATTGCAAAGCGATTATTTCATGATTAAAGTATAACCAAATCCGTCTTTTGAAGGAGTCAACTAAAAACAGGTTGAGATACTGAATGCATAAAAAAAGATACTGTAGTCCAATGATAATTCAGAAGCAAACACATCACAAACATACCTCAAGTAGGTTCCTGTCATTTTCAGCAACTTGACGTTGGAGCAACCGAACTGACACCATTGGAGTCCACATGAGTCGATGATAAAAACCACACAAAGTCAAGCTGTAAAAAATGGTGCAACCCCATGCGTTTGGATTTAGATCTTTCGTTTCTACCATATGATCCATATATGATCCATATATATATATGATCCATATGTGTTTCATTGTGTTTCTATTCTATTCAGTTCTTAAATTCATTCTGCAAAGATATAACAACAATTATAACAATAATCATCACGATTGTTGGTTTGCCGGAATTATGCTTGTAATGTTTACAGCTCCCCAGTAAACCACCAATAAAAACCACCGGCAAATCGCTGGTTTCCTGTCGCCCCAGGTCTCCCGGCCAGAATGATCCACAACGAAGACCTTGGTTTCGGCGTTGTGCAAGCCGCGCGGTGGGAGACGAGGGGGGGCGATTCACCCAGAATGGGGAAACAGTAACAGAGTGTCGGGATATGATATGCAGAATCAATCTGATTCTTCTGATGATGATGATGATGGTGGTGGTGGTGATGATGATGATTCCTGATTCTGATTCTGATTCTGATCATTCTCATGTTCATTTTCATTCTCATTCTGATGATTTTGATTCTGAAGATCATGGATCTTAAACATGTATCTAGACTCCACGCTACCGCATTCCGCCCTCGGCTTTTCCTTCATTCGCTGGATCGCTCCGTCCTCGGCTCATGGTAGTAGTAGAGCCGGGTCGAGGTGCCGAAGCGGATGCCGTCGCCTTTGAGCTGCTTCAGAACAAAATCTATAGATATTATATGATAGATATGATATATCATAATATAGGATATCATATAATAATATAAGATTTTTATAATTATCATGGATGTCATATAGGTACATAATGTTACATAACACTTCATCTTGATACGAAAAAGTCGACAAAAAATGCAATAAACCGAACTGGCAAAGCTAAGTCACCATTCTTCAAGAGCACCCGGAAGTTCTTCTCGATCCGTTGTCCTTGAACGAAGACGCCGTGCTGCGAGTTCAAATCCGTCAGATAGATCCCAGCGGAGCCGCGAGAAAGGGCGGCATGTTGCCTGGCGGGGCAAGGCCGGCAAGGCGCAGTGGGATGCCTGACATGAAATATTTAACCGTAGAAAAATGAGAGAAGAATGATAGGAAAACCGGAGAACCATAGGAGAAGGGTGATTTAACCAACACAAATGGATACAAATGGTGATTTTTCATGGGATGCATATGGATGTTTTGTTGATTCTTGATACAGTAGCTAAGTTGGTACATCCGATTCCCAAATCCCTACAATGTGATGCCCCCAAATGATAGGCTGGCTGTGGGTTTTACCAATCCCAAAGTTATATCATCGTCATCTCAATCCATTGGTTATCTGGGAATCCATTGATCTATGTTGCTTGATTCAATGCCAATAAATCACCATTCCTGTCAGAAAAAAGGTGTTGTTGGTTAATTCCTGTTCATTCTTGATTTTCCTGTATGGATTTCTCACGTTAAACATCGTTAAACATCGTTAAACATCGTTAAACCATGTTAAAAACTCATTTCTCCATGACTTTGGCAGCTTTTCACCCAGGAAACGTCGCGCAAAGATCGCAAAGTGCGCCTGGAAACGCTCGGATGATTCATCACCACATCCACTTCGCCTACGGCTCTGCCCAGCGTCCAGCGTTGCGAACCCACGAGAGCGAAGCGGTCCACCCATTTGTCGTCCTGGTTGGTGGAAGCGACCAATGAGAAGATTAACCTTCAATGTATCAGATACATTCAGATACCAGAGTGCTGTATTTTAATAGGGATTTCTGAAAGGGATAACTTAACATAATGAAGAAATCTGCAAAAAATGATGCCAAAACTTTTTTGATGCTGGGAGGGGGGGTGGTTTGGAAAGGTATGTCATGAGGTGGGGGGTTTTGGAGGGTCTCTCATGGTATGGCATTCATGGGCTACATGGTTTGTCATGTCCAGTTATGTTACATGGCATGGCACGCATGG
>Ga0126342_10005442_pt1 | contig 22206 bp, 23 predicted proteins | sample Cyp1metagenome_FD_92528 | JGI IMG/M metagenome (GOLD analysis project Ga0126342, IMG submission 92528) | Coral microbial communities from Lord Howe Island, Old Settlement Bay, Australia - Cyphastrea 1 metagenome | ecosystem: Host-associated > Invertebrates > Cnidaria > Coral ...
AGCATTCCAGAGCCCATCGTGAAAATAGGAGAGAAGGCATTTGCGCGCTGCGCATCTTTGACTTGCTTGAACATCCCCAGCGCTGTGACGGATATCGGGAAAAGAGCCTTTTCTCATTGCAGCTCTTTGACAAATTTGACCGTTCCCCACACAGTGAAGAAAATTGGGCAGGGCGCTTTCGAGGGTTGCGACGCTTTGGCAAACTCGTCGCTTCCAACGTCTCATCAGGGTGCGACGGCATTCCGAAAAGGTCGCAGACGAGTTCGACAATGAGTGAAAATGCCATGGGAATGGATGGGCACGAGGTCTTGTAATGGTTGGAATCCCACCCAGTTATGACAAATTGGAGTTCATTACTATGAATAACTATCTATCAATGCAGCCAATAAATCAAACATATATAAACAGCTTTTAACACTATATGTATGTGACATTCTGTGACCGGCACGCTGGTGTTCCAGCCGAAAAATAACATTGAACTTGGCCGATTTTGAAGGGAATGAAGGATGCCCCAGTTTTTTGTCCTGAAAAATATCTCCTCACCAGTCGTATTTCCGGCAAAGCCTTGATTTTCAGATGACGCTCGGCCGACCTCCCTGTGTCCCCGTGAATATCGAACGTGTTTCACATGGAAAACCGCAGGTCGTTCAACATGTTCCAGTTGAATATCGACTGATCCGATCTGAACTGATTTTTCTTCCGTGTTCTTCATTTTTGATGGAAGCAGCCGGCGGTTCCACGGTTCCGCTTTTCGAGGACAAATTTGCATTGCGAACAGCGCTGCGGATGATCTTTTCGCAGGAGGAAATTGAGAAGGCTGGTCTTTGTACAACACGGAGCTCAGATCAACTGAGATGAAGTGATATGAATTGGAGCCTATTGTGATGAAGCAGGATGAAGGCTTGCCATCTTACTTCCCACATCCTATCTGCATCCGGAATAAAGACAGTTTCTTTAGCGTTTCTTCATTTTGGAGATCAGAAGTGGCTGGAGATTCTGAATGTCTTTGATTTTTCTTTGATTTTGCATCCCAACCTGACTAGATGACTAGATTCCATTCGATCCCCAACTTTTAGCCCGTACCATGAACTAGTGCACGACCAAGTTATGCTAATTGCATCTAATTGCTCCAACAAAAATGTCTTCCAGAAGTTGGATGAGTAAAACCTTTGACATCGCCACAGCTGCCGACATCATTCCCGTCCCTTCCCAGGCGTTGCCAGCGATGCTGAGAGCATGTCGGGAAGAAGGATTGACGCTTCGCTGGTGAAAAGGGTGAAAGTTACTGGAGATTTCGATATCCGAGTGGAGGCCTCAATTACCAGCACATCAAGCACCAAAGGGTGACAATATGAAGCGATATGAAGCAGAAGGGTGCGTTGTTTTTTTTTGTGGACCATTGTAGACCACCTGATTTGTGTTGTGGATGCCTATGATTCCATCACATCTTGTTTCTTTCGCAAGGTAAATCGTGCGGACATTCTTGTACCATGTTGGCAGCATGATTTTGCCAGAACCGCCATCTGGGGGAAAAAGTGTGCCGAATCATGTAGCCAACAAACATCAGCAACCATTTCTTCAAGTTCTTTAGATTAATCGATTACAGGCCAAACTGGGCAGCTGTTTCACAAGTTTCCTTGCTAAAACAGATGTTGGTGCATTGTTGGGGTACTAAGTTTGGTGTTTTCTTGGGGACATAGAGTCAAAGCATGTTTTGTCCCTTTTGTGTTTGAATCATTTTGTTCCCTCTTGTTGGTTTATATCCCCAGCACCCAAGGACTCTGGAGCTGGCGAAGCGCAATCGACGGGTGCGCAGTGCAGCAACTTCGCGCATCTTGACAGCCCTGTCTCCCGGTCTGCCAGGGTACTCTGGACCAAAAACCACCTATTCAACACTATTGTCATTTTAAACAATTTCAATTTTCAATATACTTCAATGTATATGATTGTATATGGATGTATAATATATATATATTACATATATGGTATTTTCAGAAGTTTTATCGTACTCCAGATCTCCAAAAGGTGAACCGGACATGTTTTGAGGCCCTTCAGGAACAGGCTGTGATGGTTTGCAAGCGTAGCATAGCAGCCACAGCAGCCATAGCATACCTTGGCCATCCTCCGTGGCCATGGACTTTTGCTGCGTTTTCTCGGCGTTTGGGGCCGAATTCACGGCCCTTCCGGTTGAGTTTCCGGCATTTGTTCTGGTACGCTGCTCTCGGATGGGGTCAGTCACAAAAGTTGACACAAAACTGTTTGCTCTTGACTGGAAACTGAATCCAAAAGCTTCAGATGTGGAAAGTTGAAGGTTGGGTTGAGAAAAGGCTGTCCACAGCAAATCTCAGGTTTATTGAGATTCGCAACACCAATGCTGCAGCAAAAGTTGGCGTACTGGAGCTGGTTGCCGCCACAAAGCCAGACATTGTGCTTACCATGGAGGTAGAACAGCCGGGATTGCTGTAGTTTGTGTCGGTTTCCCTTTTCGACAACATGTTCCAGACACTCTTGAGCCATTACCTGGCAAAGCAAGCTTCCTGCCACAATGTCAGGGAGAGGGGCGGGTAGAATAGGCACCCGGACAATTGGATGGCACTGAAAAACACCAAGCGATTAAATCTAGAAAATGTACTCCAGACTCCAGACCTCAATTTCAATCAATGACGTTTATAACATTATCTATAACCCTTTGTGCTGGTTGCAAAACGACCGGTTAGCTCCAACTCTGTAGGTGTTGTTTGCACGGGGCGCATGCTTGGAAACCCAACAGCAATTCCTCCAATGCTGGGAGCAAGCTACGATTTTGGCTGGCCAAAACAAATACTTTGGAGAATTGGCGTGGACCATTGTGGGGAACCAACAGAACCAAGGCATCTCGGCTGAACTAGGCCGAGCATGTGCAGCTGCACCTTAGTTTTCCCTTCAGACACTGCGGTCAATCATAGTTGATCTAGGTTGTCGTATCATGCCAAAAAGAGTCTAGGGTGTACATGTGCAGGTGTTGTAAAGGTTGTATGCGGTACCTCCCGGATTCATCACTGTGTTAGCCAAAGCTCATTGCTTCTCCATGTTTTTTCCGCCATTGGTTCTCCAGTGTCTTCATACTGTCAAGACTTGGTCTCTATGCAAGGCACCTCTGGCACCTCAACAGTTCAACACATTGTACCCAAATAAATGACGTGTGTCTACTTGTGTCGAAATATGTTTTCTGGTATCATATGTCTTATATGCTTATACCATATTCTACCCCTTGAAGTTGAAAGCAGCCAGATTGGACACCAGAGCAGGTCGACAACGACAATTTGCACTTTGCAGGGATTGGGTGCTGCTGCTGCGTTGGGCGGCTGGTCTTGGTGCGAGAAAACATCTGGAGACGGTTGTAGAGATGGCGGTGCGTTGGCTGCAAAGCGGCAGGGTCCCACATGGCTTGAAGGTACTAAAATGCCAGGTGCTAGTACCCCAGGTTTCCCAGTCTTCTAACATCTTCTAACCATCCAATGGTGGATTTGGGTGTTTTCACTTTTCGGCCCATCTGGTTGCATCTACTGCATCTACGTCTCCAAATTCCGGGTTGGTACAACAACGCGACCAACAGTCATGGGCCATGGGTCTGGTATAATCTGGTATATATGGTTTCCTCTTGTTTCCTCCAAAACAGGCTATATAATTGCCTGATGATAAGCAGTTGATCTGGAACAGACTAGAAATACACCCTGGGTTCGCAGGAAATGAGATCCAAACGATTCGCTGAGCTAGTGTCACCCCAGTGCGTTGAGGGGTTACTGTTGGGACTGTTGGGTGCCAATCCTCTCAGTCCCCTTGTATCACTTCTATTTGCGATGCATTGCTGATGCAGAATTGGACCCTCCTGGCCTGGGACGATCCATGACATTCCATGAAAGCATCCAGGGACTTCCGGAGAACATTCTGAACCTCGATCATTGGGTTGTGTGACTGTGAGTTTCCAAGCACATTCTGCCACATTGCTCAAGCTTGGGAGGAAAAATCAATGCAACAACTTTCACAACCCTTCGGAACAACGAGAGTCCAACGTCACATCCATCCCGCCGGATCTCAGGTGTCGGCAGGGCGAGGGTGTCTCTTGGTGGAGGTCCTTGAGGCCAAGACTTGGGCAGATCAAGCACGCATATATATGTATGTATATGTATGTATAGATCTGCATGTATATTAATGTATGTGCCATGTACACATAATATATATATATATATATGTACACATAGAGATATGGTATATGTAATCATGCATGTGTATATATATATATATAATAGTGGTGTGACATTTATACTTAGACAAAAGATATGTTTGTTTGAGGTATCTATATAATATCTAATATCTAATATCTAATGTCTAATAATGTCGACTACCTATTATCTACTATCTACTATCTAATGTCTAATGTCTATCTCTACATCTTTGTCTCTCTCCCTCTCTATATCTATCTATCTAATCTAATCTATTCTAGTCTGGTCTATTCTGTTCTGTTCTATTCTATTTTGTTCTATTCTATTCTGTTCTATTCTATCCTATCCTATCGATCTATCCATTGATCCATCGATGTATCTATCTATCGGTCTATCGATCTATTGATCCATCGATCTATCGACCTATATATTATATATTGTATCTGTCTTGTCCTGTCTTATCGTGTATCATCTTATATGATTGTGTCTCAATCTACTTGAGTCAAATCTCAATCTAATCTAATCAAACCCAATCCAATCTAACCTATTCTAATCTAGCTTAGCCTGACCTAAATCCAATCCAATCTTTTCTTGTCTGATCTAATCTGTTCTCATCTGATCTGATCCTGTTTATCCTATCTATCCTATCTATCCTATCCATTCTATCTGTCCTTTCTATCCTACCTACCCTTTCTATCCCATCTATCCCATCTATCCCATCTATCCTATCTATGCTATCTATCCGTTCTATCCTATCTATTCCACCTTTCCTATTTATCCCATCTATCCCATGTATGCTATCTGTCCCATCTACCTCATCCTTATTGCATCTATCCTATCTGCCTTGTCCGAATCCTAATCCTAATTAATCCCCATCCTGATCCGTATCTTATCCTATCTATACATGGTACAGGTGTGGGTATGGGCATGACGGGGCATGTGTTAGAAATACCGTACCCGCTGATAGGGATGCCCATTTGCGTGTCGATGTGTCGAGGTTCACTGACATAGTCCCAAGGTTGGTGCCCCTTGCCACATTATCACAGGACCTGGCCCTTCACGCAGACATCAAGATGCACGTCAAGGAAACTCGGGTGTTTCTTCAAAGCCGATAGAATGTCATCATAGGTATTGACTGCCAAGGTGTCAGCGATGCTTCAGATCTCCCATGAACCCAGGAGATTCTGGACCAACACCTTGGCCGGGAACTCCTGAAGCATGCGCCAGACAGGGCGCCACAGAGGTGTGGGGATCCAGGTTGTGATCGCAGATTTTTTGAGGGCAACTGTGACCAGGTCCAAGGTGCAAACGGCACAAACGGTGAATATGCTACAAACGGCATAAAAATCATGCTACAAACGGCGGGTGAACATGCTAAGCTGCAAAGCTCAATGGCATGTTTTTTTCCGAGTGAATAGCAATGTCCTGTAATGTCAGTCAGGTCTGGGTCAAAAAATCGGTTCCAAGAAACCAACGTCAGAGATTTGTTAGGCAGTTTCAATCATTTACCAACAAATCATCAGAGATTTGTTTGTTTTCAACTTCCAAAAACCAGTCGATATATATATATACATACATATACATGTATCTCTATATATATAAATAAATATGTCCATATGTTGGTTAATGTGTTTGAATATGTTTAATTTAAATCATGGGAGGTGACCCAGCAGCCATTGATGAGCCAGGTCCCAGTTGCTCCCATCTCTGCCGCGCTACGAGCCCGCGACTTCGGCCCAGTGGGTTTCACGGCCCGAAGAGGTGCTACAGATCCGGCAGGTCTTGGATCCTCGATTGAAAGCTTGATGGAATTCATGAAAAGAAACCGTGAAAGTAGCATGAACATCATATAAATTTCATTCTAAATGCATGACATCAATTTTAAATAGTTGCTAAGTCTAAGCCAGATTTACTTTACATTCAGTTTAATTCCACTTCTCAAAGGCATGATCCATCCATCTAAATTGACGATCCTAGCCGATCTCCAGCTGCCCAGGAGGCTCGAGCCTCAACCGGAGATCTGCGTGTTGCCTTGGATTCAGAATCTTGGCGAAAGACGTGAGACCTCTGACCCAGAGGGGATGACGTTGAACCGTTGAACCACCGACCTCTGACGCAGCAAATGCTCAGGAGTGGGGCTGCATACCTGAAGCACCACCTTCAGCTACTTTGTCCAGCATTGATCTCATATCGAAGAAACAATTTGAGTTTTGGAACCTACCAAACAATCTTGCAGTAACCCTTCAAAATGGAGCTCGAGCAGCTATAGTGGAATAAAGTAGAATCTAATAGAATCTAGAAGCTACAATGAAGCTGTCATGGGAAGGTTGCTGTTTGATTTCACGTGTTTCACCCGTGCTTTAGAGACCTGGCAGACACCACTGACAGAACCAGCCAGGCTGCAATAGATGAAGTTATCTGTTTAAGAGCTGCTTCAAACCACTCACAATTTGTGGAAGAATGTACGTAGCAATTCCAGAACTTGGGGACGGTGCAAGCCATGCAACAGTACCCGTACCTATTGAGAACATTTGAGAACCAATCAAACCATTTGTTTGTCGAAGTCAAAAGGATTTGGATACTGAGGTTTTTCAACTGGCAATCCGAAACTTAGCAGCACTCCGAGATCTTCCGCCTCCTGTCAAGTGTTAGGGAAAAACTTGGCATGAATGGGAACCATGCAGGCTAAGCGGAGGACCACAGCCCCGCCCATGTGAAGACTTTGAATCTCCCAAGCCATTCAGGAGCTGATGCATATTCCAAAGTCGACCTGTTGGTCAAACGCAGTAAAGAACGCAGGACGGCCGCAGCAAAATCCTTAAGTGCTAAACTAACAAAGCTGAACCGCTCTAAACCAAAGTATTCGGCACAAGAACTGAAACTTTGGTGGATACTCCTTTTCCCCGTGGCCTCCAAGAATGCAGAAGATGGAAGGTGGCAAACTGGCATCAGCTAATTTCGGTATTCCATTTGTAGCTCAAAGAAGCTGTGTGCGGTTTGAATGGCTTCATGTTGGCTGGATCCAAGGAGACTTCATTTGGGTCATGGATGCTGCTTGGTGAAACACAAAATTGCTGGCAACATGTTGCTGTTTGTGCATCACTTCATTTCCATTGCGTCAACCATGTTGTGACGTTTTGGGATGTTTTGAGGCCATGTCTCTGCCTTCTGAAGTGGGTGCTTTGCTCACGTGGCTCCTCCAAGCGGAAGTTGCTGGGAGTGCAAGGTCATCAAGAGGATTGAAAAGGATTCAAAAGGGCCAGTTGCCGGATGAGTGGCAGAGCAGCTCAAAATTTTGGGCAAGTTTCCATGGGGGTGCCTCGGGTGATTTAGCAAATGATGGTCCATCCGAAAAAAAATCCGCGGATGGCTTTGGTACCCAACTTTGCCCCCTTGCCAATTGATATGGATTATGTGATTAGCTTCAAGGACATGGGGGTCTACATGTAGCACTCAACCAGCTCTTTAAATTGGTCATGTTGTGCAATCATCCCACATGGGTTTGTTTGAACATGTTTGAACATAGGCTGCCTCCCACATGTCATGTTTGATCATCACGTTCCGTAGATGTTCTCCATAGTATCCTATATTTTTCATGAAATTTCCTGTAAAAAATACCCGAACATACCTGCTTGGTGACTTTGTAAACCCGAAAAGTGGCTTAAACAATATAGATACTTAGTCCATCTTAGTCCATCTTAGTTCTATGAGTGAGTAAGCCATCCAACACCTCTTTTGTTAGGTCCAACTCTTTGGTTTCCACTTCGTCTCCGACGTCACGCGCTTGCAGCGCCTTGTGGATGCAGAGCTGCCATGGCACAAGGTGCGACTTGGATCTATTCGGGACATTCGATTAAATACGTATATATATAACAGATTATTGGATGTTAAATCTATAGATTATAAACATGATTCGACATTGATTCGGTTTTACGATTTTACGTTTTTGCATCTCGGTTTTTATGGATTGATTGCAATGAACGCCAACCAAAAGGCCTTCGGAATTCGATATGAAAGGCATTCCACGTCCAAATCCCACCACATGTGTTGCTCCTGGGGTCTCAAGCCAATTCTATCGTCCCTTTTATCCTTGCATGTAAAGAGCGGAATCCATTGTCAACCATAACTGGAGTCCTTTGCCATCCAAAGCGCTCCTCCTTCCAAAATGACAACCGTATCCGTTCAAGGTGAAAGCAAACTGAAAGGGGAGCAAAGGATGCTAGTAGCATCACAAAATCAAAACCATGGTGAGAGTTAGTCTGAATCTGCAGGGTACGTAGATGAATTCATGGTTTGCAGGTGTTCACCAGACCTGAAAGTTGGCATAGTCTTGAAGCAAAGCAAAGCTGCAAATGTTGAAGACTGCGCTGCGCATACCAAATCCAAGTGGTTGAAATCTTCAGGAGTTGTTAGTGAACACACCCACTAAAGCACACTTGACACTGATGGTTTCAAGCCGTGAAGCTGTTTTCAATCGTTTATCATTTGGAAAAATGGAAAATGATTGCATTGCTATGCCACTGCTGTGCTTAACTTTCTCCCATGTGTCTGGGGTTTTCAGCTACCACTGATGCAGCTGCCAGCGTCGCCACCCAGGTTCTGGACCTCCAGCGAGAAGCCATGCGCCGTGAAAACACAGGGCAGATGCCAGGTGGGGATCCTGTCCTCCATCACACCTGGGGGATGTACAAAAAAATCCTCAGTAGTGTTGGTTTTCACTAGCGAACATATGGAGATTTTCTATGGATTTGTAGTTTCTGAATGTGAATATCACACACTACGGCTATGGTGGTTCTGGAAACCATGATTGGAAACCTGGTTAATTACCCCTCTTCCAGTGCGAGCCCCAGACCAAATCTCCTGCAATAGTTAACAGACCCGCGGTTGAGTGCACCCACTGAAATGCCTAGCTTGGAGTTGAAGGGTGAGTGGCTGTGATGGAGAGAAGAATCCGAAATCGGCGATGTTCAGGTCTGAACAGACTTTGCGAGATGTACTTGGCCAAACTGCTGGATGCTTGGATGAAAGTTTCATTTGCCAGCCGAAAACTTCGGACATCGTTGAACAGTTTCATGATGTTTGATGTTTTATGATGTGTGATGATGTTTTGATTATGGTTGATGATGTTTGATTATTGTTTTAAATGTTTTTCATGATGGTTGATGATGTTTTGATGATGTTTTGATGATGTTTTGATGATGTTTTGATGATGTTTTGATGATGTTTTTTTGATGTTGTATGATGTCTTTATGACGCTTCATGAAGTTTTATGATGTTTGATGATGTTTTGATGATGTTTTTATGATGTTTGATGATGTCTTGATGATGTTTCTTGATGTTTGATGAAGTTGTTTTGATGTTTGATCAGGTTTAGGATGTTTTATGATTTTTTTCTGATGTTTTTGATGATGCTTGATGAGGTTTTTATGATGTTTGATGATGTTTTGATGATGTTTTTTGATGTTTGATGAAGTTGTTTTGATGTTTGATGAGGTTTAGGATGTTTTATGTTTTTTTTTTTTTTTATGTTTGATGATGTTTGATGATGTTTTCTAATGTTTTATCATGTTTGATGATGTTTTGATGATGTTTGATGAAGTTTAGTGATGTTTTTTTTGATGTTGTATGATGATTTATGTTGTTTGATGATGTTTTATGATGTTTGGTGTTTGTTGATGATTTTTTTTGATGCGTTGATGATGTTTTGATGATATTTGATGAGTTTTTTTTGTTGTACGATGTTTTTTTTGTTGTTTGATGATGTTTCATGATGTTTGATGGTGTTTCTATGACGTGTGGATGATGTGTTGATGATGTTTTTGATGTTGTATGTTGTTGTATGTCGTTTTATGATGCTTTATGATGTTTGATGTTTTTTTTGATGATGTTGTTTGATGTTTTTTGATGTTAGATGATGTTTTGATGATGTTTTGATGATGATTGATGATGTTTTTTTGATGTTGTATGACGTTTGATGTTTTTTCATTGTGTTTTATGATGTTTGATGATGGTTTGATGATGTTTTATGATGTGTTGATGATATTTTTATGATGTTTGACAATGTTTTTGATGATGTTTTTTTGATGTTGTATGACGTTTGATGTTTTTTCATGATGTTTGATGATGTTTTGATGATGTTTGAAGATGTTTTGATGATGTTTGAAGATGTTTTGATGATGTTGTATGATGTTTTATGTTGTTTGATCATGTTTCATGATGTTTGATGTTTTTTGATGATCTTTTGTGATGTTTGATGATGTTTTGATGATGATGTTTGATGATGTTTTTTGATGTTGTATGATGTTTTATGATGTTTGATGATGTTTTGATGATGTTTTATGGCATGTTGATCAGTGACGTGTTGCTTTCTGTCGGGATGACTCTGGTTCAGCATGTTGTGTTGCTTACGTATGTTTCGTAGACATGTCCCCTTCTTGGGGGAGTCATATGTCCATTTGCAAAAAATCGATGTCATTTTGGGCGTCTTATCCCCAATGCCATTCCTTCCAAGGACAAGTCCTTGCAATGTTCCAACTGGGATCAGCGACCTTTGTCTCCTGAACAGATTTGTTGCTCAGCTCCCAACTTTCGAGCATTCCCAGTACCTGGAAAGCCTAGTGCCCATTATTGTGCGCACTTTCCAAAGTGCCCGGAACTTTGGTCACTGGAAAGTGCTCCATTTTAGGAGTAGGATTTCGACGAGTATTTATGGCACTTTACGGGTATTTACGGCACTTTTACGGTTATTTTTTGTAGCAACAAATTAAGTGTGTTTTATTTTTGTGTGAGACTTGCAAAGAACCACAAAAATGGGCTACCAGGGCAAAGTAGCCTGAAACAAAAGGCAACTATGGCTTTCTCCAGGTAGATAATATCCCGGTTATCGTTTCGCAACCAGGGGAGAATGTTCCCAATTTGGATCAAAGAACAGGGAGCATAATTCAAGAACAGACCAAAAGGAAGGGAACCATTTCACAATCGCATTATAGATTTGGACAGTCAACCCTATTGACACGGGCAGGATCTGATCAGAATCCAGTCAGCTTTTAGCCAACACGATTCGAAGCGATGTTCAGGGAGAAGATGGGTGATACAATTGTAAGACCCCTATGGGTCCAATGATGTTAGTTTCGTGGCAGGGAGTGGTTCAGGAGATGTTGTGGGTAAGAAAACTATAGAAAACTTGGCAGTACCATTGCAGTACCTATACTACAAGCTCTTGGAACGCTTGCTTACTTGTACCCTGATAATAAATGATAGTAATGCCAAGACATGATTCAACTTTTTGGTCAGCTTTTCACTGCACCATGCGAAAGATCTGTTTGCAAATTGGAATTTGGTTCTCCTTGGCACCGGTGACTTTCCTGAGGCTATGCAGGATCGGATGCAGCAGTACTGCTGGACATCGCTGATGCAATGGATCCGAAAAAGGGGACGGAATCCGACCTGTTGGCCCTCGAGGAATCACCCCGTATCGTTGAAAGCGGTTGAGGACACCTTGGAAATGGTGTAACCTGGTACCCCACTTTGGGCTGTGGAATTGCTATTGCTTTATATAAACATCTTTAAACCTGCATGATTCAAAATTGAGTCAATGAGTCTTGTGCACCGCAGATGGTCTTGGCTGACACAACGCTGGAGGGCCTCAATACAGGACGCTGGAGGGTGCTCAGATAGAGATGATCGGGTCATGTCCTGTTAGATCTCCACATGGAAATTACCGTCCATTCCAATCCTCAAATTTCATCCCATGCAATGCGATCTCTAAGAGAAGCAAACTCTATGTGAGCCAAGAAAGGAGACACTGGGGGGAGTTCACAGACTCGCGCATGCAGAACATTAGCCTCTACATTTGGTGGGCTGGATAGCTATGGTGTCGGCACCAAAGAAAAAACATCAGGATTCTGATTGGTTTGACAAGGTGAGTAATTAAACATCGCAGCAGGATCCATTTGAGTTCGTTTTGGGACTTGGAAAGCAGGTACAGGAGGTAACAATATGTTCGGAAGATTGTGGCAGTACAACGTATAAGTAACGTGTCAGTAATACGTGTAAGTGGGACCACAATTTGGCCCATTTGGGTACCAGTTTCGACAGTTTCGAGAACGGATGACGCTTCTTCTCATGACCTGTCACCCATGGCTCAACAGGAAATCACAACTTCAAACGGGTGACAACTGTACTCCTTCCGATGCCGGAGGCTGGTGGACGTCTTATGTCGCAGTTGGGCTTGCAACAAGGGTTGGGCTTTGTATAATTGTATTACATTGTATTACCATCCAGAGATTGAAGATGACCTGGAAATTGCTGGAATAACTTGATAATATAATTGTTACATATCCATCCATCCATTGATAATAGCTTGTTTGATTCAGAATGACCTGGAAAGATATGGCCATATTGCAGTCCTGGAGGTGACACCTTGGTTTATAGACCTGCAAAGATGTCAAACATTGTCAAACACTTGTTGCTGTTAAATCTATCAAGGATGGCAGGTGCCATTGCCTAAAAGAATGGCAAAGTCTACCTGTAATTGGACATATGAGTATTGGTCTTACATGGTCTTACATTGTGTGTGACATGTGCGACATGTGATAAAATGCAGCCGGGAAGCATGGTCCAGGCACGTTGCCGGTCACCCTTCCAACATGTCACAGCTGTCACAACTGACTCAGGCACTGTCACAAAATTCCACCTTCGCAGAGGTTGGGAGCCTCAGTGCTGACATGACAGATGCATTCAGCACGTGGAAAGACGAAGTTTGCAATAAACAGAATGGGTATGTCCAGACGCAGGCACTGAGCGATGCATATCGAACCAACGTCCTACTATCCATGCGTGACTTTGGGGCCCAATGTTTCGACAACATGTTTCCAAAACACGTTTCTTATTTAACATCACTGCGCAGGAGCTCTTTGATTTGGTCGTTACAGTCGAGCCGATGGGATATCTTGATCTTGCAGAGCTTCAGCCCCAGAGCAAAGTTGGTGGAATATCAGTGGAAGTTGTAGAAAAGCTGCCGTTCAAAGGACCAGATTTCGCTAAGTCGACGGCCTTTGTGAAACATACTTTGCATTATTTTGCCAGATTGCATAGATCATATTTGTATTGTTCTTTGTACTCCTATTACTCATCCCCCTATGTGAGTCCTGTTTTGGGATTTTTGGGTAGCTATGGGTAGCTTAAAGCACGAAATCGAAACACCGCACAGAATCAACCCAGGGGGCCACGGCCGTGGCCACGGCAAGGTATGCCGAACACTTGCGGCCTCACATCCGGCGACGCGAGCGCGAGGAGGAAAGGAAGCTGGACCAGGCCGCAACGGCGACGCCGTTACGTTGCTTGATGCTGTTTATGATTGGTACCTGCAAAATCCACCTGTGACACCTGCACACAATTTCTGTTGTCTGAAATGCAATCATAATTTACGCTGCTTCTACAAAAAAACTGCCGTTTCAGGGGGAAAACGCTCGCGCTATCTCCAATCAGAAAGCACACATACAAAAAAAAACAAAAAAACACGTCAGGGTCTTCGGTGAATACTATGTATGGAGGACTCAAGCTTTGACCGACGCCCATTTCCAGGGGAAACCCAAGTGTTGCATCATAAGTATAATTGTTTTCCAGTCTTCCAGGAAGCTCATTGATGAAAGCTAACCATGTGCAGTGGCAAATATCAGATCATCCAAGAGCACCAATCCAGTTCCAAGAACTATACTTGCAAAACTATGGCTCTAGATACGACTCTAAAAGTATCAAATTTAAAATTACATGTTTTGTCTACGCAGTTTTCTACACTTTTTTACGCTGTTTCAACGGGTTTTTATACTGTTTTTGTTCCAGCCGTTTTTTTGAAGAACACGCATCTGGGGGCTCTTGACGATCTCCACCATTGTTGGAGAAGAAACATGTCCACGCAGAGCTTCATCGAGGGCTGTGTTTGTGATTTGACTAAAAGATTCCCGCATCATGGGATCTATTTAATCCACAATTGCATCCTTTCAAATCGTGTTAAGTCCCTTTGGACACCCCGAATTGCCGTAAAACCACTTTTGCCTCTTTCCGTGACGCTCTTCAGACAAATTCATCTAATCACACTGTTCCCAGGCACAAAGGTGCACGAATACCAAAAGACGATCGAAGGCAAAATTATTGTAGTTTGCTCCAAAAAGCAGAAATTCCTGAAACAGCAGAAATCCCACACAATTGGGTTCTCAGGTATACTGTATGTGATGTGCACTGATTTGCCAGTTATGAAGTGTCCGAATATCCAAACATGTGGATATGACATGATGATGAGATTTTAGGTCAAATCAAGAAACACTTGATTCGTTGCAAGCTGCAAAAAATCTCCGATGAAGATGATACCCTGTGTTTATTTGACATAGCCATGGAAAATGGCCCATTTATAGATGATTTTCCCATCAAACCCTCCATTTATAAGGGATTTTCCATGGCTATGTTAAATAACCAGATGATATCACATTCTATATGACCATTGTTCCAGCATTTCAGGGAACCCAACAAGTGCTCAAATTTACAGACCGCTTCTCCTCGGATGTGGTTGGTAGATGTTGGTAGTACTCCAGTATTGAAATTGCTGATTATCTTGACGTTATTTGACTAATGTATATCTAGAGACGGTTCTCCCCATCATTGGTGAGGTTTGCAAAAATCATCAGACATGTATTGATAACCCATTTATTAATATCTATTGGATACTAGACAAGCGCCCACAGGTGCAACTCCTATGCATGGAACGGAAAGAACGCTTTGAGGCACAGACATCCTTTTTTTGCATCCTGGTTGGGGTGGAGGTAGTGGAGGTAGTGGAGCTTCAGCTTGCGGCAAAAGAATCTTGAAAACAACGGTATTCTTTCACAAAGACTTGATATCCAAGTCTCCAATCAGCCTCCGATGTTACTTCGTGAGTCATTTTTTGGAACTAACGTCCAACATTGGAACTCCCAGAGCTTCATTTCGGCACCAGGATGTGGAGAGAGCCACTCCCCCTCTCCACGGTGTCAGGATGCCCGGGACGAGCTGTACAGCGCTGGCTATTACTTGGCAGATCATGACCAGGCGCAGCGCCTGTGGTGAGTCGAGGAACATCGGAAGGTGAGATGCAGTGCAACCAATGGTTGGTTGGTGGTGACTGGAACCATGGAATTTTATCACTTTCCATAGATTGGGGAACAATCATCCCAACTGACGAAGTCATATTTTTCAGAGGGGTAGGTCAACGGTAGGTCAACCACCAACCAGTTGATAATGGGTTAATGATGGTTCCCAATGGTTGATCATGTCTGCTGGATGCTGATTTTGGGGTGAAGCACTGGAAGGGAGGGCGCTCGAATTGCATTTGGGGTCGTGGTCATGGATTTCTACGCACTTTGGATTGAAATGCACCGAAATAGTTGGATTTGACGTTCAAACAATTCAAAGAGCCTAAGCTGCCCAAATAGATCAAATAGAGTATGAGAAGAGCGAGACTTGAAGACTTATATAATTATAAGATATCTTAAGATGGCAAAATGATGTGCGACTGTTTGTTTCACCGACGTGATCACCAGACATCGGGTTTTCCACTTCCTGCAGCTTTCCCATCGGTGGGACCAGGCCCGTCCAAAGCTTCGGAGAACAGTGCTGCAGGCGGGCATCAAAGTGAGTCAGCCACAGGGGGGCCAGGCACCAACAGCATCAACATAGACTTTATGACCAAGAAGAAACATGGCAAGAAACATGGCTATCCCTAATATGGCCAAAGATATGGCCTTCTTGAAATTGTTTGAAAATCCCAAAACTGCTCATGTGCGGTGCTAGTATCACTGAGGTATCTAACTTTCAAGATCTTTCGAGCAATCAAAACGAAGTCTTTCGGCATGGTCAAGCCTGAAACATGCAACATGACCCTTGGCACCATGCCTAAAGGAAAAGCATGGAAAAGCTATGTCTAGTTGACCAGTGGCAAAACCCGGAAAGGACCACAAAGGCTAACAGGTCGAGCAGATCCATGTTTTGGCTTAGGGTTTCAGGAGAATGGTGGCAGCATTGAAGGCGCTGAAAGGTATCCTTTGGTGAATTTCACTCGACCATGTTGCGTCAAACGCCGTCGACCTGGTGATCAGCAAAGAAAACGGGCAATTGGATAACACGGATAAGGTGGTCCCATAGATAATGACCACCGTTGCAATGGGTTCAATTTGCTGCATGAAGCAGTGGTACAGTGGTACCACAAAGTCAAGATGGGATTGATGGCCTTGAGATGCCATGAGCATGTGCCGCGGGTATAGCCATGTAAATGTACAAATACATACAACATTATACAACTAATTTCGCCTGCTGTATCCTGGCTGTTTGTTTCAGCTTTTTTGTTTTTCCACTCATCAACCTGACCAGATGCTTCGTTTCAGAATGCTTCAGATTTGGCAAACTCGTGAGTTTGCCTCAGTTCGCTTGGGAATCAGGATGGGTTGTCCCAGATTATGTCGCGTATTGTCGCGTGCGTTCGTAAACTTGGAGGACACACCACCGGTAGATCGGTAGGCAGTCACCTCTTCTAAATTGGGATCCGGGCTGAGATCCCTCTGGTACTGATCCTGGCCTGCGCGATGGCTGTGGTGATCCCAATTCAGGGGTACACTGGGTGCACAAATTTCACATCATGATGAATGTCAAAGAAACAGGAAACTGCTAATCGTTAGCAGCTAGTGGTTCATGATGGTTCAAACGATGCCTTAAACATCCTTCAACAATCTTGAACAAATAGGTGAAATGGTAGTGACCTGGTAGTGGTGCTGGTGAAGGCCAAGCCAGCCCCACCAGGCGGGCCACGACTTGTCATGCCTGGCCTTGCCTTCAGCAGAGAAGGCATGGGCATCTGCAGCATTTCATGACGAGATCATCACGACATCATGATGAGATCCTCATTGTTTTGGGGAAATTGTTGGAAGATGGCCAGTTTTTTTTGACGCGCACACACACACACACCTGTGTTTGAAGACATTGTCCAGTACTATCCAGTACTCCTCAGTTTTACACCAAAAGATCTATGAGAGTCTTGAGCACAGCGAGTGCACGCCAGGAACGCAGAAAAGCAACAGAGACGCAACAGGAGCGGCAGATGTGATGGTGATCCGACTTCTGACAAGGATGCAGATCATGCAAGATGAACCTAGTAATGGAAGATGATTGGAATGTTCACCCAAAGGAAGCTGCACTGATTGGTGGCAGCAGAAATGGGAATTGACCGAGTTGTCACATCGATCTTTAGTCCCAATTGTTTCTTCCACCTGGGAAGGCGCAAGAACGGAAGGAGAAGCGCGAAGCTGCTGAAATTGCCAAGGTTTGACACGGCAGTGGCGGGTTTGAAATGCTATATTGTGCATGGGGTTTGATCCGATGTCATGCTATAATTCACCCACTTATTAGAACATTTTACTCTGCTTCAATGGCTGTTGCTCGATTGACTTTGCCATGATGCCAAAAGACCATGTTTTTTTGGGCGTTTCTGTCGCCAATCTGGGTTTGGGTTCTGCAGTTTCCTGGATGACCATCCAAATACGTGTTTTTCAACAGCCACATGGCTTGGCATTTTGGAGCAACGCCACGAAAGTTACTGTCACCAGAAAAAGCCGCTGAAAAAACAACAAACCATCAAAATAGCTCAAAATAGTAGGAAAAACATGGAACAAACATGGAAAACAACAATGAATTCGGCAATTCGGTGGACAGGTTCGCAGGTGTTTTGAAGTTAAGGGGGGCCTGTGTTGCCGGCCTGTGGACTGGGACCAGTCTTGAGGTGGTTGTTGGGCCCACCTCACCCATTCGTGTCCGCCTCTATCAACTTACCTCCATCAAGTGTCTTTAGCAAACTTATCTTTACATCAAATTTGCCTTTTTCAAATGTGTCTCTATCAAACTTACCTCTTACCCGCTTGCCTCTATCAAACTTGAGTCTATCAAACTGAACTCGATCAAGCTTACCTCTATGGAGCTTGCTTGTCATCTCTTGTTTGTCATTTATGATCATTTATGTATGCCTTTTTTTCTCACGCAATTCATATATGTATCCAACCCGCATTATCCAATCTCTCTCTCTCTCTCTCTCGCTTTCTCACTTCTCTTTTCAAATACAGGAAGGCTATATAAGGCTTAGTATGTGGGGGGTCCTCGTATAGATATATATATATGTCTTTATTTATAATATAATATATATATATATGAATATTTGATGTTGCACGGAGGGTGAATCCACCAGTGATTTCTCGTTCATCCCAACAGCTTATGTCGAGGGGGAATGATTTAAAAGCCTGGCAAAATGGTGGGCATTCTGAAAATACCCAGAATGCGGCCCATACCCGTCACACCTGAAGTTTATTGAACAAATCCACCACAGCCCATTTATCATATTTATCTCCACGGAATGGAGGCAGAGCAGGAGGAAGAGGAAATGGTGCAAAAGACGGTCTTGCACATGCCTCAGATGATCTCAGATGTGGGGTGCGGCAATGAAGTGCTGCACGTTGCTGCATGTTTGCAAAAAAAACGCGAAAAAATCCTGTGAGAAAAATGTGTTTCATGTGGGGTTTGCACATGAAGGAGCAAAAGAGAGTTCACCCTAGATCGATTCTGACATGGGAGCGAACTTGCGATTTGATCTACCCATTCTGTGGTCCTAGATGCTACGTAGAATCCAACCTGAACCCTCATTCCCACTGAACCCTTCGCGTCTGTCATCACGTCCCAACACCAACACGTGAGACAAACAGGCTTTATTTGGATATATACATGGGTGCTCAAATGGAATTGTGTAGCACGATAGTCAACTGTTCATGTTCGACCCGACTTCATATGATATTTTGGTCATATTGATTCATATTGAATTTTGTAGACAGAAAACAGGGTTCAACCATGTTCAACTTCTGTAGTTCAACGTGGTTCATCTCACTGAAACCGGAAACATCACCAGATCACCACATTCCTCGAGGCAGACCAGCCTCTTCGACCCTGTGCTGATGACACCTGAGGCCATGGCCGCCATGGCTGCCATGGCCGCCATGGCCAGGAACAACCCATGATTTCTACTGTTAACCTGTTAGGAAAGCCATGGAAAGCCATAAACATCATAAACATCCGCCCACATTTTGATGGTTTACATATATGTTTACATTACGAACATTTCAGGTGCCGAAACTTGAGAAAGTCATCAAAGTCTTCAGCTGTTTTACGGGTGGCCAAGGATACACAATGGTTTTCACAAGGATTTGATTAACAAACCGAGCATGTTCAAGCCAATCAGCAAAACTGGATAAGCAAAGCGTGCACAACACTGCAGAACTACAACTTCGCAAAGGTTTTGACAATTTGACCATTCTATGTAAGGTCTCTCCAGGCCACTACAAACGGACTCATTGGAATCAAAGCTCCTGTGTAGGTACAAGAGTTCCAGCAGGAAATTCGGGGTTTCAACTCGCAGATTCAACCTTGCATTGATTTCACATTGCGAGAACTTGATGCGGAAAAGTTTTCAAGAAATCCCTAAGCTCCAAGTTGTGGCCGCAGGTCATGGAGCCTATAATTTTAAAGGTGTTTGTATTCAATCTACAATTTTTTCTGGATGCCTGGCCCAGATCTTTGTGGAAGCAAGACAGCCAGCAACCTAGCACCCTTCAATATGCTTCAAGCATTTGTGTAGACAACAGGAGAAAAAGAAACATGGAAAAGGAAGCACAACAAGAATGCGAAGCGAGGCAAGATCCAACACCACACAACAAAACAAGAGCAAATTGAGTTATTCCACAGCGTCTCACGTATCAACCACATCACAAATTCAAACGAAAGATGCTATATAATCAGATATTCTTTACAGTTCCACAATATGGAACATACCATGCCATGCAAACGAGAGAGTGATTCTCCAAAATGCTGCAAATCGTGGGGAAAAGCAGCCCCAGACCCGAAAAGAAAAAAAACACCAAAGAGGTTGCTGCTTGTCGTTACTTGGTACAACTAACAGCCGCAACAAGGAAAAGGACAAGAAGATGACAACAATAGCAATACTACACTACACGAACCGGAAATTCAACCTTCGTCAATGTGCTGCAAGCACTATGCAAACAACGAGAAGAACAATACGGGGTGCATAAGAAAAGGAAGAACAACGAGAACGGTAAAAAACAAGGTCCAACATCATAACATCAATTACAATCAGGAATCTGGCAAATTTCAACTTCAACAACACATGCGCCAAAATGGTGCAAACAACATGGAAATCAAAACAACTTTTACTGTAAAATGTTGCACGCATCAGAACAACAGGGGAAACGTGATCAGCAAAAACAACCAGAAACACCAAGAAAAATTAGAACATGAAACAGCAAAGGCAAGAGCAAAAAAAAAAACGGAAACTAATTTCAAAGAAACACAGATCCAGGGTCCGGCAACATTTCGTTTGGTAGGACCGGAAGCTGCCCGTGGCCTATGACCTGGGCATTGCTGAAGCAGAGCTTTTGCTGGTTTGGCTGCCAGGGAACAATGAGGTCAGCTGCAGGGTCCAACATGGTGTTTACCAGATATTACTACCAGATATCCGTGTCGTGTCACATTTGTTATTTGGCATATTTGGATATATTTTTTGGACATATGTATGGATTTTAAGAGATTGTCTTTGGGACAAAATTCAAAAGGAAACCACCCACACATACTGGTGTTTTCATGGGAATTCACCTTGAATCAACAACAAAGCACGATGAACGCGGGGGATTGGGGGCCAACAACAACCTGTATTGGTTTTGGTCTTAATAGCATGCAACCAAAGCAACAGAGTCAGAGTTTGACCAAAAAAGAGGTTGAGACCAAAGAAAGGGACGGCTTTCCATAATATGCCAGCACAGATGTAGAACAAAAGGTTTACGTGCTGCACCCAATGTTGGCCATCTTGCTTGATGCTCTACTGCAGGGGAAAGAGCTTTCCATGTAAATTATGTCGCTGTACAATATCATGGGGCATGGAAGCAACTTGCCCCGATAGACGAGGCTCGGAGTACGTAGTTGCAATCACGGTTCCTTTTCACAAGCTCAGGTCATTTTACAGTTCCAGCTGTTTTGAGATTCTGGTCATTCACAGATATCTCAAATGATGTTATTCGTTCACCCCATAGTCATCCTGACTTATCCTTATCACCCACCTTTGTTTTTCTTTGTTTTTCTGCCAAGCTGGCCAAGCTGGCCATTCTTGGGCTCATGACTCGCTCATGAATGATCTGCGAACACCAGGATGAGGCTTTGTGGCAAGCTGCATTCCAAAAATTTCTCGAGATTTACCAAGGTGCTCCGATGGACGCCAAATGTGGCGGTATGTGACCCCAGTCCAAGGTAGTGATGCATCCAATCTAGGCTGTTTGAGTCTCGTTACTTGAAATCTGTTGGTCAATTTTGGACATCTGTTGGTCAACAGGCTGGGTACACAACAATACCCCACAAACCAAACTGTTTATGCAATAAAAGATGAACTGTTTTTGCAACTCCTGACTTGGCATGTACCAGCACCAAAGCTCAAACGAAGCCATTTTTCGGACAGTTGGTTTGAATCGATGATGCGACTCCAAGATCAGAAACTGATCTTCCAAATCCATTGCTGAGATTTTCATGTTGCTCAACAGGTGATGCCTTGCGAATCATCATCGCAGGGCGTCCTGAAGGACGGAATATCACGAAGCACTGGGGGCAACGTGGACACTGGGGGAAGTGGGAAGCATCCCCAAACCTTCCCAAATTGTTGGTCAATTGACTTCAAGTACTGGGCTCGTAGGTAATTCTTGGGTTTACAGGATTTAGATATAGAATGATATACATAGAATGATATAGAATGATATAGAATGATATAGACATATTAGATTCATATTAGATTCATATTAGATTCATATTAGATTCATATTAGATTCATATTAGATTCATATTAGATTCATATTAGATTCATATTAGATTCATATTAGATTCATAT
>Ga0126342_10005443_pt1 | contig 22206 bp, 17 predicted proteins | sample Cyp1metagenome_FD_92528 | JGI IMG/M metagenome (GOLD analysis project Ga0126342, IMG submission 92528) | Coral microbial communities from Lord Howe Island, Old Settlement Bay, Australia - Cyphastrea 1 metagenome | ecosystem: Host-associated > Invertebrates > Cnidaria > Coral ...
ATAGATAGGATAGATAGGATAGATAGGATAGATAGGATAGATAGGATAGATAGGATAGATAGGATAGATAGGATAGATAGGATAGATAGGATAGATAGATAGATAGATAGATAGACAGATAGATAGATAGATAGATAGATAGACAGACAAATAGATAGATAGATAGATAGATAGGAAGAGAGAGATAGAGAGAGAGATACACATACATAATTATAACAGTAATAACAATAATAATTGTAACAATAACAATAATATTACTATGCATATATATATATATACATAGATATACATAGATATACATAGATATACATAGATATACATAGATATACATAGATATACATAGATATACATAGATGTATATAGATGTATATACATAGATATACATAGATATACAAAGATATACATAGATATACATAGATATACATAGATATACATAGATGTATATACATAGATATACATAGATGTATATACATAGATGTATATACATAGATATACATAGATGTATATACATAGATATACATAGATGTATATACAGAGATATACATAATATACATAGATATACATAGATATACATAGATATACATAGATATACATAGATATACATAGATATACATAGGTATACATAGATATACATAGATATACATATACATATATATATGCCAGTACTGTGAATAAGCGTCAGACACAACACCTAAATACAGCTTGGCCATTTTAAAAGAAGCGCTTCAGTTTCAGGTTTCAGCTAAGCTACTGTTGAAGCTGAAGAGATCTGGTTGACTTTGCCTGCAGCTCAACTCTCTCATGAGCTCCAAAGTCAACTGCCACCTTGGGCCAACCCATCGACAAAAAGCCAGCCATCTAGTATGCTTCAGGAAACATCAGGCTGATGTGACCAGGAAAATATTAATAATTAAAAAAGAAAAACACGAACAATGAGAAGCGCCAACAACTTCGCAGAAGATCATGTTTAATATCATGTAATCTGATGTAATCTGATCTGAAAATTCAACAGGAATGCAGAAACTCGCCGCAGCCAGCCTAATGAACTAGCTGTAGCTAGTCAGTGAAACCTAAAACATGGCGATTGCCCAAACGTCGGGATCATGCAAGCTGGATACGGCGAAAAAAACGGTGACACGGCTCGCACCTTGACCACTTAACTATGTCATTGATTTTGACAAATGTGGATCCAACGCTGTCTTTAAATGTCTTTAATGATGTTAACGGTTTTTTTTGACGGTCCATGGTTTCGAGATGAAGACCTTCAACTACCTGCACCATTACACTTCTGGGTCATGTTGAATCACTGCGCGTTTTTCTGTGGACCATTTTTCAACTGAACCATTAGGATCAACCAGGAGCTGGTCGCAACTGACTATATCCAGGGGTGTCCAAAAAGGTATCCCAAAATCATCCAAAATCCAACAGCTCTGCAGGATGGGGCCCCCCAGTTATAAGTTGGTTTATAAGTCCCAATTAGGTATAATTATCTAGTTCGTTATATCATAAACCATCGTTTTTTCAGCCGCCATATCTCAACTGAACGCTAGCGCGAGCGCGTTAAGGGGGCCCCATCCGTTGCTGTGTCCCACCTACAGCTTCGGGCAAACGAAGTCATCGTGGAGTTGTAGCTGATCACATTGGCTTCGAAGTCGTCTGTGTCTGAGGCGACGTTGAATGAAGTTTTTTTAAGGCCCCCAGTCATGGAGGTTTCAGTCATGGGGCTATCCCAAAATAGGATGGTTTATATGGGAAAATCCCAATCTCAAATGGATGATGAACAGGTACCCCCATGACTTAGGAAACCCTCATTTTTTGAAAAACAAAAGCAGCGCCGCGAATCACACGATTCATTGGATTCAATTTGATCACGATGACATCATCAGACATGATTTCTTTCACACGCCTGGAATTTACATGGGATCACATGCATTAGTCTATTTTGCCTTGGGGTTCTAAGCGAAGACGAATGGGCAATGGTCTAGACCCTTCAGAAGGGTAACCCGTTGCTCGTTAATCCGCCATTGGCGGAACCATGTTTTAGACATTCATGAGATGAGATAAGCCTCATAAACCATCATTAGCCATTATTTTCATCACTATAAATCTGTGTTCACCCCTATGAACCACTATTAATCACTATTGACCACCATTAACCACTATGAATCACTATTAACCACTATTAATCACTATTAGTCACTATTAACCACTATTAATCACACCAACCCCTTTTACTTTTAACCACTATCAACCACTATTAATCACTATTAACCAATATTAATCACTATTAACCACTATTAATAACTATTAATCACTATTAACCACTATTAATCACTATTATATAACCACTATTAATCACTATTAACCACTACTAATCACTATTAGTCACTATTAACCACCATTAATCACTATTAACCACTATTAATCACTATTATATAACCACTATTAATCACTATTGACCACTACCAATCACTATTAGTCACTATTAACCACCATTAATCACTATTAACCACTATTATTCACTATTAGCCACTATTAACCACTATTAATCACTACTATATAACCACTCTTAATCACTATTGACCACTACTAATCACTATTAGTCACTATTAACCACCATTAATCACTATTAACCGCTATTATTCACTATTAACCACTATTAATCACTATTAATCACTATTAACCACTATTAACCACTATTAATCACTATTAACCACTATTAATCACTATTAACCACTATTAACCACTATTCATCACGATTAACCACTATTAATCACTATTATATAACCACTATTAACCACTATTAACCACTATTAACCACTATTAATCACACCAACCCCTTTTACTTTTAACCACTATCAATCACTATTAATCACTATTAACCACTATTAATCACTATTAACCACTATTAATCACTATTAACCACTATTAATCACTATTAATCACTATTAACCACTATTAATCACTATTAACCACTATTACAGTAACCACTATTAACCACTATTAACCGCTATTAATCACTATTAGCCACTATTAACCACTGTTAATCACTATTAACCACTATTAACCCCGACTAACCCCTATTAACCACTATTAACCCCGATTATATAACCCCTATTAACCACTATTAACCACTATGAACTACTATTAACCACTATTAATCACTATTAACCACTACTAACCACGATTAACCACTACTAATCACAATTAACCACTATTAACCTACACCCTTTTTCAGCAGTCCAGCTACATCTCAAGAACTGCAAGGATCGTTGCCACTGCTGCGCTCGTCCACATGCAGCAATGACTGCATTGCAGCTGATGACATTCGGAGTGATCAACACCTGGAATGGCACATGGGGAAACCTCAATTATCTATGAACATGATGGATGGTGATCATGGCTTAGAATCTTAGAACACGAGTTGAGTTGAGTGGAAAGAACGACCTTTGACTGGGAACTACACTAGGTCCACCGCTCAGAGGCGGCCTACATGGGAACTATACCATTTATGGATCCATTTATAATATGTGATGTAATATCTGGTATAAATTGATATATGATTTATAGTTATCAATGGGAATAAAAAAAGGATCCTAAAATGGAGGTACGCTACCATTTTTCAGGCCATATTTTGTTGGGATATTCCCTGAAATTAAGGCCTTATATAGGCCTTATATATGGTAGGTACCATCAATGTAGGTTCCTGAAATGGCACATGGAGGAACCTGACATTTTTGATGTAAAACCATTGAGAGGACTATAAACATCTGAGGACATTTCAGGACTATCTATCATTATCTATAATATTCTATAATTATAGTTCGGAAATAATTATTTATCAACACCTGAGATGTTTGATGTAAAACCAATGAGAGGAATATCACCATCTGAGGACTATCATTATCTTTTTTATAATTTCAATGTGGGGCCAATGAGATTTATCAACATGTGAGGACATTTTGGGACTATCATTATCTATAATCTTTTATAATTAGACTTCGGAAATGATAGATGGTGATCGTGGCTTAGAATCTTAGAACACTATGAGTTGGGTGGAAAGGTGGAAAGAACGACCTTTGACTCATTACCAGACGTAATAAAATGCGATTTCAACCAGTATCAACTACCACGTTCAATGAATTTCATGTATATGAAACCAAACTGGCAAAGGAAATACGTCACCATCAAAATTGAACGATCTTCAAAAATACCCAAAGCTACTTCATACTTCATACTCTTAAATATAACAAACATCTCCGAAAATTAGATCATTTATATAGATCAATAATCTCTGATCTAAATCTCTCTTTCAAGTCTCCAAACATTGATTGCCCACAGCAATCAGCTCCACAGCTTGCTCGGACATCATCTCATCATGTGCTCGAGGATTTTTTATTGTTTCCATTGCACCGTTGGTTTAGTGCATTAAAAAACCATGCAGAAAAGCAAAACCATGTTTTTGGGCATACTTTCTGGTGATCAACGCACTCAGTTCTCCTTCATACTTCTGAAAAGTGTCAAAGTTATAGCGTTTTCTCCACCATCAATGCTTGAAAATCAAACCAAGCAAATTCTCAGTGTGTTGTATCAGTGCAAAGACATCAGTGAAGTTGGGCAAACAGGAAAATGTATGCAGAAATTACGGATGAATGGCGAAGCAAATGTTTGCCTCCTTGAAAACAGAGGGGCTGACCCTCTTCCTATGCACACGGGCCATCTTTATTCCCCACAGAAAAACATGAGTGTGTCTGAAATTGGGCTATACCTGCGTTATGGTGAAAATCGTGATAATTCCGTGGAATTCGGGCTTTTCCTTTGAATTGTCAGACAAACCTACACCTAAATACACCTAGATCATCTACAGTACTTGGAAAAATTTCTGTAACCTGGTCACATAGCCACAAAATGCCACAAAAAGATAGGGTACCATAGATTAAGCTGGAAGATACTGTTACATTAAGGCACTTCACACATAGATTCGAAGAGCCAGACTGCGTCTCGCCACCATCTTGTGCCACACTTCTTGATGGCCACGGTATAGTCCTGCGACAGTTGGATTGCAGGGACCCATCTTCCTGATATCAAACACCCCCAAGAAACCATGATTAATCAGGGGAAACCACATATGTGGGACCATTCATTAAGGGTGTTTAATATTGCAGGAATGGGATTCATAGAGGCACTTACTTCGAGACATGGTTACAGTAACGGTTACAGTAACGGTTACAGTCATGGTGATGCTGATGCTGCTGGTGATAGTTCCAGTCGATCCCAGTTGGCCCAGTTGGTATATCGATCACTAGCATTTTGGACTGGCAATCAGAGGGGCCACATTCGGCTGGTGCTGCTGCTATCATGAAATCCTGGGTAGCCGCGTTGAAACGGAAAAATCAGAAGCTTTGTTGTGGGCATGTTGAACGACAAAACAGCTACAGTACTTGATTCATCTTGCTTCTACTTTGTTTCACTTTGTTGAGAGCTTGCAGCTCCTTTTACCATCAGATCATTAGCCTTATGACATACTTATGACATACTTCCGTCAGATTCCCTTCCGTTTTTTCCGTTTTTCCCACTTCTTTTCACGGTTGTATCACGTTCCTTCGGATCCCCATAAGGGGACGGTGCAGGGGATTGGATCCCACATTCAGCGGAGAACCATGACTGACGTGAAAGTTCCCTCTCAAGCAAAAATGTTCAAGCCAATGATAAATCAACATGTGCTTCAGAATAGGTCTCAAAAAAATCCAATTTTGGCGAAGTTACGGGTTGATTTCCCTATGTTTCTCCTCCATGGCCCTATGGCCACCTATGCAACACCTCCAATCTCCGCCAGCCTGAATGGCAGTTGGCACCTGGCCATGTGGGTTTGAAAATTCAGGGAAAAATCCTGAAAAATCGTGTGGCTTATCATTGTTCTCCCCATAATATAAATAGCAATAGTTGGGGTATCCCCTATTTCAGACAGACCAATGCAACAGAAACCAGCTCTGGGTTGTGGGAAAGAGGATGGTGAAACACGTGCCTGTTCCCAAACCATTCGACTTTTAGGATGCAACTCTCATCGGCGTGTGAGTATGCTTTGGAATCGGGTCAAAAATCGGATGCTATTGCTGAACTACCTGAATCCCATCTTTTTTCGGGGCAGAAAGAAACTATAGAAAGACTTGAACAAATCCCAAGAAGCATCCACCAGACATCTTAAGCTGCGGCATGGGCATATCCTGTTTGTTGGTGATATCCCTTTGTCAAGTTAGGTATCCCGTCAAGTCCCAGGTTGTGAAGCCCCAGCCTGAAGATCTTTTAGGATTTTGAAGGCCAAGATCTGCTGCGGAGCGTCAAGTGATCTCAAGAAACTGCTGAGGACCAAAGGTTTCCTCAAGGCGTTGGAAAATGATGGAAAATGCAGCCGTGACATGCCGTGACCCAGGGAAAATGTTAATCAAACTTGGCCACACATTTCAACCTCAGGACATCGGGGTTAGGTACTGAAGCTTTGGGATCTGAAGTTTTCCCCTGGATTTGGTGCCTGGTTTTGGCAGCCATTTTTCGAAATCTCCCGGGACAGCACTATGTTTTGACCTCTCCTCTGTACCATCTGGTTATTTAACATAGCCATGGGAAATGGCCCATTTATAGATGGTTTACCTATTAAAAATGGTGATTTTCCATGGCTATGTTAAATAACCAGATGGTAAGTATTCCAAGAGCAAAGTGATAAAGTGACAATTGCCAGCATGCGTTGGAGTGGAAATTCAGCCTAAAGAGTACCACTGCATTTGTCTGCTTCTGCACACTGTTCTCAAAAACCTGCTGGTTCTGAACCATTCTACCAAAAAAAAACGATGGAGTTGTACAGTACACGCTTTTTTGGCGGATGGGGGTTCTTTTTCTGGGAAGATCAGCATGTGTTCGGCGAGAAAAAGAGCTCCACTGAAAAGGCGATCAAGACATCAAGTGCATAATTGTCATGCGAAAAATCCGTGCGAGCATCGCCCATACAAGGAAAATATCACCCCAGGAACCAAACCTGAGGGCATCTCACATAACAGACTAATGTCTATTACACTTCGAGTTTGTTGCTTTGGTGATCATCACAGACACCAAAATTAAGGGTGATCCCACAGAAAGTTTGCAAGCGTCTCCCGCACAGCATCGATTTGCTCCACCAGGTGCTGCATGCCCTACACTGGGCGATGCGGCTTCCGCAAGGTATCAAAAATTGATGAAAGACACAGAACGAAATGTGTATGATTATGATAGTACATGTTGAATTTCTCATAATTTCTCATATTTTTTTAAAAATTTCTCATAATTTCTCTAGGTTCATCTTGTCTTCTTAGTTGAGAGTAAACTGAGAAAACCCTTCAAAGTTGCCACCGCCGATGTCGCCCTCGGCAACGCCATGCGGACCGTCGGACGTGTCACATCTGCTGTTTCCCTTGAGCCACGAGATCACGGATCTTCTGAGACCTCGGACACGGAAAAAAAACACCCAAAGCCTTTGTGAAATTTTGAGATATCATTTTAAAAAATGCTTAATATATCTTAATATTAATAGATATATAGATATATATATATATATATAGATATATGAAAACATCCACCTCCCAACTCATCCAACTCCAAGATGATGTCCAAAATAATCTTGATATCAGGACATTTGGGAGAAAATTTTCCCATTACCCTCTGGTAAACTAACATAACTATAAAAACAAACATTTTTTTTATAGCTACATCAACTATTTCTATGGTCCATTTTCAATAGCAAACGGTTCGTTTACCAGAGGGTATATATGGAGGTTTCTTGAAATGGGGGTACCCCCAAATCATCTTCCATTTTAGTAGGATTTTCCATGATATAAACCAACCAGCGAGCTTGGGGATTCCCCATTCATGGAAACTCCTGTTTCATGCTTACGAACCATTATTAGCCACTAGTAATCACTTATTAAACATGAATGACTATTAATCACTATTAACCACTATTATTCATCATTCATATGAATGACTAACCACTATTAATCACTATTAGTTGCTGTTAATCACTATATATCAGGGAAGATCCAGGAAACATCTCTCCAAAACTCTCATCTTCCAAACCTTCTGTCGCCGGAGGTGACATACGTATACAATCATGTAATCATATGCATCATATGAAATAGAATTACATATGAACATATGAAATAATATGAAATAAATATGAAATAGAATGCGTCATCATCATATTGCATACAGAAGTGTATCGTATAGGTGCACGTATGTGTCGTACAGATTTATAGACGCATCCCCAGCATACGGATGTTGCTCATCTACAATCTGTTTAAAGTATCACAGATGAAACAAAACCTATGCAAAGAGCAGTCTACAATACATCATCAGATATACTGATAATATGATTATCGAATCTTCTTTTACATACGAAACGTGTAATATAATGTATATAATATGTACATGTATCCAGAAGTATCTCAACAATTTAACAAACCTATTGCTTTTCGGGCACCGATCGGCGCCCCCGATTCGCGAGGCTTCCTCCTTTTCACGGCGAGGCCAGAGGGAGAAATCATGGTCCTTTCGGCCGCACAGAGTGAAACTTCGCAGTGGGCGTCTACTTCACAGCCTTGTCATCAATGGCCATTTCAGGAACCTACATTGATGGTACCTACCATATATAAGGCCTATTTTTCAGGCCTTAATTTCAGGGAATATACCCACAAAATATGGCCTGCAAAATGGTACTAACGTACCTCCATTGTAGATCCTTTTTTATTCCCAATATTGTCACGAGTTCCCAGGAATGATAAACCCCAAGATTGCTTCATTGCAGGGGTTCCACTTTATCTACAAGACAGTTCATCCTTTTTTGAGGATCTTTCCCTTGTTTCATCCGCTGGCATTGTCATCAAAATGGAAGGCAGTTGGGAGTTTCCTGTTGACCAGTGAAACAAGTGTTGTCTATATGAAGTTTAGCTTCAAGCCCCGAGGAAAACAATCCTTTTATGTACCAATAGAAGGACATGAATTGAAACCGATACATATGTGTATATATATAATTATATATATAATTATATGTATATATATACACATAATTATATATAATTATATAGTTATATATACATACATAAATAATGATTGATTGACTCACCAATCTGAAAGAGGTGGTCAATAAGTTTCACTTCATCCATGTCGTGCCATCCAGCCATAGGCCGGGCGAAAGTATCGCCTCTCATCTTTGTGCTTGCTCCTGCAAGCCAGAAATCCATGGAATCCATTTCTGCCAAAGGATGGAAAATAAATGTTATCTGGGTAAATTATAATATTTCACTAACCTGAATTAAGGCCATTTGGGCATGATTTCCCTTACTAAACATGATTTCCAGTGAGGTCGTAGTGAGGTCGTTATAATTTACCCAGATGTTATGCCATTAGAAACAATGGCTTCCTCTAGTCGAAAGATTCCGACAGTGGTGAGCAGCACCATGCAGCCATGCCGCATGACCCTCTGGTAATTTAACATAACTATGGAAAATCACCATGTTTAATGGGAAAATCCACTATAAATGGCCATGTTCAATAGCTATGTTAGTTTACCAGAGGGTATCTGTCTCTACCGGTGACCATGGAAAATCCATGATGATTCTCCATAGAAAACTGAAAAGGGATTTCCCAGCCACAGCGATTCCAAAAAAAACCAGCCGAACCTCCCAATACTTGCGTTGCTCCTCCCGTTTGCTGCGGCCCACCTGCACGGGTTTTTGTTATCAACCCATCGTTGGAAATCTTTCTTGGAATGTATATCTTGGGAATATCATAAAGGAGATCCCATCAATTTCGGAATGTTTTTGATCAAAAAACTTGGAGGATCATTTCGAATCGAAACTGCTTCGTAAGTGGCAAAAAAAAAATATCCATTTAAATATACATATTTCTAAGATATGTATCAATGGGATAATCCACCATTTAAGGAGACTTACGCCAGGCTTACCACCAGTGGGATCCTTGGCAGGCCCAATGGCAATCTCTATATGGAGGTTTCCTGAAATAGAGCTACCCCCAAATCATCCATTCTAATAAGATCTTCCATTATAAACCATCCAGCTATTGGGGTACCCCATTTATGAAAACCCCCATATGGCAAACCATCTCCAGCTGGAAACGGGAAACAAGAACCAGCCGGTGAAGAAACCATCACATGAAAGATAAATGCAGATAGTCAATTGATTAATTATGGAGAATTCATGAGAATTCATCAACTTTCCTACTCTCAACTACACTCTATATATATATACATACAATATATATATATATAACTCATTGTAACTCAACCATTTCACTGCCCATTCTGAACCACACCCCCCACCGGGTCATTGCCGTACTGCATCTTCCGTCGGGTCTTCTTCGCACGATACTTGGCCTTTTCGATCTGATCTTCCAGCAGACCCACCCAAGCCCAGGCGTCGTGCAAGCGCTGTTCCGCCGCAAAGGCTTGCAAGTCGTGCTGCAACGGCTTTCGAGCTGGCGCGAAGTGAGAAGCAAATGGCTGTAGGATGATCCAATAAAAAAAGTGTGGGATTGCAATGGTTTTGATTCTGTCAGGGAAAATGTCACAGAAAATTGGGGTGAAGGAACTCAAAAAGACCGATGCGAAAGCAAATTTCAAATTTGACATCCTCGTTTTTCCATGGGCGGTGCTTATCGGCTTATCCAAAAGACAAAAACTGCTATAGCCTCTGTCTTTTGCTATAGCCTCCGGTATCATCAAACATGGGAAGCTGTGAATTGAATTTTCTCATTGAGCTGAAAATAGCTGGGAAAATCAACGAACTACAAGGGTGATTGTCCAGCCATGTGACTGATTACAGCTTAATTCTCATGAATATCCCCAGCTTTTTTGGGTCAGTTCCATTAAAACCACCATAAAATCCTATTTAATCCCATTAAATTGTTATTTGGAACCAATAGTTGGTATGGTCTACTATTCCGATTTAGTGTTGATTTTCCCTGCGAACTAAACCTCCATTCCAGGAATTCCAGCCGACTGATGACACTGATCTGGAGGCTATCGTATTCCTATTTATATATATATGTCCATTTGTACTTTCCCACTAGAACCTCGACTTATCATTGAGGACTTATCATTTGGCGAGGATTGATCATGATTTATATCCCTTCTTTTTTTCCCATTAAAAGCATTTAATTTAGGATTTATCATGGATTTATCAATGAAAATCTTGAAAATTCCGGCACCTCTGGTACCGTCCGCTGGTTCCCGCGAAAATGCCCGCACTGCCATCAGCGCTTGAAGGCAGCTGCGCCCGTGCGGCACCACCCGCGGCGCGTTCCGCCAGAGCCCGGCAGTTAGGCGGAGCATGGCCACTGAGGAGCTGGTCTGAAAATATGGGATGTCCTGTTTCAATGGCATTTCAATGGGGTTTTAATGGGATGTCAATATTTTAAATAGGAGTCAATGGGATTTTCATATAGTGCAATCGGATTTAGTGGGATTTAATGGGACTGAATGGGATTGAACGGGATATATATGACCAACTTAATGTGATGGGAGACATGACTAACAACATGATATTTGCTGGTGTCTGAAAATAGGTCAGAAAAAGAAGAAATGGAAAGTGATGATAATCCGTGATATAATCCGACTGTTTATCCAAACATAGGATTTGCTACAGTATCTGCCCTATCTTCAAACAAATCCATGTCAGTTTTTTCACTCACCTCTTCAGATAGCTGTATCTTCGGCCATGATGTGTTGAACTCTTGGTACCAGGGTGAACTCCTGGGCTTGTTCTCGACCGCTGCTGGACGCCATGGAAGTGTATCAAACATGGTCGCTGCAAACCCTACGTTTGACCGTGCCGGAAGTCAACTGAAGTTCAGAGATGGTGGGGGATTTGATCCTTCATGAAGATAAGTGGACGCTAATAAACCAGTCAACATGTTTTGTCTTTTTTCGAATTGGAGACAAAATGTCAACATATGTCAACATGGAATCCCAACATGTCAAGGCCGCTCCTCATGCGAATGAATCAGCGCAACAGCAATCCAAATCTGCTCGAACTCAAGTTACGCATGGCATGGCAAGGCCTGCAAGACATGTTCCAACAAAATGGCCCATGCTGTCACCGACAAACCCTACAGTTTTTGCAGCCTGCGCAGCCCCAATCAACTTCGACCTTGGACAAAGGCGCCGGGGACGCTAAAAATGCTGCGGTCATAAGAGTTATTCGCAGGTATAATCATGGGATGTTAACCTCATAAGTTGGGCGCTATAACAGTTATAATCCCTACAACTGCGGTTATATCTGGAACTGCAGTAGGGGTTTATTGTGGTTCTTTTGAACTCGCGTACTTCCGAAGCTAGGGCGGAGATGACCGTCTAAATCCTTTGCACTAAACTGAAATCTAGATCTAATACCACCATGATTTTCATAATAATGTTACGGCAAGACCCTGAGGTTTGCCCAGACTCGCAACGAGCGTCCGGGCAAGCCAAGATGACGATGACGATGACGATGACGATGACGATGACGATGGCGATGGCGATGGCGATGGCGATGGCGAGGGCGATGACGGTGACGATGACGATGACGATGACGATGACGATGATGATAATGAAGATGATGATGATGATGATGATGATGATGATATTTTGATTTTAATATCTTCTTGAAACCCTATAAGAAACCCTAATGACTGCATGGTTAATTGTTCCATGGGGCCCGTGGATTTTGATATTTTCTTGAAACCCTATAAGAAACCCTAATGACTGTATGGCTAATTGTTCCATGGCGCCGAGGGATTTTGATATCTTATGGAAACCCTATAAGAAACCCTATATAATGACTGTATGGTCAATTCATGTCAATTCCATATGATATGTAGAAGGGACATGTTCTGGTTATATGATATGTAGAAGCAACATGTTTTGGCTAACACCCGAGCAACATAATTGGACATAACATTCTTCCCGTTGTTTGACGTCATACAGAATTCCCTGGTATTTACATGTATTTATGCTATTCTGGGCTTGTGCAAACCTCGGGGTCTGTGTGTGGTTAGTTAGGGTCATAAACCACCCATATGGATGGATGGTATGTGCCACCCATAAAAATGGTAAATTTGGGGACTGCTTATAGCTTTGCTTTGCTCAGGGACGGCTCGCTGCTTCCGGATGCGCCAGGAATGCCGCGAAGACCACGGCTCTGGGCTGCAGGGGGCACCAGAAAGCAAGTGCCTTGGGCGTTCATCATGAGGTCATTCAACTGAACGTGAAAAATGTATGCACAATTCTGCACATGTGTGTCATACGCATTACGTTGATTCGCTGACATGTGGAAAAATGTGTACCCTATGGTAAGCCAACATAACTATGGGAAATCACCATTTTTAATGGGTAAATTCACTATAAATGCCCATGTTCAATAGATATGTTGAATTACCAGAGGGTATACTTCTATATCTATGTGTGTTAGTGCAACGATGAAAGTACGCGCAATGCGCGCTTTGTCCTGGGCAAGGATTTTGTGCAGTCGACATGCAAGAAGTTGCGAAAACATCCGCTGTCGTGATTCAGGGTAGGAAATTTTCAGGTTGAGGTTTTTTGTTGATCGATACTTGTGGTTTTTTTGGATTGCCGTGGTTTATTTGATTCCGGATCAAAAACAGTGGGCCGGTGCAGGACTTGAGAACTGGGAAAATCCCTCAGCCATGGGGCCATGGTGGATTTGTCCAGCCACGTTTCTTAGTGGCCGGCCTTGACATGTCTTGACCGACATGTTGCGTGTAACCCAAGATGAATTTGGCTTCAGCCTTTTCCCGAAACAAATTAAAAGGTGTACGTCCATATGTATATATATATACTGTACAATGTGTATACACACATGACTCAATATATATATATACACATATGTATACATATATATATTTACATATACATATACATATACATATACATATACATATACATATACATATACATATACATATATAATATACACGTATGTATATATATATATGTATATATATATTCCGAAGATGTCCATCTTAGGCCTGGACTCAAAGCCCCTAAGAGGAGGCACAGGCACGACACCTGGGGCCTGCAGCCATTAGCATAGCTGGTTACAACAATTTGATTTACAAGTACATAATAATACCATAATAATACAGTAGGTATAAATATTTAGAAATATAGTTGGAATTAGAAAGTATATATATTAAGCATGGTTATAGACTTCTAAACCACCATATGTTGGGATATGGGACCCCTCTATAGCGAAATATATCCACAAACAGTTCACTGGAACTGCACTTCCAAGTACTCAGAATTTCTCAGAATCAGATTCTGAAGGTAAGTGGCCAAGAACCATCATCGAACCATCATCTATCCAAGGAGGTTATTCAATGTAGCGAACTGGAAAATCACTGTCTTTCATACATCATCATGTTTATTATCTAGAAATGGGCCATGGCTTCCAGTTCGCAAAGCTCTGGAAGATCCCATCAAACTGTCAGCCTGGCCATGGCGTCCGCGACCTGGTAGCCATTTTCCAGCAAAGAATCGAACAAGTCATGGGCAATTCTCCATAGCTATGTTACCAGAGGGGTCCCAAAATGGGACACATCAAGAAATGCCAAGGTTGGCCATTTATTGGCCATTAAGAAAAAATGATCCAGCTGGAAAAATGAAGGTTGCCAACTAAGTGGGAAGAAATGGAAAAATGATGATCATCCACTGATCATCCACTGATTTCCACTGATTTTTGGGCTGGATCCCTCACACCAAAACTGAGAAAACTCACTGGGCCTTCGGCCCGTCCACGGCTGCGGATGGGATCCCAACGCTGGAGCCGAGGGAACAATTTGGGCCGTTGCGAAGGGCCATGGATGGCCATGGATGGCCATGGTAAAAGATGTTAAGAGACAGATCTGTAGGATGATCAAAATGGGGAGTATACCCCAAGTCATGGCAGGTCATGGCAGTTTTTTTTGGCAGGTCATGTTGGGTACTGAACATGGAGATGAGCAACTATGATAAACCAGTGGATGGAATGGAGTAGCCAATTTTCGGACAAAGCCACATAAAATGTCAAGCCAATATGGCCGCCAAGACCCAAAAACTATCCCCAGTGGCTCAAAAGAAATGGAAGGTATCACCGGTATAACTCCCAAAAAAAATTAGGTTTATGATTGGGCTTACCACAGTAAGATCATATCAATAGAATCTTTGAAGTTGGTAGATTATCGAACCAAATGGGCCGCTTTCCACTTTCTGGAGGGTATTTCAATTATATGGAGGTTTCCTAAAATGAAGGTACCCCTGTTCATCATCCATTTTAGATTGGGATTTTCCATTGTAAACTATCCAGCTATTGGCCAATACCTGAATCTTCAAAGGGGCAAAAAATTCTGCCCCACCTGGATTCTTGCCCGTTTGAAGGATTTCTGCACGTGTGATTAAAAATGCCCGAATTTGCACGTTTGGGTTTGCGTGCCCTGCCCATCGTCGGTATGCCCTGGCAGGAATTGCTGTTTGCGCCCGTTTGATGGTTTTTGCGCCCGTTTGATGTTTTTTGCGCCCGTTTGACAGGTTTTTGCGCCCGTTTTGCGCACGAGTTTGGCACATTTTTTGTGTTAATAGTATAAAAAAATGTTATTCTGCTTCTTTTGCACGAGACAAACCGTTTCAGCGTAAAGAGGTACAAATCACCAAAAAGTGTACAATGAGCATTTGTACCCAAAATTTTGGGTACGAACGAAGGTCCGGGGGGGTACCGCTATTTAGGGAAACTCCATATAGATGTGTTTTTGTGACAATCTCTATCTGGTGATATTATCATTTGGATACCCAATACCCTCTTATTCTGGATTGACTACCCACCCACTTTGTGAATTCGTTCCACGTAGATCTCATGGTTGACATCAATCCCAGTGATCTGTAGTAAACTCGGGCCTACCTCGGTCTAAAATGGTGGATTGTTTCAACTTGAATTCTGAATGGTCAAAACCCGCAAGGTCGTTTCATGAAATACTGGTTGGTTCGTAGGGCAAATTCCCAGTTCACGGATAGTGATGATATTGTTCCCGGATAGTACAATCCACGCTCACCCATCGATCAACCATCATTTATCGATGTATATCCACATATATCTCCGTAGTTTGATGCTTAAAACATGTTAAAACACTATTGTTCATGACAAACTAATCATCAACCAGAGGTGTCGCTACCACAGCTGACTTGGCACTGGAGGTTTCCAAAGTCATGGGGGGGTACCCCAAGCTCGCTGGATGGTAAAATTTCATGGAAAATCCATCAAGAAACGGATGATTGGGTGGCCAACGGTGTGTTAGGCAACCACCATATAGAGACCTTTGATGATTAAAACCTGAAGGAAAGCAACGGCAGTCTCTTCGGCCGCAACCACAAGGCGTGTACTTCTTGTACAGAAAAATATTCATCAAAACATACAGTATGTGGATTGCGGTCATCCATAACGGAAATCAAAACAAATGATTTCTGTGAATCCCTTATGAAAATTGATGGATTGATTATTCCCACCCGCCAATCTGGCTGAATGTAATCCAACTTAGTTAAGTATCGCACACTTTTTTGACCACAACTCAACTTCCACCCATTCCCGCAAGGTGGTACTCCCAAGCTAAATTGACGCAAATGATTAACTGGGTTCACTAGGTTTTATGGGGAACTAACTATAGTTAATGGGTGTAATTACTATAGTTGATAGAAGTTGATAGATGTTAATAGATGTTAACGGATGTTAATAGATGTTCATAGGTTTATAAACCAACATAACTTGGGGGGCACAATCTTGCAGCTCCCCTCTCCCCAGTCCTATCACCTTTGGTGCGCGACGCGATGGCTTTCGACACCATCGCAGGTTCTGCTTGGACCACCTGCGCAAGCCGGAAAGTTTGAAACATTTTGGAACGGGAAAGGGGGTCGACTCTTTTTAGAACAACCCTTTTTCACAGGAGCCAAAAACATTCCAAAAATTGCTTCAAAAACCCATGGGTTTTCCCAGAAAGAACTGCCATGAAATCGGATGTGTCGCTCCAGGCTCTCGCCAAAAGCGGTGGGGGAAATCCTCTGAAATCGAGGCTTTTCCGGCCCATGGAGCTGCCAGAGGTTTTTCAAAGGTACCTACCATTGTAGAAACGGGGCGGAGAACCACAGAACTGGAAACTTCTAGTGTAGAACCATGCATTTTCGAGGGATTGTAATTTTGGGAAAAATCCATGTCTTTCAAAGGGCCTTTCTATATTTCAAGATTCTGCTTGAGCTGTCCTCAGTGTACTTTTTTCCAATGGCAAAATGAGGCCCCAGCGTTCTTCCCGTTATGGATGCGACCCCTGCAGCAGGCACCTGCTGCAATTCCTGAAAAAGAGACCTAGGCTGAGTGGATCAGGGTCATCATTGTGACGGACCCTTCTCTCTTTCCCTCTCGTCCTTCTTACTATTCTTGCTCATGGTTTCTTTTTCCTTCTTCTTCCTGCCTCTTCTTCCTACTTTTTCTTCCTTCTTCTTCCTTCTTCCCACACGGTGGTGCCCATAGTTAGCTAAGTTGGTTTATAAGGCCAATAACTATGGTCTATAGGTGATATATCGAACTAGTTAATGGGATTACAACCCATTTATAACTCGGGGGGCACCTTCTTCCTACGATGGTTGGTAGATACTGATATGGCTATGATGTTTGATGGCGGTGTTTAATTGTTATAAACCAACATATAACTAGGAGGGGCCACCTTGCACCTACCAGGAGCTGTCAGCATCCCTCAACTGCGGCGTGCCATGGCGCCGCAGTTGAAGCCGTGGACCCAGTAAAACCACAAGCGAATACCAAAAGCGAACCAGTTATAGTGTTATAGTGGAGATATATATATATATAATATATATATATACATATACAATATATACATAACAACTAGACTATATACACAAACATATCAATAGATATGATATGTATTTTTCATACCAACGGTGGACCACCTGCAAATGGACTTTCCCTGGAATTCGCACCACCTGCAACGTCTACGTCCAGTTTTCGTATCCCAAAAGCCCTGACGAGTTTCTCACATTGCCCAAATCCATCCTGAAATCTCTGGTCTTTTCATCGTTTTTACATAACAGAAAACTGCCAATCGCTACCCTGTCAATACTGGAACGGCCAAATATCCGCCTTTTGTGAACTTTTCGGCATCATTTTGGAAGCCACCAGCCATTTCGAAGGCATCATCAGTTTTTCGGAAAGCAGCCAAACATAATTACATATCTATGTATAGTATATGTATATATATATATATATATATAATATATATATATGTATAATTATATATATATACTGTACATCTTCATATTGTGTTCATATTTAAAGGATTTTACAGGTATAGAGTACGGTATCCCCCCTGAGGCCCCAGCTCATTGGACTCGGAATGCACCAAGCGGGGCTCCTTCTCGTGCAAGGCCTTGCCCAGTTCGTTAGCTAAGTTGGTGAACATAAGTCCAATAACTATGGTCTATAGGTGATATATCGAACTAGTTAATGGGATTATAACATATTATAACCCATTTATTAACTCGGGGGGCACCTTCTTCCTACGATGGTTGGTAGATACTGATATGGCTATGATGTTTGATGGCGGTGTTTAATTGTTATAAACCAACATATAACTAGGAGGGGCCACCTTGCACTATAAACGGAAAAAAACATGCGGAGAATCATCAAAAACGCATTCCATTTAGATGGCAGGGTTCCAGAATCACAAGGGTTCACCATGGTTCACCGACTCAACACCTCCGCATAGAAGCCATGTTGGCAACTTGAAAAATTGCTACAGCGACACGGTGTACACGTTCCAGAATCCGGTTCCGCATCACCCCGGTCTCTGGTTGAAATCTGGTCGCTGATTTGAGAAATCTGGTCGCTGATTCGTGGTGTTGGATTCGGAAGTTTTTCCCCATGGCCTATTCCCACTGAGGTTTTGATCAATAAAAATCGGAGACGTTTTGTTAGGCCTATCGGCCCCCACTTGATTTTAGGCCTATCCCACATGTTCTTGTCTCCTTTTTGGGACATACATGAAACCACCTGATCATACCGGCGGCCTTCTGCAGCATGGCCCCCTGAAAGGCGAGTTGCTGGCTGCTGGTTGACCAGGGGCTGTTGGGTGAATCATCCCCAAGAGTGGCGGCATGGGATGTTTTTTTTACCCCCACGTTTGGGATGTTAATAGTCATGATGGTTTAAGTATGGTTTATGGTATATAGATATAACTATAGATAATGGGGGTTATACTGGTTCATAAACCAACTTATAACTGGGGGGGGGGCAATTGGGATGTTAATAATCCCATCACCCATTCAAATTTGGCACACCCCAATTGCATGGTCCCAATGGAATGTGGAAATTCCCAACAAAAAAACATGGTCTCGTTTAGGGGGTGTTTAATATTAGGGGGAAGGGATTCGTTGTGGATATAGTTAATTTTGAGGGACAACACGACTACCCGACTAACCCATGACAACAAGTCAACCAAAGGTTCATGCAGGCACCTACTTGGGGTGCAATCGGTACTCTCCCGAAAACTAACATGTTACAAAAAAAAAACAATAACCCTATCATTAATTATGATTTTTCACAACCACTTATTGATGAAACTATACTGCCCCTCCAAGTAAACGCACGCGCACACACACACACACACGTTTTCCATGAAGATGAACAGTTCCACCGCCAGAATTTGCTGATTTTGCTGCACATTTTTCAGCTGATCTTGAACTGTCGAGCAGTCACCACCAGAATCTGAAGCCCAGAAACTACCTTGTTCCCTCCGCAACACCATACAACGAATGCCTGTTCTGTTGCAGTCATTTTTGGTTGTTGCACCACAGCAGTCAGGCAATCTCCTTCTTGTATTCCTGCAGCTTGCAAAGACTCCATTGGGTTAGTCAGGACATTTCCACCGCCAAGGAACCCCTTTCCGAGAGATCTTTGCGCCTGAAGTTTCAAGTCCCCAACTTTGTAGTGTTCGGGGAGCGACAGAGTCCCAACCACTCGGGAACGAGACGTTTATTCTTATCACAAGCATGACGACAATTCGAATCAAAAATAGTCAAATGCCTTCAGATGCAACAACATTTGAGAAGGGATCAAGACTAAGGGTCACAAAGGCGGTCATGATGCAAAAGTTCTCGCTATGTAGTTCGCTATATCGCTTTACATCAAAATTGCATTATCGCTTTAAGTAGTTCACCAGGAGTTCTCATTTAAACTGGGTAAGTGATAATATTTCTCTAACCTGAATTGAGGTCATTTGGGGATGATTTCCCTTAGCTTATTTTCACCATGATTCCAGTGAGAACAGGCGGTTTTGTGGCGAGGCCGTCGATGGGACCTTATTTTAAGGCGTTTTAGTGATGTTTGTTGAGCCCATTACATCCCAAAAAAGGTACCCTTCCTGCCAGGTCCAACATCGGCTGAAAACCCAGGTACCATTGAGTTTGTATCATTCCATATGTTCCATGATACTGGTATCTGTACATATTATGTATATTTATTTATTTATTTGTTTATTTATTCATTTGTTTATATATTTATTTATATATTTATTTATTTATTTATTTATTTATTTAACATATATACATATTTACATATATATATATATACATATACACCTACATTTGGGTCATTTTTGGGGTCAATGTTGGTAAATATCCCAGCACCATGGAACACGTGAGGGATAACAAATGCTACAAAAGTCAAACATGCGGTCGAAACAAAGATCTTAGTGGGTTTGTCGAGTGTCTAGGTGGATAACTGTTCACCCGGCTTCAGTCATGGAGGTGCACTCTTCTGTTTCACGGTTTCAATTGGGGACCATCCAATTGGATAGCAGGAAAAACCCATCTAAGGGTTTCATGCGAATTATGCCTGCATCCAAGAGCTCATAGTCAACGGTTTCGAGTAATAAGTGAGCAGTGTTCAAAATCCTTCTATCATTCCATTGAATCCTGGTTGTTTTTTTTCGGGATTCCCCGTTCCTGGATTTTTAAGTAATCCCCATTGGGTAGTATCATCCCCGAACTAATCATCAACCCTGCCATGGCTCGTGTCCAACTGGAGCTTTACGAAGCCCTGGGGGTACCCCCGGATCCAGTCATGGAACCACCCAGCCTGGCGCAGCAGCACCCTGCCGCCATCTCGAGCCACAATTTGCAGTGCTGTGAGTTGGTGCACCAGGTATGTTGCTTTATAACCCCTATCAAGGATAACACAGACATATATATATATCTATCTATCTATCTACTCTAAACCCAAGTTGAAATTGGAGTTATGTTCACCAATCAGTTTGTATAACATATATCTACTCTAAACCCAAGTGAAATTGGGGTTATGTTCACCAATCAGTTTGTATAACATATATCTACTCTAAACCCAAGTGAAATTGGAGTTATGTTCACCAATCAGTAAGTATAGCATATATCTACTCTAAACCCAAGTGAAATTGGGGTTATGTTCACCAATCAGTTTGTATAACATATATCTACAAAAAATACCCAAGTGAAATTGGAGCTATGTTCACCAATCAGTAAGTATAGCATATATCTACAAAAAAATACCCAAGTGAAATTGGAGTTATGTTCACCAATCAGTAAGTATAACGTATATCTACAAAAAATACCCAAGTGAAATTGGAGCTATGTTCACCAATTAGTAAGTATAACATATATTTACCAAAAAAAAAACGTGAAATTGGAGTTATGCTCACCAATCAGAAAGTATAACATATATCTACAAAAAATACCCAAGTAAAAGTGGAGTTATGTTCACCAATCAGTAAGTATAACATATGCCATTTATCTACAACAAATACCCAAGTGAAATTGGAGCTATGTTTACCAATCAGTAAGTATAACATATATCTACAAAAAAACAATCAAAATGGAAGTTATGTTCACCAATCAGTAAGTATAATATATATATAACAATCAAAATTGAAGTTATGTTCACCAATCAGTAAGCATAACATATATCCACCAAAAAACAATCAAATTAAGTGTTGCTCACCAATCAGTAAGTATAACATATATCTACAAGAAATACCCAAGTGAAATTGGAGCTATGTTCACCAATTAGTAAGTATAACATATATTTACAAAAAAAAAAAAAA
>Ga0126342_10005444_pt1 | contig 22205 bp, 25 predicted proteins | sample Cyp1metagenome_FD_92528 | JGI IMG/M metagenome (GOLD analysis project Ga0126342, IMG submission 92528) | Coral microbial communities from Lord Howe Island, Old Settlement Bay, Australia - Cyphastrea 1 metagenome | ecosystem: Host-associated > Invertebrates > Cnidaria > Coral ...
GGATGGGATGGGGGACCATGTGAAACTTATGAAACAATCTACTTGGGGAACCTAAAAATTGCAATATCATAAAACCGGGTTTTTCACATCATACCCTGAAAAAACATGGTCATCAAAAAAAACATTTCTTTTTCATGGTTCAAGCATTACTTGGTATATATATAATTATATATAATTCTATATGATTATATATGTATATTATCAATATGAAAATGTATTGATAATTGGTCAAGTCAACACAAATGATATGTGGAATAATCTGTGGTACATATATAGTGATTATCACAAATTATGAGCTACCTATTAATTCACTATCAAATCAACAGTCCAGGCATGGGTGGCGCCTTAGCCGCCATGGTCTTACCCGTCACGGCGGTGCAGTTGAGCCAGGGAACATCAAAGGAAACATCTCCGACACTTGGACGAAAACTAAAGATTCAAATAGGATGTTATTGTGATTTCATAGATTTTACTGGGATTTTAACAGTTTGTTGGGATTTCATCGGATTTCATGGGATTTGAGCAGATTGTTGTTGGGTTCAATAGGATTTAGTTAGATTTTAAGATGTTTTGTTGGGGGTTAATGGGATCTAATGAGATTTTAATAGGATGTTATTCGAGTTCAAGCGGATATCATGAGATTTTAATAGGAATTTATTGGGGTTCTTGGGGATATTTGGGGATTCAATGGGATTTGATAGGATTTTGTTGGTTGTTACTGGGACTTATACAGATTGAATGAGAAATAATTAAGGGGATGTCAATCGGAATTTATTGGTCTTTAATAGGATTCGATGTTATGATTTAATATGATTTATGGGGATTCAGCTGTTACACAGAGTACACAATTCTCTTATCTACCTTACCAACGACGGTATCACGCTGATTGTTTCAACTATTTTTCCTCATCCCATTTGGGATGACAATCCAGTTTTCTTGGAAAACTGACTATTTTGAAGAATTTCTTGACATGGGGCCCAATTGAGGATTTCCTGGATTCTCACAGGATGGTTGTCAAATATATATATATTATATAAATTATATATATATATATGATTATATACATGATTATATATATATATATATTATGTTATATATATGATTATATATATGATTATATACAGTAAATGTATCTAACCAGGTTTGTTTGATATTTCTCCTTAAATGATCCCCCGATCCCGAGATCTCACAAGAATTTCCCGAGTCTGAGATCAGATCTGTCACCAACTTGTCCCCAGCCAAGTTACCCTGAGGTAAGCTAACATAGATGCGGAAAACCCATGGTTTCCGGAAAAAAAACATCTACAAATGTTGGGTTTCAACATCTATTTTGGTTTACAAGAGCCTATTTTCCTCATATGTCATCATGTTTCTTGATTTTTCCTATGGTTTCTTCTTTTTCCTGATATTTTTCCAATTTTTCCTCAAGGTGTTTGACTTCCAAACGAACTCCAAACGGCGTGCGACACCCCAGGACGCTGATTCCTGCGACTGCAACGCCCCTGAGCCTGCAGGAGTGGCCCGCGTAACTTGGACAAACATGGAGTTGCACCGTCCAAGATGTGTAAATAAATGTATATACATAGATAAATATATATATATATATTATAATATATGCATATATATATGTACTGGTACTAAGTGTGCACATATATATATATATATATATTATGTATGTGTACACAGTGTATGCATATGTATGTATATATATATATTATACATTGGCTAGAATATATGGACTGTATAATGTACGGATATGTTTATATATATATATATACATACGTCCATATGTTAATTGACTTATATTGGGGATTGACATAATTGATGGACTGGAAAATCCTCGTACCGAAGCGGTGCAAGGGATTGTCCGGGCAAGCATTTTGTGGGGATCCGGCAGTTTAAGGTGGTTCTATCTCCACAATTCATAGCCATATGGGGGTTTCTTAAGTCATGGGGGATCCCCAGTCGTCACCATGGGTTTCAATACGAAGTCATGGTCATCCATGGCGACTGGATGATTTGGTGGTATCCCCATGTTAGGAAACCTGCATAGCCACTGAGAATGTTAGCTCTGATGTTGGGTGCGCCTGAACCAAACTGGAGATATTCCATCTATAACAGGACTACGCGTGGTTACAAACCATTTACGATTTGTGGGATGCAGCCCCAAATAAATTTGGGTACTCAGTTTTTTATGCGAACCACACCAGAGCCTTTGCTTGACAAGAGAACCCAGACTGATCAACAAATCTGGATGTTTCACCAGCAAGCCCCACACATGATAGAATCACGTAAGGATATACTGATATACCCACGAAACAGAGGGCTGCAGTGGTTTTAGTAGGTTTTAGTGGCAGCAACAAATACATCGGTGAGTACACAGGTTGAAACCACGCTGCGCGGATGAAAAGCATTTCCAAGTGCTCGTGAAAGATGGCACCGAACGGTGAAAGAGCATGAAGCAACAACATAGAACAGCAACATACAATCATATATATATATATAATAACTATCAATATCTTCAGATATCTATAAACATCTACAAACATATGGTGATATGTTCATGCGAGAATCCGTAGTGTCTTCCGTTGGTTTTGCCAACGGGTTTCCACCACCAAATCCCAGGTTGGAGCCTGTGCCGAAGTCTGCGGGCAAAAGATAGTGCTTGGTTTTCCACGTTTAAAGCTGGGCTTTGTGGCTCGAAATCTTCTGCCACGGTGCTAGCCATTGGGTTTGCTACATGGAAGTAGCGATTCAATATGGAGAAAAATCCAGGGGAAATTTTCAGAAGAAACCTGAGGGATTTTGAATGATTTTGAGGTACCAAACACAAGATTGGAAGAAGCTGCGCTGTGAATTTCTGTGAAATGTTGATGTTTATTTGATGTTTTTTCCATGACGCAGAAGTGGCAGATTTCGAGCAGCCGCCAGACTGTGTTAATGAGCGTTCCGGACATGGATCCACCCGCCACGACTTGATGTTGGAGATCTTCCCTGCCCATTCCTGCGGATGTCCTGGGTTTGCGTGGGCGAACTGAAAAAACCCTCTGGTAATTCAACATAGCTAGTGAAAAAAGGCAATAGAAATAGTTGATTTACCCATTAAGAATGGTGATTTTCTATAGCTACGTTAGTCTACCAGAGGGTACTGATTAGTCCGTTGATTCTCATAGTGAAATCACTGTTTTCACTCTTCCAATGATGAAATGGGTTTGTCTGGAAATTGTGGGAAAACCCCCAAAACCAGGGTGAATCATTTTCCCCCCCTCCAAATGCATCCAAATGCCATTTTTGGGTTTTCCCACAATACAACTCCAAATTGATGATTTGATATTTTGGAATGCGTGGTTTCACCAGTTTTCGAAGATGTTAGTCCTCCTCGGGCGCAGCAAATCCAAGTCTGACATGCATCCCTTTGACAGCTAACGAGACAGGTTTCACGCCTGCAATGCCAGCGTCGCGTTGCCGCTCCGTTTGTTCCAAAAAAACAAATTCTTCGCAGCTGCGGCTCTTAAATAAATATTGTTTGAAAATGGCAGTAGATACCCAAACATTCAATCTTAATAGGGACAATCAAAATGTTCTAATCAGTCTAATCCGTTGGAATGGGGCGCAATTACCAACAGTTTCATACCCAAATTCCGAGCTTGGGTCAGCCGGGTTGGTGTTGCCGCAACGAGCTTCTCTATGCCTGCACTGTATAACATTTTGATTTGTTTTTATAGTTCAAACATGTTCAAAATATGGATATGATTCACTGATTCACTCATTTCGTTGAATTCTCTTTGCTGACCAGTTGTTGGACCTGGCTTTGGTTGTCGATGAATGATTTTTCAGCCAATGTTTCTTTTGCCATATGAGGAAGAACACGATATCCCACTCGTCCATGCAGTCTCTAGCGTGCGCCATGGTTAGAAAAGGACATGTCTCCATGGCTTTGACTCGTGTGTTGTTTTATTCCCAACATGAACCCCACAATTGAATACTGTAGTATATATATATATGTGTTGTGTGTTCATGTTTTGCTGCAAGAGAATATTCAACGGCACCACCTAGTTTTTATCCCTGGAAAAGCCACCGATTTATTTTTGACACCAAACACATTGCAGTCGGAACCGGTCCAAACAACTGGTTTTCACTTCGCACTGTGAGTGCCTAGACAAATGCTTCAAGGGATTTGCTGGGTAATATCCTGGATACATCCCAGTTAAAAACATGATTAGAACAGGGTAAGTCTTGGATGGGGTAGGGCAAACAAAACATACCCAACTACAAATTCATGCATTGCCAGGTATCTAAGATTAGCCAGGAAGATTGGTGATATAGTATACCCTGGTTGCTATCCAGTGGAGAACAGATGTGTGAACGATTGCTCTTGCATTCCTGCGGATAGAACTGAAGCTTCTTAGATATTCCATGATATTCCCAGGTTTCCATGATATTCCCAGGTTCCTGCGAAAAAAAAAAAAAGTCAACTGGAACATCCCGAAAGAGTCAATGATCCTCTGAAAAAATGTAGATGGTCCAAAGCCAGGTGATCTCACCAGGATGACCTGAGATGAAAAAAAGTCATATGATATCCATCTCCCTATATCAATCCCCTTCAATACCCTTAAATGATCCAAATCATTAGTAGATTTTTGATGATGTTTGCTCCAGTTATTTCCAAGCAATAATCCACCAGATGCCCCTTCCCTCGGATCCCGGCTTCAGCCACAGGAGCCCTTCGGGTCCCTGCTTCCGTCAGTTCCGGAGTTGGGCCCCATTGGCCGGGGAACTCAAACGCGGCGTTCTGGAAAGTTCACCCGTTAAGAGAGATATAGATGGGAATATCTAGAACAGGTGTATCGATTGGCTTGTGGATCCAGGTACGTCGAAGGCACTTGACCCATTTTGCCCCTGCAAATCATTGTTGTTGCGACCATCCTCATATCTAATGATATCCCTATAGAACTACACTCATGTCAGAAGCTGAACATTCTATTCTATTCTATTTTATGGACTTCTTATATGGCATGGGCGGCATGCGTCAAATTTGCATAGTTGAAATGGGACAGTTTGCACCCGGAAAAAAAATATGTTGAATGCCCAAAAGTGATGCCTTTGGAGATGAAAATTACTGGTTGGTGGTTACATTTCATGCGGGCTGTCAGCGTCCGACTCTGGCAGCGCGTCCGATAACGTGGGATAAAGTGGTGGTTACATTCTGGTTGGTGGTTTGGAATAATTTGGAATATGTTTTATTTTTGCATATAATTATTGGGAATAATCATCCCAACTCACTAAGGGGTTGAAACCACCAACCAGCATGTGTTTTTCAATTTTCAACCATAGACACGAGATGATGATTCCCGACTGATTTTCGTATGTTTCGGGGTGGCTCAACCACCAGCCAGATTGGATGATCAGGATGATCCCATTGAGGAGCTCATATTTTTCAGCGTTTTTAAAAGGACCCATCCATTGCTAGAAATCAACAGTTTCCTCATTGTAATGGCCATGAAATTGGGGTATAGCTCAGTTACATAGAACTTATTAAGCTTCTTGTGTGAACCAGTTGCCACAACGTGCCATGGTCAAGCCTTGGGTAAGTTTGGTTGTGATATGTTGTGCTTATGAAAAAATATCCGTTGTCATTAAACATTAGATATCATTAGATATCATTAGATATCATTAGATATCATTAGATATCATTAGATATCATTAGATATCATTAGATATCATTAGATATCATTAGATATCACTAGATATCATTAGATATCATTAGATATCATTAGATATCATTATATCATATCATATCCATATTATTTGTCTGAAAATGGGGCCCCAAAAATATGCTTTCGGGAAACTGATGATTCACCAGTGGATTTAGACGTAGGCCCTAGCACCAGCTGAAGGTGAGCCCTCGGCCTCTGTCCGAAGCGCCTTGCTGCAACTGGAGTCGCAGGTGTAATCGGGCCCAAAAGGGATGGAAGTGGCTTTGGAAGTGGTTTGTATTTAAAATATCCTAATATGATCATATATATATAATGCATAATACATATATATATATATATATTGTATATACTAGTATATGCGGTAGTATAGGTAATATATGGTGTGTGGCTTGTACCTAATATGATGATACTCCCATTCAACTGGTGTGCGTCTACACTTGTAATTATGTATATTGTGTCTTTCTATATATATATATATATGTATATACATATATACCTGACTCCTCCGCTTTTGCCTCATTTCAGACCCGTTGCAAAAGGCACCTATGAAGATCGAGGTATTTAGTAACTATATGTGATATTAATATATTAATCAAATTACCTATGTATATATACATAGATAGATATCTACCTGGAGCGCAAGTGACCCAGGGATGGCTCAAAGTCTCACAAACTGGGGAGGTACTGTACGTTCAATGTCAGAGCTGGTAAAATAGTTCATCTTCATTTTTTGTGCGTCTTCCAATATGTTTCTTGGTAGTAATTCCCCCAATGCTTGGGTGATAAGACATGGGAGAACCATCTTATATCTATATCTTGAATTTATCCCAGGAACCTAAATACGGGTGCGGTGCAGCTCAATAATCGTGTTATTTTCCTTACTTTAAACCATCAGAGGGTATGGTCTTATTTGGCTGTTCAGAACCAGGGTGCAGACTTGGGGTCCAAGTTAGTAAATGGTTCACAACTATGGCTGAAATGCAGCCACATGCAAGATATCCATGCGTTGAGGATCCTTAATCCAATTCTAGACACCCTACAGAAATTAGTTCCTGGTTGATCTCCTTTCTGAACCAGTTTCATCCACTTTTTGGGATCAACTCCCATTGAACAAATCATGTTGATTCATGTTGCAGGGTTAGTTTAACCACCAACCACGTGATTTCTGGGCAGATCTTAACGATCCCCCTGACGTCAGGCTCTACTGCCTGGCCTTGCTGATGGCCGGCGTAGCGTGGGTAGCGTTGGCGCCGAGAGTCTCCGGAGTCTCCGGAGTCTCCTGAGCGCGTCGTCACCAGTGAAGATGATGGGGTTGGGAAGGTGGGGAACCAGGTGAGTTGGTGAGTTTCTGACTTGTTTCTTTGACCATCTTTGATCCAAAAAAGATACGATTCAGCTTGATGTGTATTTGTTTGGCCATATATCTAAGTTATGCCACGTAATTCTTTCCTTAAACAAGTTTTTTAGGTTTGAGATGCAACCCCTTTGTAACATCTTTGAACTCCAGGGCGATCCATCCATTCTGGGAAATGGAGAAATGGACCCAGCATCATTTCACAGCCAAATAAGTACCCCCGAATCGGTTACAAAATTCATCCAAAAAAAACAGAAAAATATGTTGATTGAAAATCCCCGTTGTTTTTCTTTCAAAAACCCCATTAAAAAAACCAGTGATTTGTTTCCTGAGGTTACCTTCAAGCTGGGCTGCAAGGACCCTGTGGGCCTGTGCTCAGTTGGACGTCCAGGCGGATCAGATGTCATCAGTATCCCTCACCCATACTGGTGCTGAGTAGGGAATGAAGGAATGAGATGGAATGAGATGATTATTCATAGTTATATTCCAGCCTGGTGATCCAACTAAGTACTATGGTATGACTGTGGTTATATTCTTACTGGTGATCATAGTTATGATCATTCCACCTTTCCGGACACTAAGCACCAGTAAGTCATATTTCATGGCCATGGCCATTGGAGGTATACTCACATAACACATTCTTTTAGATACACCCATATCACACACCAGCACCGGCTAGGAGCTTGGTGCCAGCTCCATCTGACTTGGCTTCATGATCGTTGTATGGGTTTGTATGAAAACCAGGTATCTTAGTAGGTATTTTCTGCTTTACCATCCTTATCATGCTTCCTGTATGTCATCATTGTCATATATTGTCATTGTCATCATCAGCAGCAGCATCATTTTCGTCCCTATAAAAAGAGCAGTTTTGGGGCAACCTCTCATCCAACGCACCCGTTTGGAAAGCATGTCACCTAGACAAAATACGTATTACAAGTACCTGGCCTAAAAATCTGGGAGTGGGTTGTTTTTTTCCCAGACTGCCATCCTTACCAGACTTGATCAGGATGGGACATGTGACTTGGTGAAAGAAGGTACTCACCTAAAAATACGATAACAAAATATGAATCCAATTTCCTTACTGCTCACAGGATCTGTCATGTCGTATTTTCTACTTGGTGAGTGGTGGACCAATACCAATTAAGGGCCATCAATTGATAGGGGATGAGCATGTATTCCTGCATCTGGCGTAAGAGCTGTGTTATATCTGGCTCATAACCCCAAGTTTTGGATTGCACTCATCCGTTATTTATGATAGCCCAAAAAATGAGTGTTGTCCATGTGATTGGTAGTTTGCATCGCTATATACTGCTGGCGACTTCCGGTGTATTGTGTTTAGTCGCTCCATCAGCAGCCTGTGCTGTCTCCAGTGGTCAGGTCGAGCTGAAACCTTTGGTGGTGCACTGTGAGAGCTGCCGCTTCTTAGAGGTGTGGTCATCATGGGTCACCGTGGGTATGGGTCAAGAATTCAGACCAGACCACAGATGGTTTTTGGTGCCATTGCCATGGAGGGTATCATGGGTTGACCAGGTTACCTGGCGATGGGGCATGGGCAGCACATGGGTATGAAGCCACATGAGTTGGGATAGTAACCCCTGATGACTTTGGTGAAATCTATCCACCTTTAAATTTGGCACTTCCGATATAATTTGTTGTTGCTTTGGGGATAATCCCAAACATCACCACAGAAAATGTCAACCCAAATGCTCAACCTGGCAGTCAGTCGTTCAAACAAAGGCTAGCTCATAGTCTTCTTGTCCTTTCGCAATTTGGGCGAATGTCGTTGTCCAGCTGCGCATTGGATGTTTCCTGACTTCTTGACCCTTGATGAGTAATTGACTGTTATTGGGTTAATTTGAAAATAGGCGGACAAAAAAATGAACTGTCAAGACAAGCTTGAGATGAACTTGAGATGGCAACTCAAGTTGATCTAACAAAACTCAACTGTTGGTACCTGTTGATTTTGGCTATTAAAATTGCTGGTACAATTGTTGTTACCTGTTGGTATTTGATAACTGGTGATAAATGCTATCATACTGGTATCACATATTAACTATATAGTTATCACCATTCTTCACCCCCCCCAAAAAGATGCCGGAAGGTGTGCCACCAGAATGTTAGTTCGATGATATCTTACTTCAGATATTCAGTCAACTTAACTTTTCTATTGACCTTTTGGGGTTGCTATAACCTCATTGGTTCAATTTTGTTGGATTCTGATGAACCACCCAATAATTTCCCATAACAATTATCCCCAGTTATATCCCAGTATTCTGATTATGCCCATTTGTTTTCCGATAAGACTAAGCTAAGATACTATATTAAATATATTAAACGTATTACATATATATATATACACCTGCATATACATATATATATTATACATATGATTGTATTGTTTTCTGATGAGCTTAACCCATTGTATATTCTCTGTATATCCATATATTGCGGTATATACAAATGCTTATATCTGGTACGATATATCCTGCCCTTGAGGCCTGCGATGCCGAGGAACTCCTGAGGACTTCAACCGGAGCGGAGATGAAATACCGGAGTTCCGAAAAGAAGTGGATATGACTGGTTAGTTATAGCTAAGTTTAATAAGCACTGTTATGTTATGTTATCAAGTGTTTTTAGTATGTCAACCATAACACCATGTCTTGATTTAGCAATAGCTTCCAAAAATGTTCGTCTGTAAATGGATATGTACTCTCATGTTCATAGAGATTAATCATAATCATAACCAAAATATTGATGTTTATCATATGCCATCATAGTCCCTCAAGAAATGGAAAGTTCAGAATATTCAAGTGGTGCTATTTTCAATGGATTTTGCATCCAGTGAAATAGTAATCTGAGAAACACCCCCAGTGAGAAGGCCAGTTTAGTACTAAAAATGATGATCACCTGCTGTAAATGTAACATGGCCATGGAACGTGGTTCAATAGATAAATGATCTACAAACCGGCCATGTTCTAGCTATGTTAGATTACCAATGGGTATTGTGTGTCATATAGATTTCTATAGTATATCGCCCAACAGATGAACATGTGCTAGGGTTAATTGAGGAACTCATCCAACAAAATTGCCCCAAACAATGCTGAAATGTGTTCACAAATCGAGCATTTGGAAATAACACCTCACTGTGATTACAAAACTTACTGGTGCTTAGCATGCTGGGGGTTGCTCGGATATACTAGTGATGAAATGGATCATTCCCGAAAATTCCCTGCGTAAAACGCACCAGACAGCCGCGTTCAATAGGGGGATGACACATCCCATTGTTGATCATGGTGAAAACACTGAAATCCCCATGGTTAATAGAGCTATATCCCATTAATTCCCAGTTATATGTATATATACATATATATATTATATATACATATCCCAGATATTTTCCATTGTTTCCCAGTTACCCTGGGGTAAACTAACATAGATTTGGAAAGGCCATGATTTCCCATTTGAAAAATGATGGAAGATGATCTACTTTCATGGTGGGTTTGACACATCTATGTTAGTTTACAGGAGGGTATATCTCATTATATCCCACTTATATCCCCAAGTATCTCTAATTATATATCAATATATCAATATATATATATATATATATATTATAAGTGTATATAAATACATATATATATACAATGTATCCCAGAGAATTATCCCATTATGTCCCATGTTATATCAGTTATGTCTCGCCAAAGTCACCAGGCTGCTGCCTGTCCTCCCCGCCCTGGACGCCGTCGCAGCGTCGCTGCTGGTCACCGTCGCGGCGTCTTTCGCCGCGGCGGTGCGGGAGCAAAAGCTGTCGCCGCAGCAAGGTGGGAGAATCGCGGTGAACTATGTATATGGCTGTATATAATGTTTATGGCTGTATATCTATTATAGTATATAGATGGATATAATTCCATTATAGCTTTATATAAACATCTGTATATCTATATCCATTATATAACATGGCTATTGAAAATGGCCATAGAAATAGTGGATTTTCCCATTAAAAATGGTGATTTTCCATAGTTATGTTAGTTCACCAGAGGGTATAATGTTTATATAATGTTTATGGCTGTAGATGGATATAGATGAATTCATGGATCAATAGTTTTTCATGGTACCCTCTGGTAATTTGACATTGCTATGGAAAGATCCACCATTTTTTTATGGGTAAATCAGCTATTTCTATGGGCCATGTTCAATAGCTTTTTGTTAGTTTACCAGAGGGTAATGTTGGTAAACATATGATGTTTATATAATGTTGGTAAATGTTTAGATAATGTTGGTAAAACAATAATGAACCACCTATTTGGGAATGGTAAACATACCACCTATGGGTGGATAGGATAAGTGGAAATGTTAGTGGAAGATAGTAGGAGAATCATCTAATTATGGTCCACACATATTAGTTGGTGGAAATATTAACTAAGAACTATGTGGAACTAAGGAATATACAACTATGTATACTAAGCCCACATTTACTGTATTATGAGAATCTACTTATAGTTCATAGCCGCATGTCAGAACCGCATGTAATACGGACTATACGGACCTAAGTCATCGTTACCCTTTGGTAATTCGTAGCGAACTGGAAAATCACCATTGTGAAGAGGTAAGTCATTATGAGGATTTTTTTTTCGTAGATATGTTAAATTGCGAAAGGGTAGAGTCGATGTCAAGGGAGTATTGTGGGAACACCATGAGATAATTTTGGTTGCCACCGTCCCGGTGTGAGTCGTTTTGATTTGCGTGTGCTTGTGGACTTTATGGGTTCCCCATGGTTTCCCATTTTCTGACAATATCTCAGTTCCAAAACGTTATACCCTCTGGTAATTTAACATAGCTATGGAAAATCACCATTTTTAATGGGAAAATCCACTATAAATGGCCATTTTCAATAGCTATGTTAGTTTACCAGAGGGTACATAACAGCATTAACTATAGCCCTACTTAAACACAAAGCAGTTTTGATTCATGGGCTGATCCTCCGCCATTTTGGGACAAAAACTGGTGCGGCCGGTGGGTCTATGGGGCGAATGATCCTCTGTCGAATCACTCTTACTCTTTGGGGGGGGGCAGAAGCTTGACCCATTCAAGGTGGAAAATTGAATCTGAATTGAAATTTTGAAGATCATTGAATTGCTATCTCATCTCTGTATGAGTATGTTGTGACCATCATAGTTTCCATCAGAGGGTATGTGTCGTTTCACCAAATGATGCACCTGCTTTCACTGTGGGATGTGAACCTGCTTGTTTTCCATGGTGTGCCCACTGTGGGGACTATTCCCAGGTATGGTTTAGATACAAGCAGCGTAACCAGGGTTTATCCCATTCAGAAGTCTGTAAATTGTGTTTACGTTTTTAAAAGGGGTCAAAATTGCAATCCTCATTCCCTTGGTAGCTTTGCTACCTGGGCCCGGGTGGTATGATGAGAACAGTAGAAAATGTTGAATCAGTTTCATGTACAGTAGATGGCTGTAGATGGATATAGATGAATTCATGGATCAATAGTTTTTCATGGTACCCTCTGGTAATTTGACATTGCTATGGGAAAGATCCACCATTTTTAAGTTCGGTAAACCATCTATTTCGATTAGGGCCATCTATACCATGGCGAACTGTTCGTCATTGCTATGGAGAGAACGTGATCCCGGCGATCCCAAAAAATCCCATCCCCATTCAAACATTTTCCATGGTGGTCCCAAAGATGTGGTTTCATCCCATATTAAACCATGATTCATGGTTTTTTAAATATGAAATCCCATATGAAACCATGATTCATGGTTTTTGTTTCATGAACGGAAGGGATTACCCTCTAGTAAACTAACATAACTATGGACAATCACCATTTTTAATAGGTAAATCAACTCTTTCTATGACCATTTTCAATAGCTATGATAGCTATGTACAGCTATGTTAGTTTACCAGATGGTAGCCATCTTAGCCATCTTGAAGGGTTCCCGGATGTTCCCGGCATCGTCAGGCGCGCACGGCCTCTTGTCCCTCAGCCTGCTATCTGCATCCAGCGGTGAAGTGTGGGACGCTCTGGAAGACGCTTGGATGGGCGGCAGTGGATGAGCTGCTTTTAAGTGACATCCGTTGATTTTGTGACATCCTTTTTCATGAGGTCTTGGGCCCCAAACAATACTGGTTGGTGGTTTGGAACATTCTTTATTTTTCCATACATTGGGAAGAATAATCCCAATTAACTGACTATTTTTGTTTCAGAGGGGTTGAAACCACCAACCAGGATACTTGATTTTATTGGACGGTTTTGTATGTCCAAACACGTCCTCTGTTTCATGAAGCTTCAGAAAAACCCTTGCAGAATCCATCCAGAACAACTGTCAATTCTGAAGTAATCCGAATTTCCATACAGATACCTATACAGTATATATATATATACACATAATTAATTATACATATATATATATATATATATACCTATACAGGATAAATATATATGTACATCATATATATATATCATATATAAACACTTATACAAAGAGAATATCCGCAGTTGCCATGGCTGCATGTTCTCCATCGCGACGGGAGGATCGGGAGCTCTCAACAGCGTCGCGGATGGAACTCTGCTTGGCGGCTCTGTTGGAGGCGCTGGTGAGTGTTGTAGGTGGTTGTGAAGATTTCTGATGTTTATTTGAGGTATTTTAGATATGGTTGGGAGCTATATAATTATATAAATACACGTATTATACGTATAGTATATGTATATATGTGTAATTATATATGCCCGTGGGTTTATATAATATGTTATATATATATATGAATATATGTTATGTATATATATATACACCTATATGTATGTCTATACATATATGTATATATATACACATATATAAATATACAGTGTATAGATTTAAATATAGACATAGATATAGATATGTGTTCTATAGCCAGATGGTGAAGATGTGTTCCTTGTTTGTAATGATGATCCAAGATGACTTTCATATGTTTCAGGGAGATGACATCACCAGCCATTGATGTGATGTGTTTTGTCTATGTGTTCTGGTTTGGACAAGTGTCCTCTAAGATATCTTGTTCCTAAACAAGCAGCAGGACTTTCCCTTTTGCAAAGTGTACTCAAGATGTATCAGGGGGGCAGCCAGAAAAGTAGAAGACCATTTGATTCCTTTGGTTCTTAAGATGGACACGAAATGTGAATGAAGGTTGACAATGGTATAATATCCAGTCTGATCCATGTTTACATCTATTCATCAATGATATGATACAAATGAAGTATCCATCAAACATTCATGAATACGATGTTCATTATATAATCAGTGTTGAACATACTGTTACTAGTAGTTCAGTGTTATAATGATTATACATATGTTCATTCAGTGTATACTGTACATAACTATACTATCCATTTAATCAGTGTCATTAATGTCCATTAACTATCTATAATGAATACTGTCTGTTCATTCATGGATAGTTCAGTGTATTTTGCTTCTTCCCGCGTCCAAAAATTAACCGCTGCTGCAGGCGGTGAATCGAGGTGCGGCTGATGCAGCGGTTGATGCAACCCATGTTACCCTCTGGTAATTTAACGGTTTGCTATTGAAAATGACCAAAGAAATAGTGGATTTCCCCATTGAAAATGGTGATTTTCCAGTTCGCTATGTTAAATTACCAGAGGGTAAACTGTTCTATAACTGTGTGTTTTTCCAAGCAAAACCAAGACAGAGTGGGTTGGAATTTTCCTGTTTTTCGGTGCTTAAGTTTTCAGCTCGCAATAGCTGTTTTCGGTGTTTTTGGGTTTGAGTGATGGTGAATAGATGTCCTTTTCCCACTGACCAATGCTAAAGCGGCTCAATGATTCTATTGGCATCCCCAGTGTGATTGTCATTTGGATGTGGGTCAAAATGGAAGACCGAGGGAACCACAGATGTTAGTCTAGTTTAGTATTAACCATCCATAATTTTGGGGTACCTAATTTTGACCCATACCCATTTTGTCCCAAGTTTGTGTGTGTTTTTGTTTTCAGACAGTGACTTGTCATCTGGAGATGAACCGATGCACACCCAATTCCTCAGGCGATGAACCAATCGACGTTACCCGAGTGCAGCGTTTGCTCCAGAAAAGCCGCAGGGGGCCTAGATGACGGAGGAGGTGTACATAATACTATGTACATATTTATACATATAAATACACGTGTATATGTATAATTATGTATATATATACTGTAACGTACATATGCACATAGTGTACTTCCTGTACTTCAATTTCACATCCAAAAAAATCAGCCATTTCGGTGAACATGGATAGTTGGTGCTGAGGCCACCTGAGCGGGGCGAATTTGTTGCTGTTGCAGCTACTGGAGGTGGGGTTAACCTGTCAGAAGTGGCAGTGGTGGTTGCTTATTGGTTGTAGAGTATTGATCATAGATGGTTAAAGTATGTTAAAGTCAGGCTTTTAACATGTTTTAACCATCTATGATCAATACTCTACAATCAAACACTGTGATGGTAGCTATCTATCTTCATCGCATTGCGATTCATGGGTTTGTTACCATAAATTATGCGATGCGTGGGATGGAACTAACCAGGGGGCTGCAGCGAAACGGTGATGACTGGTGATGTGATTGTAGCTTTGACCTTAGCTACCCCCAACAAAAAAATAAACTGGATAGTTCAGCATGGGATTACTCTCCAGCAACTTAAGAAAGCTATGGAAAATGTTCATTTACACACTGATTTCCATGTAAAAGAAATGTTGACTTCCATGGTTCGCTTAGGTTCCCAGATATCAGAGGGTAAGCACAGGCAATATTTGTGTGGCCTTGCCGTGCCTTGCCCCTGGCCAGATGGTCGGATGGTCGGTGTAGCAACGGCCAAAAAATCTTCCACAGTCATCTGGTTGGCCTCAATCATTGATGTCCATTCCTAGAAATGGGATGATGATGCACTTAGTCAAGTGGTTTAATTATAGACTATGTATGACTATTTATGACCTACATAAGTTATATAACTTTTGTATTTTCTATATAAGTACAATTTTGACATATCTTTTGAGGTGGCTCAACAGCCCGTGTTTTTTCGTTCGCCAGGCCATCTTCTCCAAGCGTTGTGTGGCATGGCCAACCGTCGCCGTGCCGAAGAAGGTCGGTGAACTTGGTGAACGGACGTGCGGATGGCGAAATCTTCAAGTTCGGGAAATTCATGGGATTTCATGGGATTTCATGGGATTTTTAATGGGAGTTCATGGGATCTCCTGGCTAATAGGGTGAATCAACCATCAATCGCTGGTGATTTCATAGGATTTTCCAGGTGGATAAAGCTGCGATAAACCAATAGCCCAATGGAATGTATTTTTTTTTATCCAGGATCATATGGATTGATATAAAAATGAATCACTACGGGATAACTAGGGGATAAACCATCCCCTATATTTGGGATGATGTAAAATGACCCCGAACTGCTTGGTTAATTGGATGGTTTATTATTGGGTTTACCACAGTACTAAATAGCCATGGGGAAGCCAGTTACGGAGCTACAAAAAAAATGTGTTCAAGCACATGAGACTTTTTATGGAATTGTTTGAAACTTGGGTACTCTGAAAATTATATGGTATATATATGATAATTTTACCCATTAAAATAGCGATAGATCGGAGGGTATACCCCATGTTCAGATACATCCAAATAGATTGACAAATCCTGAAATCAGGGACGGCAAGGTAAAAATGCATATCAACTGATTATCAACCATTGAAAAAGGACTACATCAATGGTTCATTGGCCATATAAATTTGGATGCTGCCTCTTGGTTTCCTCTAAATTAACTCAATTTTCAAAAACTAACTCCGGTTGACACCCTACTACATGCGTGGACTTGTGGCTTTCCTGTGTGAGGTGTACCCCTGAAATTCAAGATCAGGAATTGCACATCCACAGACGAGGATGCTGGAACCCTTGCTTGGGTCAGTCATTCCATGTCATTTCAATTTGCAGTAGATTCTTTCCACGGTCAAAATCTGTTGAATATAGAAACCATGGTATTGGTGAACGTTGATTTTAAAATGTGTTACCAGATTTAAAGGTCACTGTAAATGACTCTAAAACCTGGGCAAACATATTTTCACGTCATCTATACCCCAAAATGTCATGATGTGTTCCGTGGTTTATTTTACCCCATAATTTGACAAAGCCGTTCTGCATTGGCACTGCCAGGTGCTTTCTATAGAGGTTGCCTGGCTGAAGCGTTGAGTGTGGTCCTTCCAAAACGGTTTCGCTTTGCTGATTGTGTGAGTTTTAACTCATATTCTAGTGTAATGTATATATATACCACCGGAGTACAATCATTCAAGATAGAGTACAACATCCCTCGAGTTCAAAAGTTTGAGGATTTTCCGAAATCTGTGATGTTCCTAAAATGTCGATTCCATGTATACTTCAGGATGGTAGATTAAAACAAAAGTAATTGTGTACTGATTGATTGGAAATCCCTTGTGGGGAATCCAAAATCTCTGGATGGCTTTGAGTCAGCTGAAATCACCACGACTAAAAAAGGATTGTCCTGGAGTTAGTACTGGTTTTGGTTTTCCTGATCCGGGTTTTTAATTAGTCTCCGAAATGGGATTATCCAATATATGAATAATTATAACCCTGAATGAGTCTCATGGGATTCTCTCATTAAAAAGTGGCATAAGTACCAAGCAGAGTTTGCCTCCAACATCTATGACCGCCAAGGAGAGACCTCCCAGCTGGTTGATTGCAGCCAAGGTGCGGCTTGGGAATGTGATTTTTACTCACTCCCAAAAACCATCCCCATCTTTTCCAGGAATAGTAGGTATAAAATGGTAGAAACATGTATAAACGATCCCCAAAGGGAGGATAGAAAATGGTGTATGATTGGCATCACATTCTGGAAAGATCGCCTCCTTGGTTCCAGCTGCCTGGGCTCAGGCGTCCCGCAGAACAGAGGCTTGGTTCATGTCTCTCGGCTCTATACCGAGAATTTCACCGTTTGCTGGAAGGGGTTCCCAGTTCTAATAGCTAAATCATCCATAGATCAGCCAGACCAGCCATTTTCCTTTTCGCAAAGTCTGGAAATTACCAGTGAATGGTAGTGAGTAGGTGTTTTTCCTTAACAATCTGCTGGGTGTTGTTTTGGGAATGTTTGCTTTGACTGATTTTAACTCCCTGACCTGTTTCTTGTTCCAACTCAAGTCCTAGGAGTTGCAGCATGCCTTGGGCTGCTGAGCCATCTGAATCAACTTCTCCTGTCCTCTCTTGGTATGGAAGCTGCACAAATTGTGGGAGTCCAACATGTTCCTTAAGATTTGTTTATCCTGTCCAGAGAGATGTAGTCTTAAAGTCCACATGTTTCAGATGCGGGCCATTGCTTTTGACTGCTTTCGGATGTTTCCACGATTGTTTCTACTCATCGTTGGCATCTAAAGACTCTGAGGCCTTGGAGGGATAAGTGTTGAGCATTGTTGAGCCCCACCTGCCGCGCTCAGGTTACTTTTGAAGAAACCAGGCGGGAGCTCTTGGCTCACCTTTGTTTTTCACCATCTGGGGAATCTACTGGGACATACTGGGACTATTCTTATCACAAGTTGGGATATGATATGATGATATGATATGACGCCCACAACTGTGGTGAAATATAATCACCTATCACCACTGATGACAACCATTTGTCAGTTGAAACTGCACCCCTAAGATCCCTAAGCATTCGATCCCATTGGGAAGTTCCTGCAAGTCCTCCTTTTTTTGTGCCCAGGCTCCGCGCGTTGCGGCGCGCCGGTCACGCTTTCATCCAAGACGTCCGCTGTGCTGAATACGGCGCGGCAGCGTCTGGAAGCCATGCTGCTGGAAAAAAGCCATGCTGCGCACAACGAAGGGCTCGGGGAAGCTGAACGGGGTTGTAGCTAATAAATGCTAATAAGCCAATGGAATGGGATTAGCAGTTACTGTAACCCAATGATGACATAGTGGTATATATATATATATACATATAATCAGATTCTGTAAAAAAATAGGTAAGCCTATGAGTCCCACAGTAATTATATAGTTTATACATACGTATAAATTATCATTAACTATACTTTTTTCTTCCCCATAGATTCTTGCTTAATAACCCACTTATTTACAACCCGGTACACGGGAAGCCAGGTTGGTGCCAAGAAGGTGCGCGTGCGCCCTGCCAAACAGGTGCCAAAAAGGGCGGCATCGCGGCATCGCTGTTCCAGGGGATCGGTTGCATGTTGTTCTGGATTCAGATTGTTGGTATATCCACATGGAATATGTTAATCCACATGGAATATGTTGGTGTATCAAACATATTTCTTTTTATATTGTTCAAAACCCTTTTCAATAGGTGTATCCACATGGAATACCTATTTTGGACTTCGTTCTGAACGGGTGGTTTCCTCTGTGATGCCGAAATCGTTCGAAATCTTTGCAGGTCAAATGGTCAAGCAGAGTCAACCATGATGTTTGGCTGCGTTTCCTGTTGGTTTCTTGTTGAAACTCATTTAGAAGAGTCAAAAGCAATTGTTACATTCTTTAGATGAATGTCCAGGATCCAGCTATACTGGCTAATTATACAGCTATTTGGGTATGTAAATAGATGACATGCATCCAAAATACAAGTTTTCAATCGGGAAAACGAAGGTTTGAGACCATGTTTTAAAACCAGGTGTTTGTTTTGTTTCTTTCATATTTGTTCCCCACATTTTCGCATTTTCGGACAACCATATGTTGTCCAGGCTCCGCAAGTCGTCATGGAGTTGGATGACGACTAACGGCGGCAAAAGAACTTGTACTGCAGTGGGGCAGGGGCCGCATGTGGAATCTAAGTCTAAGTCACTAGTCAATCGAAGTGATTTTGTAATGCGGAGTCAGGCGGGGTCCTAGTCCTTTTTTGAAAATCGTTGAGATTTGGATGCTGGATTGGACCAACCAAAGAGTGGGGATCGAAGCAGTAAAGTTGAGATTTTTGAAGTAGCAAATGTTCACTTTGAACAACCATCAATATGTACTTTGGGAACAATATATATATATATAAACTATGATATAACAATGATGATAACAAACATAATCACCATCATCATCATCATCATCACCATCATCATCATCATCATCACCACCATGGATTTGGGAGTGACAAGGTCAATTGGCTCCCAGACTAATAGTAGCCCAGCTAGCTTGTTGCTACTCGAAAGGGAAGTGAACAGAAAAGCAAGGAAGAAAGGAAGAGGAAAAGAAACAAATTGCTGGGAGGTTGACATAGTTGGACCCTTTTTATTTATTACAATATATTACAATTGAATACACTTGATAGATTTTGATCTGTGGGGCTGGGGTTTCAGTCGTTGGGACACCTGTAATTGGGATGAAGGGGGTACCGGGTACCTCTAGATCCCCTAGTACAGTGAGCCTCCCAAGCCATCGTCATTTTGGGGATTGGTGTTATTTTGTTTGATAAACGAACCATGAGACATATCGTGTTTTAGATTTTTAGAGGCCAAGGCACAAAATTGGAGGATAATAAACATACATCCAGGATCATCCAATCATATTATATATACACACAATTACACACATAATATGGAAATATATGTGTATATATATATATATATATATTATGTATATATATATATATTGCTTGTTGTTTGGGTATGTTTAAGCATGTGGCATCCCGCCATTTCTTGGATGTTGGTCGTGCTTAAAAAGTGGTTTCATGTTTTATCTCAACTGATCTGTTTTGGGCCAATCTTGGACGGGTAGTTCAAGATGTTCGTATTTTTTGCTATATATTTAACACCATGGTTTATTACCCGGTTATTTAACATAGCCATGGAAAATGGCCCATTTATAGATGATTTTCCCATTAATACCTCCATTTATAAGGGATTTTCCATGGCTATGTTAAATAACCAGATGGTATATATGTGGGAAACATAGAGGTAGAACAGGGTGTTTCATGGGAATATATGAGGTAAACATAGGTAAACACGATGTTTTTTTTAATAAATAACACCAAGACTTTGCTAGAGACACCATTTCCTAAGACTGAGATCGGACTTGTTTTTCCAAGGGGCCAAAAGGGTGAAACCAGCTGCTGTCGGCAGCCCATCGGTTTAGCCTCAAGTTGTTATTTAACGTTGCGTCGCACATTCTTTGGAGCTGATCCAATATGGACAAGGTGGGGTACCAGGGGTCCAACATAGGACGGTTGAGCTCCAATGGTGAGCGTTGTGAATCTCTGCCGAATTTTGGGCCTGAAAGTTTGATTGAAATGCCGACTTCTGCCCAAAAATCTTGATGTATATCTATGTTCAATTTGTATATTAATAATTATTCCACATATACACAACGTAATATACACAAGGTAATATATATATATATATAATTATTTATACTGTACAAATACGCATAGAGTAACCCACGAAGATGCACAACACGCATGAGAAATACTGTACTATCAACAAGAGCATCCAGCAGGAAACAGGCGTTTCCCAAGACGTGTTTGAACTTGGTCACCTGGATCGCTGAAATTGATCGTCCATTGTGAACTTTCTATTTATCAACAAGTAGTTGGGGCTAGCTTGAGGTTTTGGACACAGGGAAAGAATTCTGACAACTACTAAAACCAGCACCTAAGTTGATCATGTTCAGTCTTGGAATTGTCAAGGTGTTCGCTGGCAAAAACATTCCTGTATAGTTTATAGCAGCCTCAGCTACTGCCAACCGTGATCCGCAGGGCTCTTCAATGAGAAGCCTTCTGTGGGAGTCTGACTTGCTGATGCCTCGCTGACATGTTGAGGGATCCACACAGTGGACATGGCATATACCTTTCAGTGATCTCGGTTTGCTGTAGTTTCCCACTGGAAAATCCACCACTTCGGAAGTGCGTGTTTTTTCTCCTCTCTCTCTCTCTCTCTCTCTCTCTCCCTCTGTATATATATATATATATATATGTGTTTATTTATGTATATGTATATGTATATGTATATGTATATGTGTATGTATGTATGTATGTATGTATGTAATGGTATGTTATGTTATGTTATGTTATGTTATGGTATGGTATGGTATGGTATGGTATGGTATGTATGTATGTATGTATGTATGTATGTATGTATGTATGTATGTATGTATGTATGTA
>Ga0126342_10005445_pt1 | contig 22204 bp, 17 predicted proteins | sample Cyp1metagenome_FD_92528 | JGI IMG/M metagenome (GOLD analysis project Ga0126342, IMG submission 92528) | Coral microbial communities from Lord Howe Island, Old Settlement Bay, Australia - Cyphastrea 1 metagenome | ecosystem: Host-associated > Invertebrates > Cnidaria > Coral ...
AGCTGATAACCTTGGATCCTGCTACTGGGCAAGTTCTCAGCACAAAAACTGACTGCTGCACGGAGCCTTAGTTGTGCGTCATTGATGCTGGGACATGTCCACTAATCTGGGATTAAGATGAAACTGTGATGAGGTGTCGACAACTTCCATGAAACATTGCAAATTTTAGCCAGATCCCTTAATATTTTTCGGAACCACTGAAATGCTAACCCAGATGACAACAAAAAAAATGGTTGGCTATATCCCACATTCCAAAGATTGCCTCCACATTTGGGGGGTTGAATGACCATGTTGGGTCTGGCAAAATATGAGTGTTTTGCGGGCAACAAAAAAACTGTGTGGTATTTGGGTGCATGAAAATTCTGATCAACTGCCAAATTGCCGAATACTTCACTGGAGCATCGTGTTTTTTTCGATGGAATTTACATATATTATAACCCATATAGGATCCATGTATGCTATATATGGTAACATTTACCATCAATATACCCCCAATGTTAGCATATATACCATACATGGATCCTATGGGTAAGGGAATCATGATGGGATAGAAATCATCAATCAGATCCAATGTTTACCCAGGATGATTTTTCATAAACCTCCAGCCGTTTGGCCTCAGGTTTGCCGGCGCTGCCCAACATGACGTTGTGGCCTCAGGGCCACGAAGCAACTAATAGATTGAGGAACAAAAAGAGATCACAATCCATATTTCATCCTACAAATTTGGGGAAAACATATTTTAAAAGAGATGAAATTCTGAAATCTGAAATGACCGCCTAGAGGGCAACTCCTGCACAAAAGCGACGCAGCGACTCCAGGACGTTGTTCGTGGGCCTCTTTGGTATTTTCATGTACCGACCAGTGCTGCTACAGGCCAGGGCCTTTCAAAGATGATGGCTAAAATTGAAAATATGTTTGGGGTAAACCTGAAACGATATAGTACTATGTACTGGTAATGTCCGAAGTCTGTTGTTAGACCATTGAATTTGGATGAATTGAGTTTGCAATTATTGGGGCATCCCTTTTTGTCAAACCCATCTCCAATTGAGGAATGTGGGATCCAAACCTGGATCCATTCTTCCGAAGTCATGTGTAACTTCGAAACTATGTCAATGTCATATGGTACTAGTAACCCCAAACAACATTCAAAAGTAAATGTCCCACGAATTTAATCTAATTTGGTGATGAAGTATTTTTCTATCGTGGTGCGGGGAACCATTAGACAATCCAGTCGAGAATAATGAATCCTCAACCAATGGAATCGCAATGCGAAGTTCCAGTGGAACCTGTGGCAACGGTCGCAACGTCACAGTTCAATCATGGGAATTGGATGGAATTGGATTCAAGCAATAATCCCAAAACATCCCAAAATTAACTGTTCAGGTTGGTGAAGTCTATTGATTTTTGAATTGATCCAGATTGTGTGGCATGGTGTTGCTGCAGCAGGTCCAAGGTTTCCCAAAGAACTTCGTGCAGCAACTTGGTTGATGGGAGTTAAATCACAGCAGTTAAGCGCGGCGAGCCGGCTATGCTTGGTCGCTGGGTCAACACAGCCAGCTGGGTTGCCCCAAAATTTATGGTGATGGAGAATCCGAAAATCCCATATAAATGACGGTGTTAGTGGAATCATCTATAAATGGAGGTTTTCATGGGAAAATTATCTATAAATGGGGGGATGTCCAATCATTACGTTTGCTTACCGGAGGGTACTCGAAATTGTCACTGAATCACTTGCTATACCAACAATATCCATCAATACTGATGCTGTATTGGCTGTTTCAAATCACACCGACAGCGCCGCCTGATGGTGGTACCATGTGGTACCCTTCGGGAATCAGCTCCATGGGTAGCTGGGAAATCCCCTTTAGATTTGTTTCCCAAGGATTGACCCAGCGCCGCCAAGCGCGGTAGTTAGTGATCTTGCTGATGTTCAATTCAGTGTTGATTTTGTTGTTTCCCCAGCAGATCTCTAGCAGGTTTGCTGCAAATCTCACCATTTCCATACCATTCCCAGAAAATTCGGAATTCCTATGGTTTCCGTGACGTATTTCCAGAAATCATTCTCAGAAGTTCCAGTTCAGTTCCAGTTCATTTCCATAGCATTCCCAGGATTTTATATCCCATAGGATCCATGGTGCTGCTATATATGGTAACATGGATCCCATCAATATAGCCCCTTTATGTTAGCATATATACCAGCACCATGGATCCGTCATGGGTATATATGCTGCAACAAACACGGATCCCATCCCGGATAGATTCCGCTGGTTTGTTTCCGCTGGCTGCAACGCCTCATGGGATGATCCCGAAGTGAGAACGACTGTCACAGTGACAGTCACTGACCGGATGGCTTGACACAAAAAAAAAACGACCAACGACTGATGAAATGATAGGCATAGGATGGAAAATATGGATTTTAATATGATTTTATATTTGGTGGAGGCTTCACTGATGGTTGTTGTCTCATTTTTTAGTAGCACTGACAGTTTTAAGTTCAAGCAGTCATACATAGCAATAGCTAAATCTATGGCTTTCTTTCAGATTTCCGAACTTAAGAGACATCTTCCAAGTCGAGCCCCACAGGATTGGAGGCAGACCGTATGTTGAAGATCAAGGGGTCGCTGGGCTGAAGCTTCGTCAACGTGTTGGAGGATCTACCCAGGTAACTCCCCCCGAACGATAGCTCAGTCATATTATAATAATGGGGTTTATGAACAAACAAACGTAACTGAGGGGCCTACGTGCTAGGAGTTGTTCAGCATCTATCCATGAGTATATCATAGAAACCTACTGATGATGCAAATAAAAGTACAACATAAGCAATATGAGTATGGGTATGGTTCCACCGAAAATCCATGCCGATCTACATCAGCTATGTTGATCAAAGAATTGGTTGCTTCCGAATCGATGGGAAGCCTACAACTATGATATGTATAGGTTGAGGAAGCGTAATCTCAATCAACAAGCATGGTCAAGGGATATCCCCACTGTTGCTTTATGTCCCAATTTTCTGTAGTTAACCGTGTTGACTATCTTCAGTCTGACGCAGAAAGGGGCAGAAGATATTGGTGAAAACCACACGAGAATCTAAACATATACCCTCCTGTAAACTAACATAGATGTGGAAAACATCTTATCTGGTTGGTTTGGAACATGAATTTTACTTTTCCATCTATTTTGTCCGAGGGGTAGGGCTCAACCACCAACCACTTATATTTTGATCATTTTCCGAAGGGCTGGAAACTCCGTGGCTTTTCCACCCAGCAACAAAAAGCAACTCTCACGAAATGGGTGAATCCCAGAGTAACAGTAACGAAAAGGAAAATCACACTTTTCATAACACATCATAAGTATTAAACACCAATTAACCATTAATAGCTGATATTTCATAGACATGGTTACAACTTGTGCGCAAACTGCTATCATGGTGAAAATAACCATTATATAAACACTGTTAATAACTATCAATAACATTGTTTTACGCTGTTGAACCCTAGTAAAAGCTATTCAAATTGTTTCATCATTAAACGCTATTTCAGAACGATTAATAACCTATGAATATCCCGTTCATTAGCTAATAACCATGATAATAACCATGAATATTAATATTAATAACATTTAATAACCATGTTTTCATCATTAATATCCTCTCATAATCATTGGTTTTTTTAACCCCCGGTCATTGGAGGAGTCCTCCATCCTCAGTCAGGCACAAGGTGGTGGACTGTGTGGCGGATGAGCAAGATGTTTCCAGGTGAGGACCTGTTTGGCCTGGAAAAAACCATGAAAAATGGTGAGATTTCATAGGATGAATGGGAGGTTTCACCATGGAAAATGATTTTTTTATAGGATTTGAATAGGATCTATGGGGATTTTAATGGGTAAAACTTATAGTAATAATGGGAGATTTTATGAGTTTTCATTATGGGAGTCATATAGCTATAGCATGCCATAGCCTTGGGAGACCCTGGCAGCCATAAACAACTACCATGACTGGGGATGGCTTCTACCATCCATCAAAATGGTGACTTGGGAATGGCTTACCTTATGGGTTTACCACATGAATGGGAGTTAAATCACCATGAAACGTGGTGATTTCATGTAGGTCTGATACCCTCTAGAGCTATTCAACATTGCTATGGAAAATAGCCCATTTGTAGATGATGAAAACATGTTGCTTCACCGTTCTCGATTTTTAGCGGTGATTAAAACCACTTCGCTATACGTAAAAAAAGAACAAAAGATGGCCTTATTGGGTGTTCCAGTTTCCAGTTTTTTTTAAGACTTTTCAATTATCCATCTGGTTATGACTAACATAGCCATGGAAAATCCACCCATGTTTAATAGGTAAACCATCTATAAATAGGCCATCTATACCATGGCTATGTTAAATAGCCAGAGGGTATCCTTTTGGGAGCTACAAAAAAAGCAGAAATAAAATCCGAAAAAGTGTATGGCAGATTGATGGAGGGTGAAATCATCCCATTTTCATCGTTGAGTAAAACACAAAATGCCTAGCCTGAAAAAAACCATGGCGAGGGTGTCGGGGCATATCACCAATGATATACCATGTTTTTATGGTTGATTCCCAAGATATGGGGGTCCTAAGTCATGGGGGTACCCCAAGATGGATGGTGAAAATAAAGGAAAATCCTATAAGAATGGATGATATGGGGGGCTACTCCTATTTTAGGAAACCTCCATCTACCAATTGGTTGTGGTCTCCCCCCAATTTTCTATGTCGTGCACCGCAAAAAACGCATCACCACGGTACACTGTTGTTTTCCACAGATCCTCGCCCTCGCAGGTCCTTGTCTGAGGCTGCAATCAAGGAGATGCTGACGGAAGTACCATGAAGTAGCATTGAGGGAATCTCCTTTGGATTAAAATTGCAATGAAGCATTCGATGACTACTACTGATAATGATGACTAATGGTAATTATATAATATCCATTGATGTTATAATACTGATAACATAATTGTTATGATATCCATTGATGTTATAATACTGGTAATGATAATATAGTAACATTGATGTCAATCATGTTATAATATCAATATCAATCATCCTTTGGATAACATATGATAACATCTTACTAATGATTACTAAGGGTAGTTGTATATGGAGATTAGTCACAGTTGAAGCCCCGGAGAGCACTAATGGCTTAGTATGTCTATGTTTAGTATTCAGCGTCAGCATTTAATTATTGGGCTATCCAATTTGGACCTATACCCACAATGAACATAGTTCTACAAAGTACAACCTTTGGATAATGGGGATACAATGTCCTTTCGATAATATCAATACCATATCACAGTTCCAAAAAATAATAGTATATCACATTCAGTGTGTTGACTGAACAAATGCGAAAACATGTGTCCATAGTATAGTCAAAATCCAAAAACCTCAGACACCCCCAACTTTGACTATTTTTCTAGTATTTACCCATCCATCTTTAGGGGTGCCCAAAGATGACTGATTGAGAAGGGTCTTGAGGGATGATGGTCCGGTGAAAATGATTACGTCAAACAACCCCAAACTACAACGTTTCCGGGAAGAAAAGTGTTTATCAAAGATGTGGGGAGTGATCAAAAGCTGTTACCCTACTGGTAATCTTAGCCAACTGGAAAATCCCCACTTTGGAGATTGGTAAATCAACCATTTGTAACATTTGTAACAGCTGTGTGAAAATACCGGAGAGTACACCCTGGTTGGTGGTTTCAAACATGAATTTTATTTTCCATTTCATATATGGGATGTCATCCTTCCCATTGACGAACTCCATCATGTTTCAAGATGGGCACATTGCACCAGCAATCAGATATGTTGGGGATCTAAACAGTCTAAACATCCAGAAAAAAATACCATAAAGTTCACCTGCCCGGGTGCCCGGCTTCCAGGATTACTATCCTTGGACCATCATGTCTGTGTTCTTCTGCCCGTGACACCGACCTGGATTCCAACGTGCCTGCCGCGTGCAACGTGCTGACTTGGGGGACTAAGTTCCACAGTGTTCCACGACATTTTTGTGGCTTATTTAACATTACCCTCTGGTAAACATACAAAAAACTATGGAAAATCACCATTTTTAATGGGAAAATCCACTATTTCTATGGCCATGTTCAATAGCCATGTTAGTTTACCAGAGGGTACATAACCATAGTTCACTCATTTGTGCGGCTAATGCCATAGACAATGCCCCTAATAGATGTGTTCCCTAAATAGACGATAGTTGCCATAGTTTTTTTGGATGTTAAATTGGGTTCCATCCCAATTTGTGGAGCTGATTGCCATACTGACCATGGGGCATGGAGACTTTCGGAAGCCAGGCCAGCCTGGCTGCACTCAGCCTGTTTCGAAATTAAGATGCAATTGACCATTTTAGTGACCATGTATGGCTATATATAGTGACTAATGACGACAATATGACTATTACTCAGTATAATTTTAGTGACCATCTTAAATTACATTGGTCAAAAACAACCTCATGTTGTAATATGGTGTAATATGGTTAAAACATGTTAAAACGACGTATATGACCATTAGATTACCTATTCAAACCCTAATGTCATCTATAGTTTATAGGGTTTAAAAAAAAAAGCTTTGTGTCGTACCGAGATTAGAGGAATATGTTCACAAATGGATTCAACCCTAACAGTGCATCTGGCTCGGAAAAAAATATGTTTAGAAAATGTATTTTATATACAGAGATTTACGTTTCGTTGCGATGTATTCTATCACTTACTGGTTGTGGTATCAACCTTTAAGTTTGTTTCCTCTCAAGATTGTATCTCATCTTGGTGAACTTGAGCAAAGGATGCTTGGTAGACGTAAACGTTTGTATGATGCTTTCGGATGGGTTCAGGATGGTAGTCATCCAATTTGGGGGATGGACAGGTGTACCAGATTTGGGTCACTGTGTCATGGTGAGGGTTTCAAAATTTCAGGGTGATCTCATGGTCGTTGGACCCCAACCCCCAGGGAATGCGCATCAGATGATATATATATATATATACTGTATATACAATATTGGTATGGGTCAAGACCTAGAGTGCCATGTGGGATGAACAGCCATTTACCAGATATTTCGGCGTCATGGAGTTCCGGGCTTTTGACCAAAAAACCATATCCAAGTATTTTGTAATTATTCAATCCAATTTTTCACAAACGCCTCAGCCCACATTTTGCTTTCACCCAGACAGACACAGACACTGCCTACTCTCTCAATGACTCTGGCCGCCAGAATACTGGGTGGCATGGGTGTCTACGAATCCTACCAGGCACGGCTCAGCCGAGACGTCAGTATTTTCAGAAGGACCATCTATAGCCAACCATAGGTACTCTTCTTTAAGCAGTAATATAATATATATATACACAGCAAAACCAAAAAAGATGCAAGAAGTAATTTTCTACTGAGACAGTAGTAACTTGAGTGTCTACCTTTTTGGGGCTTACTATATAAGGTATGATATATGGTCAATGTATAGATTACATGGGGGACATGTTGACAAACTAATCTTCGGATTTTTCGGTCAAAACGGTTGACCCCAAGTTTTTTCTGGCCGTACCCTAGCGACTTGGTCCTGCAAACATGGCAAGTCATGGCGTACTTTGTCCTGTCAACCGTTGTTGCCTTGGATTGAACATGGTGTCGGACAGAGCGTTTGTTTTTTTCACAACTATCTTTGGATTCATATTTATTGGTGATTTAATGGGATTTAATGGTGATTTAATGGGATTTAATGGTGATTTAATGGGATTTAATGGTGATTAATGTTGATTAATGGGATTTAACCATGATCAAAGTGCCATAGGTGTCATGGGCGTTTTTTTTTTTTTTTTCGAAGACTATCGGAGACGATGCCAGATCAAAGTGCCATGGTCACTTGTGTGGGATTATGACTACCAGCCTGGTGATGCTTTGGCCACCAAATTTTCATGGGAATTGACATGGTCCAAAAAAAAAAAGATTGCCGCATGCTGGGATGATCCTTTTTCCAGTGGTCTGTAGCCGGATTCCTGTGCCTTCTCTGGGGAGTATATCTTTTTTTTCATATCCATACAGTCCATACATATGCTGAAAGCCCCATCCACCAGAAAAAAACAGAAAGTTCAGCAACGTGTCTGTTGAACTCATTGTTTTGCTCAATTACAAGCCTCTTGAAACGGTAGCTCGTTGTAGGGACTGCAACGATCCTGGCGTGCTCAATTCTCATATTTTCATATATGTTCCCTACAAAAAACCGAGGTTTCTCAGGTTTCCAGAAGCTTCTGAAAGCTGAGCTAAATCATGTTGAGCCATCTTCAAATTAAATGTGCATGCCCCCAAGAGCGAAATATGTTGAAGATCTTTTCTTGGATTACCACAGACTTAGACTCCAACAGTTAGACTTTTAGCAGGGTATCAGCGAAGCCACCAAGTCATGTTGAATCCCAATCTGTTTCTGGTTAAGCCTCATTGTTTGGCTTAGCAATTTTTGGATGGTTTCGTTTTTTTCTGCTGGCGAAAACAAAAGATCTGAAAAAGAAACACACATCGAACTTAAAAAATGTTCGAAACCCTTCTTTTCATGATTCAAAACGAAAAAACAAGTCTGAACTTCGGACCATCTTCGGACCATCTTCGGACCTTTCAGGTCAAGAACCTGAAGAAGGCCAAAGAGCTGGATGGTGCTCGCTTAGCTTCTCAAAACGCCGCCAAGTCGGGTTGCCACATTTTTTTTGGCGTTGCGCGTTGATGTTTGGGCATGCTTTTTTTGGATGACCAGGGATGTTTGGGTTAAACAAAATGGAGGGTTTTATATGGGATTAACCAAATATGTTTGGATGTGTTTGGATGATTTAGATTGAGGTATTTCTATAATTTTTATATATTTCTCCTGACATAAAGGGAAGATGTTGCCCTTTTGTCTAACCGGGTGTGGAAAAACTCAGTTTTTGCCCATGATGACCCTGGAATTCATCACATATTATGTCCTAATTGTTGATTCAATGACCTTGTTGATACCATTGATACCAATGGATCGATTCAAATTAATCCATATTATATATATATATATATACACAATACACTATATTATAATGCCTATATATATGTATATATACCACATATATATATACATACACAGTATGAAAAGTGTATGATTTTTATCATAGCCATAAATCCAGCATCGCTCGAGGTGGGGCTTGTGGGCCATTATGGTGGGAATGGTCTTGATCGGCTCGCTACTGGGTCCACTGGGTGCTGCGGGCTGCGGGATGAGTTTCACTCACCGGCGCCAAGGGATTCATATAAAGGTGGTGATAAAAATGGGATACCATCTGGTTATGACTAACATAGCCATGGAAAATCCACCCATTTTTAATAGGTAAACCATCTATAAATGGGCCATTGGATGATGGGAAAATTGGATGATGGGAAAATTTACTGGTAAAAACCATGGTTTCCGGTGTAGATTTTCCCTTAAACCAATCCATTGAATCTTGGAAAGCCTTTTTCTGGGGATATGATATGAAATTATTCATGGTTAAATTTCATCATGCTGGTTTCATGGGATCAAAAAATGTCCGGATAGAATCGGATATCACTAACACCAACTTTTCCGATGGGGAAATCATTCATGGGTCAAAAAAGGTCCAAACTTAGACATTCTTGGTACTTGGTACCCTCTGGTAAACTAACATAGCTATAGAAAATCACCATTTTTTGGGGGGAAAACTCACTATTTCTATGGCCATTTCAATAGCAAACTGTAACAAATTACCAGAGGGTACCCCTTTTTTTCTGCCGTGGCTTCCATTGGTTGATCATGGTTGACCATGTTTATTTCATGGGAAATCCTATTGGTTCATGGAGAACTGGAGCCCCATGGCTTAGGGAAACCTCCATATCTCCATATGGCCCCAAAATCTTCTTGGTTTTCCCTCCGAGGATTTTTCAACATGGCACTGATGATGTTCCCAATAAAAACATTCATTTATAGGGCATGTCCACTTGCCACGTTTGATTGCCAGATGGTATATAGTTGAAAAAATGATCATCGACAATGGGATTTTTGGAAAGGTAATGATACAGATTTCAGGGTACCAATTGTTGAAGTCTAATGTTCATCTATTGTGGGATTTGTTCCAAAATTACTTTGATTGTGTGTTTAGAACAAACCCGACGATGTTTTTTGATCTTGTCCATACCGAAGCCAGCATCAGAACTCTAGCGATGTTTTTGTCATTCTTTGTCGAAAGAAAAACATGGAAATATTGACCCAAACCCAGATCCTGATTTGATTAGCCAAACTCTGTAGCAAGGTGTCATCCAAAAAGTATCAGAAGATACCACTAAAACCCTAAACCCAGCACACATGTTTTAACCATCTGAGATTTGTTCATGACTTCGAAAATGTCACTTTCCACATCTTTCCATTAATGATCATTAATGATAATAATATATGGTTAATATATGGCCCAATATATGGTTAATAATATGGTTGAATGAAACACGGCCCAAAAATTCCCTCAACCTCCCTTGACACCGAGGTTAACCATCATTGGTGTGACCAATCTTCCACCTGTCAGGGAGACCAGGGAACTGCTTTGCGGGTCCGGAAATGGGCAGACTTAACCACTGAAAAAATGGCACATTTTACAGTAATTCATGGGGACAATGATCATGATCTATGGGAAATCGGTGGTGTTCCTCTAAATCTTCAGTCAGAAACTAGATGAGTCTGTTTCTTTACTGTTGGGATGTGTTTATATAATCTGCAAGTTCGGTGGATAGAATGCATGTCGACATCCATCGCAAGACACAAAAAAAAATCGGCTACTGAATTTTGTCGCTAAGTCAACCCCAACACAAAGATAGCCCATGAACTCAGTGCAAGCCCAGGCCGTCGTTGCATCTGCAGATGGCCAGTGGGAAGGGAGCCAGGGAGACCCCGTTTCCAGGAGAAACAGGATAAAGATATGAATGATATGAGATTGTACGAGTTTGCCGCAAAAAATTGGGGGGTTTCACGGTTTCACCAACAAAGATGGTGGTTTTTACAACCAGAATGGAGAGATGATTGGCTATATAACATTATATAACCAGTAATAATATGGGATGGGGTTGTTTCTACGTTTTTTCGTGGATGTTTTTTTGGGTATCCCATGTTGGGACCCACAAAACCTAAACCGAGGAGAATTGTGACTGGAGAAGGCCCAAATCCAATGGTTCATCTACATGGATCTGGGTAAATTTCATCACGACCTCACTGTTCTCCCTCACTATAATCATAGGGCCTGTAAGGGGAAATGATCCCCTTTTATGGCCGAACAATTCAGGTTAGTGAAATATTATAATTTACCCAGATGGATAAAGATATGAGATATGTTCTGATATTTTTATGTGAGTGAAACAAGAAGATCATTTAGTAGTATGGTAATTATTTATATGAATCCCAGATGCTGCTATGTTTAAAGCTCATGTTCTAAAGGGAGGCTATGGCCTGGGTTTTACCAAGAGCTGTTCCCGAGTCTTCCCGCGTTGATTTTTTTTGCATGGGTTTTACGTCCTTTTCGTCCAGCAGCATTTTGTGGGATACTAACCTTTTCCGGTTACCAGCTGGTGTCAACTCAAACGATTACCGCCATCTTGCGATCTCCCAAAATGGATCAAAATTGAATATGTCAACCAGATCTAATCCTCTTAGTATTTGGGAGGATGACAGGATGACCCTATCATCTAAAAATCGATGGTTTTTCGGATGATGTTCCAACTTTTCAGTTCCACCCATTTCCATTTGCTATCTTTCTGATGTTTCCAATGTTTATTCGTGAATTGATATCCTAATATGATATGCCACGGTCAAAACATGTGCTATTTTCCTATGAAAGGGGATGGTCGATCCCCCATTCATAGGGGTTGATACACCAATTCAAACCAATCCCAGGTGGGATGAACGGACGCAACATGGTGACAGATATTCCTATTATCATCCCATATCCTTATGATTCTTGTGTTTTCCCATAGATCCCCATATCCCCATGACTATATGTAGCTTAACCGTGCTTAACCAAAAATATGGTCTTATATGGACAGGGGTTGGTAAATGTCCCATTTTGGGTATATTGGACATCACCTTATAATAGCCATTATAGACCATATACCTAATGGTTGGGTGATGTTCAATGGGGACATTTAATGACCCATGCAGTACCTCCATTTTAGGATCCTGAAATTCCCATTGAATATCTGGGCTCATCGGCTGGCTGCTCCACAGATGACGACGAAGACCAGTACGGCTACGGCGACGACGACGACGGCGACGGTGACGACGCCGACGGCGACGCCGACGGCGACGGCGATGCGGATGATGCCGCTGATACCGCGCGGGGGCTCAGAGGCGTTGCTGATGGAGGTTTTTGGGTTGTTTTTTAGCCACTGAAAATCAGGACCAGACAGGGACTTGGGGCTTGGGGATGGAGTTATAAATACATATTTAAGTGGATGTTTTTTTAGCCCAACTAATGGAGGTCATCACTCTATGATGTCACCTTTTTCCAGCCCAACTGCAAAGGAAGGGTCCCCCAAATGATTTTTTCCTGGGGACGCACCTTTGAAGTCGGATTCTAACCGGGCTAACTGTTGGATTTATGGTGGATATATCGTTGTCATCCACAGCCACCATAGAGGGAGTTCACAAACTCAGACGCTGATTACAACCGATTACAAGCTCCAAAATGTGGGACTTCCATAGAGTTGCCGGAATGTACCCTCTGGTAAACATACAAAAAGCGACATGGAAAATGGCCCAGTCGAAATAGTGGATTTTCCCATGAATAGCATGGTGGATCTTTCCAGTTCGCTATGTTAAATTACCAGAGGGTAAACATCCATTTTCCTATGGTTTTCCTATGGTTTTCCTATTAAAACCTCCATTTTCCTATGGTTTCCCTATGGTACACTGAGGACGGAACAAACCAACGCCTGGAGGTGAACTTAACAGTCACGTCTGGCGATAGCCGACATGATCACTGTGTAATCCCTTCCTCATCATATACGATTTGCCCAACCGAGACCCTGGTTTCATATTTGATCTCTTCAGTTTATTATATTTTAAGGTCCCATATTATGAGTAGCCTCTGGTTATGACTAACAGTTCGCCATGGTAGTTCGATGGCCCTATAGATGGTTTACCTATTAAAACATGGGTGGATTTTCCATGGCAAACTGGCAATGTCATAACCAGATGGATTTCCATGATCGGGGGATGGGAAAGCCAAGAAATTGACCGCTCCCACAAATGGGCATGGTTTTGTTTTACCATCGCCGAAAAAATGGTGCCATATGAGTCATATGGGTGACATGGGTGATTTAGATTCCATCCCGTGAAGTTTGATGTCCATGACGATGGGTGACGTTTGATGACAGCAACGGTTCCAGGACTATCCCTTAAGAACCAATCTGGATGACGAGCCACAAAATGGGACCGCCAATCTTACCGGAGTTGAGCTGGGAGGATAGACATGGTCAGTAGTACTGCTACAAGTTTTGATTTTGAAAACGCCTATTCTGTTCCAGTTCGGAGAGAGATGATACCTTCTAGTACATAAACATGACCGACATCATTGATATAGATATGAAAAACCAATGGTTTCTCGAGGAAAATATAACCTAAATATGGTGATTGTTCAATATGTTAGTGAATTTCTTGGAGAGTAAGGTTTCATTCAATATGTTCACAAATTACGGCAAGCTCATAGTCGATCTCGCCGGGTGTCGCCAGTGGTTTCGCCAGTGGATGCACTTCTGGATGGCCCTGTGAGAAGAACTTCTGTGATCTCGCCTCAGGTTCAGCACACGAGTCCTAAGAGACGATGCTGTTCTTTCAACAAACTTGAGTTCAAGTACCAGGTTGGTTCTTCGGAAATCAAGGAGTTCAGCACTTTGATATGCTCTGATTTCGGCTGTTTGGTGGCTTCTTACCTCAGTCGAGCCTTCATCATGGCCAACAGCAGGAGGAACTTGTCAAAATACGGGATGGACGAAAGTCCGTTTGCAAGGACAAGCTGTATCCGGTCTCCGGCGGCACTTTCCGAACACCTGACCTTCGGTTGGATATCCATGTATATCCAATCATACTTAATACCCCCATCTTGGTTTCCGATATCCCTGTGTTTGTTGGTTAAACCATCATAGCCGTAGCCATTTCATAGATGGTTTTCCCAGAAAGATTTCAGGAAAAATGCTGGGAATCCAGCATTTTGTTGGTTAAGTCCACCAATTTTAAAGACAATCCCATAATATATCCTCATGATTGCTGATCGATGATTGCTGGCTGTGTCCTCATTTTTGGTGACAACAATATTGATGAATCTCCACTGTTACACTGGTGGCTCCCTAGTTATGTTTGTTGGCTTAGTTTCACCCCCTTAACTAATGTGAGATATCTCCCATAATTCCAAAGGTTAACCTACTTAAACAATTTTATAAACAGACTTAGCTAGGGGGCAGGACCTAGTGAGGTTTCCCACGTGCCCAGGAAAGGCGTTTGCGGGAGTTCCTGGGCGCTAAGACAGTGATGGCCGCAGATGTCTTCGGGCAATGAGAGAGGTTGCAGTGCTGTGCACTGCGGCACGGAAAATCGTGCCGGAAATAGAGGACTTGGCCCAGCAACATGGGGACTGAATCAATGAACATGTGATTTTTAGCAGCATGACATAGGGATTTCATGGGATTTCTGAAGCTTTGCAACTGGCTGTTGATCATCATTAATGCTACGTTTCATCCCTACGATGGTCCCATTTGGCTGATGCATCTAGTGACTTCAGACCCAAAACCACCAAGCTACCCTCCGGTTATGACTAACATAGCCATGGTATAGATGGCCCATAGAAAGAGATGGTTTACCAAAATGGGTGGGTTTTCTATAGCTATGTTAGTCATAACTAGAGGGTAATACAAAACTCATGCATGGATTGGTTATGATTGGTGAATGTGTGGTACTTTGTAAGCGATTAAACCATATTAAACCTACAACCCCAAGCAAAATGAAAAAACTTGAAAGAAACATTACGTGGGAACCCCATGCATGCAATCAACAAAAGTTCAAAAAACACATTGGAAACTCATCCAATAACATATCATGTGTAAGATGGTTACTAGCCTGAAATTGCCCTACGAAGAATAAACAGATAGCCAGTTGCAGTGAATTGGCTGTAATTTGGACTATACCTCCAGTTATGCTTGTAGATTCTAGATGCAAATAGTGGTTGTTTTTTGTTGATATCATTCCCACATCATTAAAATGGTAAACATGTTTGAAGCCAATGGGTTTCTAGATGAGTAACACTCATGAGTTCTACTAGCTGGACAGTGGCAGTTTCAAACATGAATTGTTGTGACTACGTCCGGAGACGATTCCACTTTCAAGTCATGATGTGTTTTCTGGATGGAGGGAATCACCATTTTCGAGATGATGAAGTCAGCAACGACCTGTGTGTTTGTACCTGAGGATTGGAATCAATCCAGAACTGGTTGGTGGTTTGGAACATGTGAACATTTTTCCATCATATATGGGATGTCATCCTTCCCATTGACGAACTCCACTTTCATATTTTTCAGAGGGGTTGGCTCAACCACCAACCAGTCATCCAGTCATTGATGGTTATGAATTGTTATTATACAACCTATTGATACCTATTGATGATTGTGAATGTTGGTTCAACCTGGGCTGCCATTCTTACAACTAGCCGACTAGCCCCTGGGCTGGGGATGGGATGGGCTGGGCTGTGTCCGACGAATCCGACGGGCCCGGGCCCTGTAGATCCTGTGTACCATAGCCATCGGACGGCGAGAGCCTGGACCGGTGGTTGCTGTGGGAGTGCTGGAGAAAGAAAGCACCCGAGAGAGGTAGCTAACCAAACCCACAAAGAAAGGGGAAACGGCTATTGGTAAATAATAAATTGAACAATGCGTCAAATCGATTGTTGTTGATAATTGATGACAATTGACAAGTGATAATTCATGAATAGATCACTATATTTGGAATTCAAATCTGGGAGCAAATACATTGGACGTTTTTGGGGAACATGATCCAAGATACGCAGAAAAGAACATGAAGAACATGCACAGCGAAATTTCCAGATTTCTTTCTAGAGTCAATTTGATTGTTTTGGAGGTGCCATCTATGCGTCGTTAAGCATTCCAGTTCATTCTTGTTTGAATGCAAGCTAATATTGATGGATGTCAGCTTACAAGACTACCGACTGGGATTTCATTCATTGAAATGCAAGTAGATAGTACATGATAGTGCAAGGATCACCGAAAGAAGCACGCAGGCAGGGAGACGTATCAGCTTTTCTGAAGCAAGCATTTGCATTCTGGATATTTGTGGATTCTCAAAACATAGAAGCATTGATCATGACGAAGCATTTGCCTTAGATTGACATTGAACAAAACAAAACAAAACATGTGGCTTAACGTTCGTTGATCCTGGTGCGGGGTCAACATTGATTTTCATATCTCGATCCGACTGATGCCGCTGGAAGTGAAAAAGTGCGCTTGGACTGCATGTGTTTGGCGATGGCACCAACATTGGGGGAAATTGAATGAGATTTGTTTGTGACTGAAAAAAACTATGTCACTGTTGTACCAAGTACCCTCTGGTAATTTAACATAACTATGGAAAATCACAATTTTTCATGGGAAAATTCACTATAAATGGCTATTTTCAATAGCTATGTTAAATTACCAGAGGGTAACTAAGTATCAATCTCACCAGATTTACCGTGCCATTGTTTTCGGGGGTTGTGGGGAATGCATTCCAGCGGGTCTCGACTTGACGGCAACATGACGTGGACGACCCAACGAAACTTGCAACGCGAAGGGAAACACGCGAAGAACTCAATGAGCAAGGATTGGAACGAATATCTCCACACTATTCAACGATATCGGAATCAATCATAAATATCAGATATGTAAATATATATATTATAATTATACATCATACACTTATATATATATAGTATATTGTTTGTTCACAACTGGTGTTGGTTAAATATACGTATCACAAACAATAGTTAACCATATTTAAATATAGTCAACCACTTTTTCCAAACAGCCTGCAACGCTCATCCTATCGTGAACAGTGCCGACCCAAACATTGACCGAGAAAACAAGAGGTTGAGGACACAACTCCTACCCCAACGGTGGATAAGACATGTCGGAGTTGTTGCTGTTCAAAATGCAAAAATTATGCGTGACGAGCCGAGATCCAGAAATAGTCAAGTATCGTGAACAGCAGTTCCAGATTCAGGCCTACGCAACTTCAACTTGGAAGCAAAAACAAAATCACCTCGGCGTACTGGCCAGTGTCACAACGCGCAGGTTTGCGAGTCATGCTACTGTACTGGCATGGAATCCAATTGCATTGAAGTTTGTCCGAGCATCAAACGCAAAACAACAAATGGCCAAAGAATGTTCGGATTTGTGTCGAAAAACAAAAAAGTGCTTGGGGGAAAGATACCGTGTCGTATAAAGAAAGGAATGCAGCGTTCTTCCGCCGGTGCCAGCCACATGATGCGACGCGCTGGCATTTGCGCTTCAATCATGACCGTCAGCCCCTGTCTGTCAGCGCGATCTTCCCGTCGTTTCCAGCGTGTTGACGTTGCTGCTGAGAGATGCTGTTGTCGTTGTCATCGTAAGGAAACCAACAGCGGACAAGGGCGACAAACAGATCGGCATGGGTCATGTTATGTCGGATTGCAAGGGCCGAGCGCAATCATCGATTTTGCAGTTTCTGAAAGGTAATATGATACTATACTATATTGTACCACTGTGATTTGTGGATAGATTCTATCCGCATGTATCATCATATATCTCTTTGCTTGATATGTACATGTTTTACGGATGCTGACTGACTTTCTGCCTCGACTTTAAACAGCCTCGGTCTGGACATCGCAGGTCAATGGGTAGTGAACCTGGAATATACTTGGAGACAAACTGACTACGCACTGTTATCGCAAAGAAACGACTGTCCTTCTAGTATCCTAGGATTGGATGAATATATATATATTATATATATATATATATATATCATGCGAAAAACATGAAAAACCATGGTTTCCCGAAGATTTTCCCTTAAATCAATCCATAGCCCCAAAGAAAAAACGTAGCAATATGCAGCAATAGATCACAAGAGGTTCCTCGTCATCCGATCACGGCAACGCAAGAAAGATTGCCACGTCGAATGGAATGGCAGCCGGAGCTTTCACCTTTGGCCACGCCACTGCAGGCTTCGATTGCTGGTAATGAACAACCCCACCACCACAGATGATTGCTCGATTTATGATACATTAATACAAATATACATATATATACCCTAGTCTTCCTCGACCATATCTGGTATAGGCTAGGACGTTGCAGGTTTGCTCGAACATACCAGGGTTCTGCTCGAACACACTGGGTAAAGCTGAACGAACATACTGGAACCGAGGTCCATAAGATCAACGACAATACAGGGATTTCACAAAATTTCACAAAACTACTTCGAACGACTATAGCAGGAAACTGGCCCATAAGGCCCATGAGGCCAACATAGACACCCCAGAAAATGGCTCAGTAGGACATACTGAAGGAAATCAGCTTGGCTCAGAGGCTTGTGTATAGAACGAAAAATCCCAGTATAGCCTAGTAGAGAACGACTATAGCAGATACATCCTTTGGAACCGGGTATATATATTTATATATAATATATATGTACACATATATATATATATATATTGATATAATATGATCTAATATAATATAATATAATACAATATAGTATAATATAATACAATATAATAATATATATATAATGTATACATATAAAATGTAATTATATATAATGTAATTATATATATACATATAATTATTACAATATGTGTGGTTATGACTGATTTCCACGGATTTGTCCAGTGCCGTGTTTGTTTGGAAGAATATCGGCCAATTACCATGCTTGAAAATTGCAAGCTGAATGGTGTTGACATGACTCTTAATTAACTGCGCGTCGTGGGTTGAAGTTCGTTGGCTTCACCGTAAATCTGTGTCCCAGGCTCAACCCGGCTCGTCGTGAATTTAGCGGGGCTTATATCAACTTGGCGGACTGTATGTGCTCCAGAACACATCCGTGCCTCAAAACATAGGTCAAATAATCTACTAGAAACAGTCCAACTTATTTCTACATATATCCTCAGGTCCTGCGATGATTTTTTTGCGGCGCTCGGATTTTCAATGCGCTTGTCTCAATGTGGTGCATATATTCCAATCATTATGTTCCAACAACATATTGTCATGTCTTGTTGCATGTTTTGCTGCAGTAAATATGCCAAAATGCCCAAAAAACACGTCCCAATATATGTTTAAAAACCCCAGCACGAGATATTTGTTCGGAACAAAATGCCACTAAATGTGCTAGACAAAATGTCAAAACATATCATATCATGTGTATTTGTTTTTTGTCCACGAAGGAATGCAAAAAATATCTTTGTAAATCGCAAGAAACAAATCATATCATAATGAGAAACCTGCCAAAAAGACAGGGAAGGCACGGCAACACTCCGCTGATCAGACTTTTTCCTTTTGAAGACATATGGTAATTGTGTTATCGCACTTTGTATCAGGCCACACCATGCGTGAGCAAAATATGCCAGCGAATTCCAGCGAAACATATATTATATGGCAGAGTACTTCCAAACCGAACTGATGAGTATCGCAGAGATAGTTTTTTTTACGCGTGATTCCCAGTCTCAGCATTTGTCGATACTGAAACCTAGCTTCAACACTCTACTGTGTTTCATTGTTTCTCTTAAGTGTTTTCCCCCACATCTTTGTGTGGGGTTCGTTTTTTTCGGTTGTGCGCTCCCGTCCGCCTCCGCCTTCTCCTCCGCCTCCGTCACACACAACTCTCTCTCACACACAACTTCGTCACACACAATTGTGTGTCACAAAGAACTTTGTCGCGCACAACTTTGTAACAGACAACCCTTTCACATACAACTCTATCACAGACAACTTTGTCACACACAACTTTTTAACAGACCACACAACTTTGTCACAGACAACTCTCTCACGCACAACTTTGTCACACACAACTTTGTAACAGACAACTCTTTCACATACAACATTGTCACATACAACTCTATCACACACAACTTTGCCACACACAAGTTTGTAACAGACAACTCTTTCACACACAACTCTGTCACACACAACTTTGTCACACACAACTTTGTAACAGACAACTCTTTCACATACAACATTGTCACATACAACTCTATCACAGAGAACTTTGTCACATACAACTTTGTAACTGACAACATTGTCACACACACACAACGTTGTCACACACAACTCTCTCACACACAACTTTGTCACACACAACTTTGTAACAGACAACTCTTTCACATACAACATTGCCACATACAACTCTATCACAGACAACTTTGTCACACACAACTTTGTAACAGACCACACAACTTTGTCACAGACAACTCTCTGTCACACACACGTTTGCAACAGACAACTCTTTCACATACAGCATTGGCATTGTCACATACAACTCTATCACACACAACTTTGTCACACACAACTTTGTAACAGACAACTTTGTAACAGACAACTCTTTCACATACAGCATTGGCATTGTCACATACAACTCTACCACACACAACTTTGTCACACACAACTTTGTAACAGACAACTTGTCACACACACAACTCTGTCACACACAACTCTATCACACACAACTTTGTAACAGACCACACAACTTTGTCACAGACAACTCTCTGTCACACACAACTTTGTAACAGACAACTCTTTCACATACAGCATTGGCATTGTCACATACAACTCTATCACACACAACTTTGTCACACAACTTTGTAACAGACAACATTGTCACACACAACCTTGTCACACACAACTCTATCACACACAACTTTGTCACACACAACTTTGTAACAGACAACATTGTCACACACCACTCTCTCACACACACACCACTCTCTCACGCACACAACTTTGTCACACACAACTTTGTAACAGACAACATTGTCACACACACAACTTTGTCACACACAACTTTCTCACACACAACTTTGTCACACACAACTTTGTAACAGACAACTCTTTCACATACAGTACAACATTGTCACATAGTCCTCTATCACAGACAACTTTGTTACACACAACTTTGTAACAGACAACTCTTTCACATACAACTTTGTCACATACAACTCTATCACAGACAACTTTGTCACACACAACTTTGTCACAGACAACATTGTCTCACACACAACTTTGTCACACACAACTTTGTCACACACAACTCTCTCACACACATCTTTGTCACACACAATTTTGTAACAGACAACTCTTTCACATACAACATTGTCACATACGACTCTATCACAGACAATTTTGTCACACATAATTTTGTCACAGACAACATTGTCACGCACAACTTTGTCACACACAACTCTCTCACACACAACTTTGTCACACACAACTTTGTAACAGACAACATTGTCACACACATCTCTGTCACACACAACTCTATCACACACAACTTTGTCACACACAATTTTGTAACTGACAACATTGTCACACACCACTCTCTCAGACACACCACTCTCTCACGCACACAACTTTGTCACACATATCTTTGTCACAGACAACTCTCCCACCCACAACTTTGTTCTCACACACGCAACAGGCGTGGCACTTACGGCACTGGGCTGGCTCTTGCTGTGCGCTTGGTCGCCCGTGGTCGGCTGTGACGCCGCGGTCTTTTGCGTGGCAGGCGTGGCACTTGGTGACATCAACGCCGCTTTTGCGTGGCAGGTGCGAAGCTAAGGCTAACCTCTGTTCTTTGATTGTGATAGTTTGGTTTTTGAAAATGATAGTTTCATTTTGTGTGCCATGGAAAGTAAAAAACACAACATTTTTTAGAGTTCCCCACCTGCCAGGTGAGGGTTGTTAGATTTTATGTCAGTTGCCTCCTCCTCCTCCTCCTTCTCCTCCTCCTCCTCCTCCGCCTCCTCCTGCCTCGTCCTCCTCTCCTCCTCCTCGTCGTCCTCGTCGTCCTCGTCGTCCTTGCTCAACTGCGACCCGCGATCCACAGTGTTCTCTGCCGGACCTCAACCACGACCATCCACGCCCAGTGTTCCCTGCCGGACCTC
>Ga0126342_10005446_pt1 | contig 22203 bp, 24 predicted proteins | sample Cyp1metagenome_FD_92528 | JGI IMG/M metagenome (GOLD analysis project Ga0126342, IMG submission 92528) | Coral microbial communities from Lord Howe Island, Old Settlement Bay, Australia - Cyphastrea 1 metagenome | ecosystem: Host-associated > Invertebrates > Cnidaria > Coral ...
GTGGCCTTGTAGTGGCTTTTGCCTGCAGCGTTGGGCGTGGCAAGGGTTCAAGAAAGACAGGATCCACACCTCCGGTGGTCCCAGGCGCCGCCCCGGCCTTGGCGAAGGCCGGGGTCGGCGGATTATACTGATACTGTATATCCATTCTATTCATTCTCCATTCTCCTGCATTCTGTCGCTAGGAGTGTGCTAGGTGATATCTATATATGCACCACCAGAACACCTCTGGGAGGACAGCATGGAGAATTCGGACCGAGGGGTGCTGGCTCTGACGAACTTAAACTGGAGGCTTTCTTAAAGGAAAACGACACGAAGTTGCTGGATGTTGCTGGATGGTTTGGTTGAGCCCGCCAGCAGAGAACACATATCATGGTTGTATATGGTTGTAATCTCCCCTGCCCATGCACATACTAGCGGAGCTGATGTTCTATTCTTAGATGGATCATGATATCAACCAAGAAAGCAAAAAGGCTGAGGAGGGGGACGTGGTACCTGTTGAGAACAGGTTCGAGACCAAGAACAGATGATCTACAGTAGAATCTACGGCCTTCTGTAGGTCTTCCAGGGGCATTTTCCATTTTTTTGCCTGGCTTTCAGTTGCGTTCTGTTCAGTTGCTGAACGCAGTTGCTGAAGTATTTGAAGATCAAGTTCTCCAACGCCGGCAACCGGATCTCCACTGAACGTGTGGTCTCAGGCGCCCTCAACAACCCCTCACCCCCTTGCGCAGCACATCCAGACACCGCTACCAGTTTTAGATTCTGAATAGAAAGGGCCGGTGTGGGATACCGTTTATATATCATTATTTCACATTACAGTACTAGTAATCTTAGTATTTCCGTCGTTTATCATTTATCATTGTCTATCATGATCTTTTATGATTTATCATTTGTACCGTATTTGTCATCATTATGTATCATCATTTACCTATTGGTTGTAAAAAGTGAGGTTGATCCCTCCATTTATGCATCAACCAACCAGTGGAAACTTGGAACATTTGTGGAATGACATGTCACACCCCCAGTGTGCAGTCTGGAATTTAGTTTTGCAACTCATTTGTGCTGAAGCAAAGAGAGACTCTGTATTCCTCAATGGACTCCCGAACAGGAACTGGGATTTGCAACATCTACGAGTTTTTAGCGTACAAGCACCCCCACGAAGTGGATGAAGAGGTGGACCGTGAAAGATTGGGACTTGGGAGCTGCCAGTGCATGTCACGTGGGACGGGCATATGGAGGCAGATCAGGATGTGGATCTCAGCAACTGTCAGCAACCCCTTGCTCCATCAGTCAACCTACAGTGACTTCCAAATATTACAATTTTAATATATTTTAATATAGTACAGGTTTGTTTTGACTTCCAAGGCCGAATCAATCCCCGAGAAAGGATCTTTACATATCTTTACCATCTTTCACAGAGTCTGAAGTGGAGTGTATTGTAAGCCTTTCATGATTGCACGTCATGCAGTCATTTCCTGGTTGTCTTTGCCACCTGGCGAGCTATTGGCAAGACCTTCGAAGACTTCTGGGATCTTCTGGGCATTCTCACCTTTAAGTGCTTCAGGTGCATCAGTTGCACAACGAGCGGCCGAAGGCAAGATGCTGGCACCTGGGGCGGAGCGCCAAGAGTAAAACAAACTTTGACCTACCGGAACTACTTCATCTTCATTATTCTTCATTGGCATCAGCTGACATCTCCGTAGCAAACTTTGATTGCCAAACCATAGAAACACTTGTTGGCAGAGGGACTCCGCTGTCACAACACTCTGGCCTGAAGGCCAATGCCATGCCTACAGCAGCATATCTACTGGGAACAATGGAAAAGAGTTGAATCGAATGGAACGTCCAGCAATGGCTGATGAACAGTCAGTCGATTCCTTGTTTCGTGATGTGAATCTGTGTGATAGCTTTGAGGATGCTGGCTTGATCGCCATGAATGCGTAGCTTCGCTGAATTGCTTGGGAGAAGGCCCCGGTATTTCTCTCTATGTATATATATATATATACACACATATATTATACAAATCATTTGGAACCAACCTGAACTTGGAGATCTTATCTTGAAGCCAATAATTCCATGGCTGAAAATACAGGCTCTCAGACAGCCCAGTTGGGGTCTGGCATTTTTTTCTCTCTTCAAGGGCCGGTCTTCCCCAGTCAGTGTGTTTACAAGATCCATACCGTTTTGGAAGTCCAGCCTAAGTGCGTAAATGGTCTACTTGTGTCTACGATCTCTAGGCCATCCTGGGTTCCTAGATCGGCTCAAGACAGTGTTGACTCGGATTCTCACAGGCAAAAGCTTCTTTCCGTGAGTGTCGATCACTCAGCTCTAAGGACACCCGGCTCCTTATGCGAAAAGACCTTAAAGATCTTTTCTGATGTCAGAAACCCCAGTGGTGGGAAGATGGCGCAAGATCGAAGATTTTTGCTGACCGGCTAGCAACTTCAACGACAGGTAGTGGGTGACCGGATGACCGGATGATGGGATGACTCTTACCGGAAAGGCTGTATAAAGTGGGGCATTCTGCGGTTTGGAATTGGACTCTAGTGGATTCAGAGGCAACTCACTTTGTCAAATTTTGATTAGCAGCGCTTCAATTTTGTCAGGCCTATGGAGCCCAATGTGCAACATTTGCACTCTATGTGCAGCCCTTCGGAGGTGCAAAACTCTCTCTTGGAACCTGCCACTGCCCTGCCCCGTTGCGAGACATCGATTGTTGTATGGTTTCGTAGAAATGGACACAAAGGTTTTGATCCATGCCAACCAAATTCAGGGGTCTATTCATGTCAGTAATAATTCATATCTATCTATACTGTACACACACACACATTCATTAATTCATATTGGAGCAAGATTGAATTTGGCACAGAACTCAAAGGCGGCTCTCACGCAAGAGACTTTCGCAAAGCTTCTGGGTATCTGAGATGGTGTAGCTATATAATTTATATAATCCATGGGCCAAAGCATTGTGAATCTTGGGAGGCGTTTACATCACAGGCGGTGTGACCAAGAAGATGCGCGAGTGGCTCCTCAAAGAGGGCTCTTTCATGAAGGCTTACTATGACAAAGGCGGGACATGGAGTGATGCTCAGGACGGATTGGTTCAACTCTGTAAGCACTTTCACACCGAAAATCTAAGTTACTCGCCCACACACAAAGACGTAAATGCCGGAGCAAGGCACAGCAATAGCGGTTGGGAGCGAGAGACGTGAAGCTTCTCAAAACTTGTTGTAGGCCGACTGACACCGGTGCTACACCGGGTACCTTTGATGATTGTGAACAGTGTTCGGCGCCCTAGAGGAACCTTTGACTGTGATTCTTACATATTCTTACCGTTAAAGGGACCAACATATTTGTGTATGTGGCACTGTGGCAAGCTGACAGATCTATGATTCTCCACCCAGGGTGAGCTCAGCTGGAAAGTTCTGCTCTCGTACGTTGGAGTAGATCTCATGCCAAAGATCTTTAAAGCTGATTGTAGTGCGTCATTGGTGATCCAGACCTGATTCTGAAGTGAGATCCGAGTGAATCCGCATCCTAAGGATGATATGGGCCAGCGTGGTGCCCACCTGCGAGCTGTGATGCTCCTCAAGGCAGAGGTGGCAAGGGAAAAGGATTTGGGGAATGGGCTACGATGGATGCTTTCGCCGGGAAAACACCTTTTTCCGTTTTCCCATGAACTTCCGCTCCTTGCAAACGTTGCAGACAAGTGCGATCCATTGGTGAGGTCCTTGCTAAGTCATGCTAAGTCAATATACAAGTAATATACAAGTAACTTACTTGACAACTCACTCTCCAACTGGCCAACCAATTCGCCCAACTCACTCATCAATACACCAGTCTGCCGACTTTACTGTTTACACATTCACGCGTATGCCCGCCAGGTTGAACTCCAAGCCAAGCGCATCTTGGCGCTTGATTGTATTGCTGCATCAAGAGTCAGTGCTACTTGGTGTCCCGTATCTCAACTACCAATCAGAGCCGAGCCCAACAGGGTAATGAACAATGACAACGAATGGAACATGCCTGAGGGCTCTTCGATGCACTCGACGTCAACAACGACGGGGTCCTGTTCTTGTCAGAGTTGGAAGGTCTTTTTGAGATGCGGCTTGGTTGAAGCAAGCGAAACTAGGACATTGCGCATAGGAAACATAGGAAACATAGGCTGTCATCAGGTAGTATCAGGGAAACCGTTGAGCGATTTGTCCAAGGGCTGGGAACAAAGTTGGTCGGCGGCGTCACAGGCAGGGAACTTGTGGGTCGACGGTGCCAAATTGTTTCTCACATTTTCTCACAAACTTCAACATAGCCTGGTAGATCTGTTCAGATCTCTTTGGGGGCAAGATGGGGCAAGTGTCTCAAATCTGTTGCATGAATTAGCTATATAGGCTATATAATATATATTTGATTTGCTCCATCGTGTAAGGTTGCAGCAAGTTTGTATTTTACTGAAAAAAAACAGATTTTTACAGGACTTTGCCTTGGCATGATGAATCACGGCAGAGGAAGGTCATTGGTGGTCTGTCAAACGATGGTATGATTCCGTATCGTTCTCTATGATCATGAAGTGATGTGCTGCAAGCGAGATGTCTGGCAAGACATGACATGATAAGACCTTTGCAGGTTGGATATGGCCGCGCGGTTAATGGAAGAATTGGATTCTGACAAGAACGGCCGCTTGATTGTGAGAGTTTCGTGCAAAGGTCTTCGGAGGTGTTCATCTTACGTCCATCCATGGATCGTATATGGCCACTGACATCTTGCGCCACTGATAGAACTTGCAGCAGCGCTCACAATGTATCTCTGAACGTCGTGATCCATAAGTGAAAGCTTTAAAGACTGACCCTGCCAAAACTTTGTGTCTTCTGTCGATAGGTCCCGCACAGGTCCTGGGTAGGTCCAAGGTAGGTACCGGAAAGGTCTTCTTTCATATCCATATGCGACACATATGCGACACATATGCGACACATATGCGACACATATGCGACACATTGCGACACATTGCGACACTCATTTCCACCCTGGATTTGTGATTTGATTTGATTTGTGTCTCTCACTTTGAGGTGCGGTGACTTTCGCAGAGTTCATGAAGGGATACAACAAACTCCCGACACGGATGGTCTCCGTGGCTTGGCACCTGAACAAAGAGACAGGGACACAGCAAGGTTACACTTGTTCAAAGGAAACCATCTAAGTTATGTATAAAGAATCACATGTATATTTTTGCATATAACGTAGATATTTTGCAATATATGCAATAATATACATATATATATATATATATAAATACATATATTATATATATAATTATGAACTAGATCGTTGAACTATGATTCTCGATTACTATTCAATTATTCATAGCCTACTCAATCTCCTTTGGAATCACGCCAGAAGACTGGGACGGCACCCATGTTACTCTACGGAGGTTCTGGGAGAGTGTTTGTATCACAGAGGTTTGCTTGCGGCATTGATTGTTCGACGTTGATCGATACGATTTACTTTCCCACACAAAAGATAAACTCAGGGGTTTCGCCACTGTTTGGCCGCCTATTATCAGCACCAGGAAAGGTTCAAATTGTATCATTGCAAAGGGTACAAATCGCATGGATTCAGCGTGCGTCCTGCGGCAGGAGTCAGCCTTCTTGCACGACCCCAACGATCCACACCATCAGGTTCGGTTTGCTGCTGATATGCGCAGATGTTGACGGCCATATAGACTAGGAGACTGCTTCAAGGCTGTCACGTAATGAGTTGTGCTGCCAGAGTCTGCCACCTTTCGTTTTTTCAATTTTCAATATCATTTTCTCATCTTTCGTTTGCCTCTCTGTGGTGCCCGCAGTCTGATCCCAACTAGACATCAAGCTGTCAATTATATATATATAATTATATAAGTTTCTGTCCAAGACTCGGAGACATACAGTGATATCACAACCATAGGCTTCGTTGAGCGAAAGGGATCATTTTTATATATACACGTTCTGGGTTCCATTTATTCCCCACATCTTTGTGTGGGGTTCTTGTTTTTGGGTGTGCACTTCCGCCTCTCCGCCTCTCCGCCCGCCTCTCCGCCGCCGCCCGCCGCCTCTCACTCACAGACAACTTACTCACACACAACTTGTCACCACACAACTTACTCACACACACACCTTGTCCACACACAACTTACTCACACACAACTTTCACCACACAACTTTCACCACACAACTTACACACAACTTACTCACACACAACTTACTCACACACAACTTGTCACCAGACAACTTACTCACACACAACTTACTCACACACAACTTGTCACCACACAACTTACTCACACACAACTTGTCACCACACAACTTACTCACACACACCTTGTCCACACACAACTTGTCCACACACAACTTGCTCACACACACAACTTGTCCACACACAACTTACTCACACACAACTTGCTCACACACAACTTGTCACCACACAACTTGCTCACACACAACTTTGCGACATCGACCGTCACTTTCTGTGGCAGGCGTGGCACTTATGGCACTGGACAGGCTCTGGTGGCGCACTTGGGTCCCAGTTAACGCCGTTGTCGCCGCGGCTGTTGGCGTGGCAGGCGTGGCACTTGGCGACATCTGCCTCCGCTTTTGCGTGGCAGGCGTGGCGCTTGGTGACATGGACGTGCGCTTTGCATAGCAGGCGTGGCACTTATGGCGCTGGACTGGCTCTGGTGGCACGCTTGGGTCCCAGTTGACGCCGTTGTCGCCGCGGCTGTTGGCGTGGCAGGCGTGGCACTTGGCGACATTGCGTGCATTCTGCGTGGCGGGCGTGGCACCAGAGCCACCACACATCACAGCACAACTAGGTCCACATGTCACGAAGTCAGACGACTCTTTCACACACAACTTTATAACAGACAACTTTGTCACACACACGCAACTTTGTCACACACAACTCTTTCACACACACACACAACTTTGTCACAGACAATCTCTCACACACAACTTTGTCACACGCAATCTTTCACACACAACTTTGTCACACACACAATCTTTCACACACAGCGTTGTCACAAACAACTTTGTCATACACAACTCTTTCACACACACACAACTTTGTCACAGACAATCTTTCACACTCAACTCTTTCACTCACAACCTTTCACACACACAACTCTGTCACTCACAACCTTTCACACACAACTCTTTCACACACAACTTTGTCACACACAACTCTTCACATACAACTCTTAAAATGAGCGACTCTCCACCATCTCCTTAGTCCTTTCTTCTTTCTCCCTGCCACTTCAACCACTTTTTCTGATTATCGGATGAAGTTGACTTGTGGGGTTACCCGGTCCTTTAATTTTGCATCAATTTTCATACAGCCATGGGTTTGTGACTTCCTCTTGTGAGGCAGCATCTATGGAGATGCAAGAGTTGGTATCTCCGCCTGACAGAGGCAATGATCCTGATAGTCAAGCAGCTTTGGCAGAGGCCTGGAGCCTTGAAGGGGTAAGATACTGGCCTTTATGCACTTTGTCCTTGAGGTATTGTCCTTTTTCTTCATCGACCTTTGGCGGATGAAGTGGCATTTGCAGTTTCTTTATAAGAGAATAAATTTGGAAGAACTTTGATCAGGATGAAGTCAATGTACTCATGAGCCTTCTTATTGATTACTTGAGGGATGTCTTGTTCTCAGGAGCTTCGCAAGTTCCAGAGCAAAGAGAGGCGCTTCGGGATTAGACAATCGTTTTTGGTTTCTGTAGGATATACCGGGTGTTTCCAGACAAAACCATCTTCATAAGCAATATAATTCTAAACTTCTGGAGTCTTGGCCAGAATCTTTCTCTACTTACTAGTGTTTGGTGGATGGCTTTAAGAAGCAGGTAGATTTCAAGTGTTTCCACTGGTTGTGCTTGAAGCCACGGGGCTTTAAAATAAAGTGGTCGAGAAACCAAACTTCCGACTTATGGACATAAAGAAGATCAAAGTGCGCGAGGAGGTAGAAAAGTTGCGAAACACACTCCATTGTTTTGGGCCCCGGAGGGTCAAAAAGTGGTCTCGCTAAAGCGGCGGGTGCGGAGCTATCTAGCCAGACGAGAGATCAAAAAATTGCACGCGGCTGTGGCGCGAAGCAGATTTCGATGTAGTTGTTGAAAAAGTGCATTGGGCTGCGGGGCGAAGCGGACTTCGAAGTCAAAGTGGTAAAAAAACACCACGTTCGGACCACTTTTGGACGTTCAACCGTCATTTTTCGTGACAGGCGCAATAGATTATGCACCTTCACAAAAACGAGCCAAACTTGATGGTCTTGTGGCAGTCTCAATAACGGTGGCAGACGTGGGATGTTTGAAGAGGATCCGCAAAGATGCATGTCGCACGGTAGGCGCAGCACAGGAAAAAATTTCATCTGATATGTCAGGAAGTAAGGGCGTTGATATCTTGGGAAGGGTTGCATTTTGGAGCATCAGATCGTCAGGTTCGCTAAGATGATTTTGCACGACAGGTGCAGCACTTTGTATGAGCTGGCCGCACTTTTTCGCGGCATGCGCAGTACTTTACACAGATGGTATGGAAAAATCGCAAAACACATTGGTACGAAACTGTCAGCTCTGCACTCAACTGCTCATGTTTGAATGAAGTCTCGCAGAGTTGTTGATTTTTAGCAGTTTAAACTTCAACTGGCATTTTTGCGGGGGGTCTCGCAGAATTGCTTGGTTTAGCATCTTCAATTTCCATTTTTGCAGGAAACCTCGTAGATTCGCTACATTTTTACAGTTTCAATTTCCATTTTTGGAGGAAGTCTCGCAGATTTGACCTCCGGACAGACAAAGAGACTGACAGACGGAAAAAGAGACACAGACCAGAAACAGATAGATAAACAAATAATCCACCCGTAGGCCCCAAACGGTTTTTCCATATCCATTGCAGCGTCTGCGTGCATGTTTGTGGTTATACTTATACTATCTCCTGGTGTTGGCAACTTGGTTTTTCCATCTCAATTGAGAACAACATGAATCACAAGCAACATGCTTTTCATGTTTTTGCTATCTGGGGTCTATGCTGGCGTAACTCCTGAGACAACAAGAAGACACAAAGGGAGAAAAGAACAGAGATAAGGACCAATCACACATGAAATCGCGATGAAACAAGAACAGGACACTACTAGGGGAGACATATGCATGGGGAGACAAATGCCGTGCATCACAACAAACGACCTCTCCTATAGGTTTCCTATCTTTGAAACTTCCGCCACTGCCTTGTGCAGCACTACTGGTAGGGTTTGCCTGGGAAGACCTGAAGACCATTGTTGGCAGAACATGGCAAAATGATTTTGCGACCCGTTGATGCCCGCGGGTCATTTGCAACCTGTTCCTAGGCGGAAGGCTATCGATCCTTTCCAGGACTGGCCAATGCAACAGGGAAAAGGAAGGAAGAGATGAATTCAACGACGAGACAATTGACTGCATGCTCTGTTAGACGGTTAGTGAATGGTAGTGCCTCCAGTGACAGTTGCTGAGTTGCTGTTGAAAAAATTGGTCGACGACATTCGATGAATTCAGATTCACCGTTTGCCTCGTCTCCGGGACAGGACTCTCATGCCCCGCTCTTCCAGACCAGGCGCGCAGACTCGAACACACCTTACCACACCACACCTGATGATCCTCAATGATCCTTATTGTATCACGTTTTGCTTCTACAATTTAGAGGATTCTGTGAGGGTATTTTGCTTCTAAGATTTGTTTTCAGCCGCGTATTTTGACTTGCCTCAAGTGACTTCGATCAAGACTAGCCAAGACTGGAGTTTGTCTGATGCAGGTTGTACAAGCGCCTCACTGACAAGGATCCAGCCAAAGAGGCACACTGAGCTGCGTGGGTTTTATCAGTTGCAAGTGGCCAGGAACTCCTTCCGTGAGCATTGTTGCAGGCTACACACCTAGCAGCTAAATCAAGCTTGAGCCGCGCCACCAGTCACAAAAGGTCAATCGAGAAAAGACATTTGTATGTGTATGTTACTGCGAGATTGTTGCCTATGCTTCTGGAGATTTTGCAGTGTGCCCATCCCATGACACATGTTCATGTTTATAAAAAGATTGTTTCGACTGACTTAAATGGTTACTCGGTTACTCGTGTCCTAGATAATGGCATCTCATGTTTGAAGACGCAGTTTGTGTTCAACAGAAACGTGAAACGTTCTCCGAGATCAGGTTTCATTTTGGTGTTTCGTAACATACTTGCCCGTGTCCCTTCATTGGCATTCCAAACTTCTCCATTCTGATATGCTTCTTATTTACGGTTTCACGAATGACAGGCCATGAACTTCGGCAACTCAGAATAAGTGTGAATCATATATATATATATATGTAGATTACTATATAGATGATATAATGTATAGACTTGGATGATTTCACCAACAATCACCAATTTTCTCTTGATTTGGTCGAACATATGTCTTTGAACATTTCTTCGATCCAGCCCCTTTTGGAAGGACTCATGGCTGCATCGGGTGTACTGGGTGAGCAACTCAGGCGTGCTGGGGGGAAATCGGGGGAATTGAGGTCTCGACTTTGAGAATTTTTACGAATGATGAAAATCCAATTGAATCAATATTTCCTCTCCTTCAAGAAGACCATATCGCTGTTAAATGAATGTCCACTCAAGATGTGATTGCATTAGCAGAAGACAGGTCAGGTTCTTTCTCTCAGCTTTTCAGCTATGGTACGGGGAGCTGGGCTGCAATCGTGTGCCACCAGCAGTTGGCAAAAAGGATGACGCCCAAACTGCTCAAGCCAAAGACTGTAGCATTAGACAAGAGGATCGTTTTCCTGGAAATGTGACAAAATGTCCCCAGCCCAGAACTTGGCACTATGCAAGCAACTTCCAAGAGGCATCTAAGATAGTATTAAGCGCTTTCGCGCGACAGCCGGCCGGGGGCCCATGTTGAGGCGATAGGGGTGAACGGCTTGGGGCTATATGGGCCCATCTTGGGGCTATGTTGGCCTATCTTGGGGGCAATTTGGGCCCATCTTAGGGCTATGTTGGCCCATCTTGGGGATGTTGGCCCATCTTAGGGCTAGGTTGGCCCATCTTGGGGCTATGTTGGCCCATCTTGCGGCCTATGTTCTTTCGGTTCCTGTTCTGAACCTTCTACTCAACTCCAGCCTCAATGGCTGGCCGCTTTCTATTCCTTCTCGTTTCTTCACCCGGCATTTCTCCATCGGGTGCACCTCCTCCTTCGACCACCTCCGATGCTGATGCTGGACCTCTTGTAGCTGATTGGGGTCTAGGGTCTTCCTTTTTCTCCCCTTCCCTTGGAACACGCAAGGCCTTCAACTTTATGCCTCCACCGTTTTCCAAACCAGCACCTTTATCCCCACCAGTCACCCATGTTGACCCATCTTAAGCCACAAGAGCCGAAAAATGGGAACAGCAAAAACACCGTAAAACGCGGGAGTTTTTGATGGTACCGGGTAGGTCGGCGGCAGGGGCGGCGGCCCCTCTCTCCTTCGGAGAGGAGACCTACGGCAAGGACACGGCCAGCTCCGGGCCCCGCGGGCCCGTGGCCGGATTTAAGCGCTTACGCGAGACAGCCGGCCAGGGGCCCAACTATGTTGGCCCATCTTGTGGCTATGTTGGCCTATGTTGGCCTACGTTGGCCTATGTTGGCCTATGTTGGCCTATGTTGGCCTATGTTGGCCTATCTTGCGGGCAATGTGGGCCCAGCCTGGGGCTGTTGGCCTAGCTTGGGGGTATGTTGGCCTATCTTGAAGGCTATGTGGGCTGATCGTGAGGCCTATGTCGGCCGATCTTGAGGCCTGTGTTGGCCCATGTTGACCCATGTTGAGCCAAAAGATCCGAAAAATGGGAACAGCAACAAACACTGTAAAACGCAGGATATTTTGATGGTCGGCGGCCTATCTCGGGGCTATGTTGGCCCATCTTGGGGCTATGTTGGCCTAGCTTGAGGGCAATGTGGGCCCATCTTGGGGCTATGTTGGCCCATCTTGGGGCTGTGTTGGCCCAGCTTAAGGGTTATGTTGCCCCATTTTAAGGCTATGTTGGCCGATCTAGGGGCCTATGTTGCCCCATGTTGACCCATCTTGAGCCACTAGATCCGAAAAATGGTAAAAAATGGGAGCAGCAAAAAACACTGTAAAACGCAGGATATTTTGGCGACGCAGGGTGGTGGGGGGTGGTCGGCGGCAAGGGCGGCGGCCCCTCTCTCCTTTGGAGAGGAGAGAACTGCCGTACGGCAAGGACACGGCCAGCTCCGGGCCCCCAGGGCCCCTGGCCGGAATAGAAGCTGCCGACCCCTGTTGTCACAACACCAACTTGTTAGATTCAAGGACATACAGCACCCACAGGTATACCATAAGCAGCCATAAGCAGTAGGCTGCCAACTTTGCATCCCAGGTCCCATGTTATTTCCGGCGGTCTGTGGTGCCTAACGTTGCTATCTGAACCCACAAGAAGCTAGCTCTAAAAAGCAGCTACTTGTTTGGGAAACGCAATTGGGGACCTTGGCAAGAAGCGACCCTTCGGAGGGCTAAAACATTATGGCAGTCAAGGACGGACCGGCTCCGTTTTGGGCGGTCTGTGGTGCCTAACACTGCTGTCTGAACCGACAAGAAAGTACCTCCAAAAAGCAGTCCCCACACCTAAAAAACAACATCTCCGCCACGCCCACCACACTTTGGCCTCGGCGTGCTGGCAACTTGCTTGGGAAACGCCGGAAACGCGATTGGGGACCTTGGCAAGAAGCAAACCTTCGGAGGGCTAAAACACTATGGCAGTGACGGACGGACGGGCTCCGTTTTGGACGGTCTTGTTCTTGCAGCTAGTTTTTGCTCCTCTTGTCCCCTCTTCTCTGACGCGCTCCCTCTGCTGTCGGCAGGGGTCGGCGGATATGGAATGTGCACCTTTCATTTGCGTTAATTTGCGCAGCAAAGGCAGTAGAATTGTCTTAGCTTATGGCATCTCTCGGTGGTTTTGATGCATCCTTGCCCAGCTTTCTTCATTGCGGCTAGCCACAGGCGGCATCAACTACCATAGTGTCACAGAGTTGCTTGGCACAAAAACCGGCCAGAATTGGGTGGTTAGATGAAATAACCGTTACATGCCAAGAAGAACAAACAGTTTTTTTTTGTGTATCTTGTGAGCCATTTTCGTTGCTTCCAGAGCCACGCATGATGCTGCTGAGTCAATCAGAAATAAGACCAGTCAGAATCAAAACAGAGTTGAGTCGCAAACGCTACCAACTGCGGGGAACTTCCAAGAATCATTTGCCATGCTGTAGTTGTGTCTTGTTGACCTGCGATTTTTTTTGCCAGAGGGCCGCATTTCTCGCAAGTTGACGAAGTACCAAGGGGCAAGGCATTGCAATACATTGGGCCCGACCGTGTTGCCGACATGATCTTCACTAAAATTCCGGACGACAAAAAGTCCTGCGGCAAGCTCAGTGATGTCACGCAGATGACATTTGCTGCTAGATTGGTCTGAACAGATGATGCATAAAGTCATATACAGGGTTTTTAGCAGACCAAACCAGCGACACAGTGTGTTGACGGTTCTGGCAGTACCAATTGAAGCAAGGGCTGCAAGCCAATAGCACATATCACAAGTGACTGAAACAAAAGAGAATCCGCCCCAACCCAGACATGTGCCATCCTTGGCCACCTTGGCCGCCTTGGCCATTTGCAAGGCAAAAAGCATCGATTCCGCATTGAACCTCCCCCAGACGAAGACAATCTGTCGCCGCCCACGGAGTTTGTGGCCTGGCAAGGTAGTGAAACCCGATTGCCCTGCTCAATTTTGTGAATGTGGAATGAGATATCATGATTCAGGATTCTCTTTTGTCCCAGATTAGCATGGTTTCGAGACATACTGCGTGTTTTTGTTTATTTGGGTGCTCTATAATAGACATGGCAGGCAGGGAAGGATAAGACTTAAACCATTGTTGATGATCAAATTGGAAGCTCAACAGCTTCTCAGCAAATGCAGAGTTTTCATTTTTTTAAAGAGCTCAAAAAGACTGTTTTGTCAATTTGGTGTATATACTACGGATACACAAGACCAAGCTGCTTTCCCCTTTTCGTTAATACTTGGATGTGACAGCCTTCCTTGGGGAGGGACTGCGGGGGGGCATACTTCGGCGGGCCTTTTCTTGAGCCTTCACTCAGGCAGCTCCCTCACAGGATGTCTTGGAGCGGCGTGGATGCAGAAGTGAACTGGGGCCAGTAGCTTTTTGCATCGTTTTGTCTTTCGGGGGATTTGTTTTGACAACTCTTCTCTGATTGCGGGAGCGTTTGTCAAGTACTTCAATTTGACTTTGGTGCTGCAACCCTGGTGGGTAGGCTTCATGAGTGGGTCGTCGAAGATGTCAGATGTCACAGCTTTCAGATTGCAGCTTGGCCCAACGCCGAGGCTTTGGATGATCGAGCTTGCAGCCCTCAAGAAGAAGGCTCAGGTGGCAGTGACGACCTGGAGTAGACATATCTTGAAATATAATTGACACATTTAGTTTGTAATATATTGAAATATATGACTCTTAGTTCTTGTTGCCCAGACAATGGCTGAGCCGAACCTGTCAACGAAAGTTTGGTTTAAGAGTGGAAGATGCCGATGTAGCGTAGCTATTCAACAATCGGATGAATAATTGATGATACTTGTTCTCTCAAGACTCTCAAGCTGCAACATTCCTATGACAATCTGAAGTTTTCCTATGCCATGTGAACATGTTTGAGCAGCCCTTTTCTCAGTAGACGGCCGTCAGCCAGCGCTAAGAAAAAACATTGTGTGCTACCCCAAGGTATTGAGGCATTGCGGGCATTGCCAGCCTCCGCAGGAGAAAAGAGCTCGGAAGTGATGCTCCAGGTCAGCTCTGAGCCTGGCGTCTACAGTGTCTACAGTATAGTATCCAGATGCAGGCAGGATCCATCAGCCCGGGATTTAAAAAGCTGCGCCCGAACCTTTGGAGGAATTTTTGTGATCATATATCGCCAATCCATGCTATATGGCAGAGTCTGGGTCAGCGCCTGCAGTGATAGCGACTCATCGAATACAGACTTGTGTTATTCGCTCATTTGTTCAGGGGACTGCATGGATCCGGCTTTTGTGACCAATGCTTAGAGGTATTCTGCCAGCAAGATGTGGAAGTGGCAGTTACTAAGTTGGCCGTTCGGATTTTGAGATAAGGAGGTACAGCAGTATCAGTTTGATGGCAATTCCCTTGCCTTCTGCCTTCTGATCAGATCCAAACTCCCTTTCCACATTCCTGGGAATACATGCATCATCATGCATCCATTTTTTGGCCCTGGTGCCACGTGGTCTTTGACCTGAACGCATTTAAACTTCGGAGACTTGACAAGTCTGGATGGCACGCAAAGCTTCGCGAACCATCGCAGCTGTGAGCTGTGCCGCGTCGCAGCGATGGTCACTTCAATACACTTGGACCGAGTCTGACCGAGTGCAGATTTTTTTCATTCCAACGCTCTTCGGAATTCAAAAAAAGACTGTCTGACTGTCTGTTTTGGTGCGTTCATTTGACAGAGGAGTGAGTGGGAACGACCAGCTAGAAAGGCCGTTTCAATGCACAAATCAGGCAGGATGAAGCCATGGGTTTGGCTTGCTACAAAACACATGTATTGAGTATATTGATTATGAAGGAAAAAACAAGTAGACTTCGATAAGGCCTGCTTCCTACTCCTTGATAACAGACTAAAGGTCCCATAGCGCTGTCCCGTCCCAGGATGCCTTTATGCACAACAAACGTAATTCTCTATGTTCTCCTATATCCGATTGGGTTGAAGTTCTGCTCCTTATGCATCCCAATGCGGAATGCAATGCCAACGGAAGTGTGAAGCGGCCTTGAAGCAACCTGTCCCGAGGCAGCGTTTACCACCTGATAGTAGTCGCAGGCAGCTTAGAACAGTCGTGGAAGGTTTGACGAGGTCCATTATGTGCAGTGGTTGTTCCTGGAATTGATGCATATACATCCTTCGCACGTTTTAGCAGATGTCTCTTTGCTTGTCCCTCCAGATCCGCATGTGCTTTTGTTCGGGATTCTGTTTGTTTCCTTTCGATTCAATAGGCCAATAGGTGTCTAAATTTGTTGATGCCTCAGTGCCACTGAGCGATGCTGTGATGGCTGAGGCAATTTCACTCTGCATCCTGTTTCTTCTGTCCCAGTTGGGCATCGTGGATGCGCTGAGCAACAAGCAGGTGCAGTCCTGTGGCATAGGGAAACTGAACCTGAACCATTTCTGGAAGTTCAACATTTTGAAGTGCTTTCTTGTTTTATCTAGGTTTAGCTTTTTGCAAACAGAACCTGAACAAAGATGAAGGCAATGATGGCACTGGAGATTGCTTTTTTTGTCCCAACCTGCATGCACCTTGCAATCGTAACTTAAGCTGGATCCGCAGATCTATCACTTTTTGGGTGGCGTCATTCCATGCCGTTCTGTGTGGAACCCTACGTTGTTGATGCTGTCATTGCCTTGCGTCTATGCTGATCTGCATTTGCTGCCTTAGACCTGCCCACAAATTCTGTAGTGCTGGAATCTTGCACAGATAGATTGTGTTACTATAGGACATTTTTGGGCAACATGTTGATCTATATCTATCGAAGATATGTAAAACTGACATTGAGAACACATCATGCTTTGCAAACTTCCCCGTGCAGCTCCAGCTATTTGGAAGATGCGCGTAGATTTGCAGCTTTGCAACTGTGCATTTTATGTGTATACACACTTACAAGTTCATACAAGAAGATACATATATATATATATAATATTATGGCCGCGCTAAGCAACCCCCGTTCATGTAGAGAGCTCGTTGGCTAATTGCTTTATCAGGTCTTTCCATGGCTCCGTCTAGATTCTCTTAACGCATGGGCGCTGTCCAGTTGACCTGCCCAACTTTCTGCTTGTCTTGCAGGATGTGTTGTGCCGTTCCACGTTTTCAGTCTGGATTTCTCAAGCTTCGAATTTTCCACCGTAAATATATGTCCAGAAATACACTGTTTGTCTACCTGTGAAGCCGTTAAACATCCACATCTACAGAGGCATGTCAAACTGCCAGGAATTCGGCATATTGTCAAAACTTTCAAACATGTGTTTTCTTGCGGTCTGGTCATCAAGATGTTGCGCTTCTCGTGTTCGGTTTTCTGAATGATAGGTTGATTTGCTTCTGAGCTTCGCCACAGAGAAAGAGAAGTACAGGGCCTCAAGTCTTCAAAGCGGTGCGAGAGGAAGCATTCTTTGTTCTTTGGGGGCATGGTCATGAATCCAGGAGCTTAATAGTGCTTGAGTCGCAGAAACATGCAACTTCCAATGTTCACCGAAAGGATTTTGTTGCACTGGCTGAATCTGTCTTTAAAAACCATTAAAGGTATTAAAAAACAGATAAGGATCTCTTATATGTTTTTGTAGCGCACATCTGCAACAAAACTTTGGGATTTTGGAGAGGCCGAACTGTTATGCTCAATAGTCTACTTTAAATGGAGGTTTGCTGGTCTTAAGTTCCTAATTTCAATTGTGGCATGATCATTTCTGTAGAGCCCTTTTAACAAACAACTTGACTGAGGCAACTTGTTGAACAGAACAAAATATGTAAAAAACGAAAAATTGCAGAGGAAAAAATACAAGAATAATAAAGTAAGTGCAATCTGACGAAATACATTTAAATATACCTTACAATTTCTGCATATTTATAATATTTCAGTGTCGAAATTCAGACTTTAGAATCGGGAAAAAATAAATAATTAAATTTCAAAATTTGGAAAATTCTACTAATTATATAAACATTTTGATATTATTGCGATTTGGAGAAATTTAGATTGATAATAATAAGAATAAGGCTTTATATTAAGTAAATATATAATATAATTATTAAAAAATAATATTAATTATTACTAGTATATTTAAAGGCTTACACCTGACAGCCGGGCACCGGCGAAGCAACGACTTTTGGCTTATGGTGTGGGAAGATTGGGCCGAGATTCTCCGCACAAACCCAGGGAGGGCTATGTTGAACTGAGGCAGGCATAATGCGCAGTGCTTGCCTGTATGGAAGCAGTTTGGGCCTATGTTGAGCGGAGGTTGTGCCCATGTTGGGCCAAGTCGGGCCCATGTTGAGCCATCTTGCGTCCATTTTGGGCTTATGTTACGCCATGACGGGCCCATGTTGAGCCATGTTGGGACCATCTTGGGCCTATATTGGCCTAGGTTGGGCCTATGTTGGGCTATGTTGGGCTTATCTTGGGCCCATGTTGGGCCTATGTTGGGCCTACGGTGGCCTATGTTGGGCCTATGTTGGCCGATGTTGAGTCATCTTGGGAGTCCGTTGCTGGAATCTATGGTTGCAATGTTGGGCATTTCTCCTAATTGTTTGTAACTGGAGTACGCGGTGAAAGAGCTGGACCCAGCTCCGCTTACAGAGCAGGATGATGAGGAACCAGATTGTGGCGAAGCTACATACATTCCGTCAAGACGTGGCCTTATCCTTTTTCTCGGCGATGGGGCTGAGAGCAGACTGCGATTCAAACAGTTCCACAAGGGGGCGCACTCCTTCAAGATGCCAGAGTTTCGAGTGGCCAACAGAGATGTGCCCATCCCTGCTGGTTCAGATCTTGCTATATTGACCGCCCGTTCATCAAGCGCTTTGAAGTCCCAAACCAGGTGCTTGAGATGAGCAGGGATGCCCAAAACCTGTTCAGTGGCTTCCAGGCATCATTTAGTGTGCAGCAGGCCATGCTGAGAAGTACAAACGATGCCGCGCAGAGTCATCTTGGAACGGCCCCTTGGCACCTGGGTATCCTGTCAGCTTCGAGGCTTGTGTGGGATGTTGCAATGAATGAGATAAAGGAGACGGAAAAGTTAGTCGTGCAAGCGCACCGCGTGCAGCGGGCCTACGATGAGATCCGTGTGGCGTACGCCTTGGTGTCCGTGTGGAGCGCCCAGCCTCTACCGAGAAACTTAGATTGTCCGGATTGCGGCGACATTGCTCCGCTGCTATCCTCGGCTGAAAGGCTGAAAGCTGCCTGCAGCTCCAGTGCCGAGTCAATTTGAGCCTTTCCTGTTGACCCAAACAGAAGCCGCGCCATTGTGGAAGCAGAGGATGCGGCGAGACTTCCTGACGATGGTGAGAGTGATGAGATCGCGACACCTTCGGGTAATGTGGCGGTGGATCTTGGTACTGAACCTCTTCAAACAAGTGATCTTGTAGAGGTGCTACTTACCAGGAAGGAGCTAATGGCCAAGATTCTTCAGCTGAGCGATCCTGAGGTGTCATCTATGATCGAAGGGTATGGTCCTGCGGGAAAATTAATTTAAAACCCTGCGTTGGGATTAGTTATGTTTAGCGACCGAGAGACTTGGTAGCATAATAGGGAATGACACTATATTTTTTGGTGGTATTATATCGAACTACATTGGATAAGGGATGTTATAGCAAGTTACTTGGAACGACCTGTAGCGTGGGTTTTTTTTAGCAATACCCGAGGAAAGCCAAATAGGAATTATGTTGGAAAGAAATTGAGTGCATATATATATAGATTTTTCGTTTGTTTGGTGTAATTTGCCTATACCTTGCAGGGTTACATGGCTGATCTATCTCTAACGTGGATACAAGTTAAATGATAAGGTTCGGAGCAAGGTTAAATGATAATATATGGCGATATTTGATATGATATATATATATAATAGATAAAGATAAGATAAAAATAGATTAGGTTAGGTTAAATTAGATAGATAAATAAAAAAAAATAGATAGATAGATAAATTAATTGATAGATTATTAGATTGCTATATATATATAAATAAAAAATATAAAAATATATTTATTATGTTTAAATTTTATGATTATATTGATAAATTTGTATTTATAATATTTGTAATGGGTTTTATATAAGGGTAATATTAATTATTGTTAGTTGGTGAATATATATTTTACCTTAAGAATTTTTAATTTTTTAAAAATAGGGGGTGAAATTTACATAATAAATTTGAAATTAAATGAATAATTCTATGGTAATTAATAGTTAATATTGGTTTTCGATTATATTTTAACTAAAAAACAAATATTAGTAAAATAAATATTAGTTAACTAAGATAAATTTATATTGAATATATATATATAAAAATATTATATAAATAAAAAATATAAAAAAATAATAATTAATATAAATAATTTAAATATATATATTTTATATATATATATATATTTATTTATTTAAATATAAATAAATATTATAATAATAATTTTAGAACTAAATTTAATTTATATTTAAAATTTTTGGTTAAGGAAATTATGGCAAAGATATTATTGTAAGGAGAGGTAATGCGGTTTGGGACGAAGGTTGTGGATATTATATATAAGAAAATATTTTATATAATTAGATTTAAGGAGAAGAAATGTTCCAGAATTTTTTTGAAATTGGGTTATTGGAAATCGGTAATATTTGCTGATTTATCTTAGTTTCGGATTATTAAATATAATTTTGAAAAAAATATAATAAAATGAAAAATATATCCAAATATTATTCTAGAGGTAACGAACAATTTAAATCCAATATTTTTGACGGAATACCGCAGCCGTCTTATATAATTGAAATTTATCCCCTACACAACCTTGGTACACAAAAACGGACGGCTGCTGAACAGGCACCGGAAATTTCGTAAAAATTGCGTAAGTTTGTTGTAACGTTCGGCTTCGACCATTGTTAAAGAAAAATTGCGGGCAGTTGCTTGGGGGTCGGCAAACACGGCGCGTGAGTGTTTCTTTGTATACAAAAGAATTATGAATAGAGTCGCAATTGGAAAATAATATATATAATTAAATATATACAAGAATTTGTAATTTTTAATATATATATTTGAACGAATAATGGGATAAAAAAATATCAGGGAAATTATATAATATATACGATATTGATATAACCTTTGGTATCACTGCCAGGTAGTACAATAGGTAATTTCCAGGAAACAACACAAATCGATAAAATTTCTAGTCGAATCCTGACAGAGGTAATAGATAGATTTGGGATGATATAATCTAAAGATAAATAGATATAAATAAAAATATAGAAAAATCAATTTAGATAGATATAAATATATATATATAAATAAATATAATAAATATGGATATAATAAATATAGATAATGGATAAATTAGGAAAGGAATAATACGAGCAAGAAAGTATATATGGAATCCAGAGCTATTTAATTTCTTTCACGACAGAAATAGATATTATTCGGGATAAGGAAAATAAATAAATATAATAATTATATATATTTTTATGAGATCCATCAAAAATTAAGAATTATCAAATTATCAAGAGGAAACATTACTATAATATATATAAAAACAATATTTTAATCTGATTTCATGATATTATATATTATATTTATATTATTAATTTAAAAAAATTTATTGCGTGTAAATCAGATAATTTTTTAGGGATATGGATGGTTCTTTTCGATTTATTATTATTGCCCTTTGGTTTTTTATTATTTCCTTATTTTCCTGATATCATAGATTTGGTTTCTTTTTTTGTTGTTTAATTAGTATGTTTTTAATCCCATAATTATTTCCCTTGGAAATTTTCCTGCTCTTGCTCCTTGTCCCGTTAGCGTTTCCCGTTGGTCTAGCTATTCCCGGCATCCCGTTGTTCCGGTATCCCAATGTCCCGCTATCCCATTATCCCGGAATCTTGTTATCCCTATATTCCATTATTTCGTAATCAATACCGGGTTTCTTCCCATTTTAAATTTTATCCTAAATTTAAAGTTAAAAATATATTTTAGATACTTTCAAAATTTAAAATCATAATTATTAATATATTTTTCTTAATTTATTCGATCAATAAATAAAAATTCCAAATTTCTTATATATTTTTTTTATCAAAAATAACTATTTTATTTTTAAAAAATACATTTCCAAATATTTTAATCAATTAGCCTAAACAATATTAATATAAATTCCTATTAATTAAATACATTTCTAATTTATCAATATATAATTTATTTATTTATTTAAATATATTAAACAAAAATATTTATAATTAAAATACATTCAATAATATATAATCAACATATTCAATAAATTCAAATTTAAGATCTTTAATTTATAATTATTTTATTATTTTATATTTATTTTTTATTGTTTTTATATTTTTTTTAAAAATTAAACATAATTATATTAATTAAAATCTTAAATAATATTATATATA
>Ga0126342_10005447_pt1 | contig 22200 bp, 23 predicted proteins | sample Cyp1metagenome_FD_92528 | JGI IMG/M metagenome (GOLD analysis project Ga0126342, IMG submission 92528) | Coral microbial communities from Lord Howe Island, Old Settlement Bay, Australia - Cyphastrea 1 metagenome | ecosystem: Host-associated > Invertebrates > Cnidaria > Coral ...
GAACTGCGAGGGCCTCTCCCGTGTTGCCTTCATGGATGGCAACGGTGTGGTGATGCTTGGCAAGGTGGTGAGCTGCGAGCGCAAGGGCGAGGGTGATGACAAGGGTGGCAAGAAGAAGTGAGCCTAGTGAGCGCTCAGGTGAGATTTGGATGCTCAGATTTTGTGGAATTTGTTTTTTTGGACCAACCAGTCGGTAGAAGCGTCCTAACTTTGTGCCATTTTGACCGGCATGGTCTCACCCTATGGTGCCATTGCGACTTAGTTCGTCTTACTCGCTTCAACGTGCTTGAATTGAAGTGACTTCCACACATTGTGTGGCACGGCTGTGGTGGATAGATCTGGGTTCAAACTTTAGGGTTGTCCTGGCCTAGAGGGCAGAATTATCTTGCTGCAGTTTTGCTACATATGGGTATGGATCAATACCTATTAATACCATTTTTAGGGGGATGAACATCCATTTACCAGCTATTTTGATGTTCACCAGGGGTACAAGGTTTTGACACACTGCCATATCAATAAATATCAATAGATATCAGAGATCAATGGGGATTGGAGTCGTCGGGAGTCGTTCTTGATTTCCGATCTATGGGCATTCGCCAGAACTTTGTTTCAAGCCGCGGCTGGCGAAGGGAGCGCCGGAAATGCATCGCTTACGAGGATTTAGTTCCCATCAACTCAGATTCTTTACATCTCACTGTCTACCTGCACACCACACCACTACCCAAACAAAAAACTTCAAAACAACAGGAACTGCTCAGAATGGCTGTCATTTATGTTATCCAAGAGGTTGGAAGAATTTACCAACCCTCAAACCCATCAAAAATCATCAAATCTTTGCAGTGATCTATGGTTCCTTGGTTGCATGAAGAGATGGCACCTGGGATATGAGAAACCCTGGGGGGCCACACGTCACACATCTAACCATGGCATTTTTCAGAATGGCGCTTAATGGGGCTTACCGCAAGGCTGAAATGTCACAGTTTCCCAAGTTCCCGGAGAAAAAACATCTGCCCTCTCTGAGCAGAACATACTAAAGGTGTAGATCTTTCAATCCAGTGACCCATAATGCCACGCTGATTTTCCGTGTCATTTCAACATATGGCGTCTGAAAATATAGCCCGAAATTTGATAATAAATCAATGTAATGTGATAGGAATATATATATATATATATTATATAATTATATATAGATATTACATTGATTTACTATCATATCATGTAAAATACAATCCTTTTCTCCTTAAACTTGCCATTTTGAGGCATCCCCCTAGGACAGAGCCTTTTTTCTTCGTCCACGATCTAAGGCCGCGCAATGTCGAGGGCCGAGATGTCCGCAGACCCAGGGGCGCTCACATTCCACAATCTGATTGGGAAGTCTCTGGGAAGTCAGGTGTCTCTAGGAATCTGATTTGTTTCAGAATTCGATAAATACATAATTAACAGTAACCAGAATTGTTTAATACTGTAACTAATACCATAACTAATACTGTAACCAGTTTCACAAAACGATTCTGGAAATGGCAGGAGCTTTCGCCATGTGCGGCTGGGCGCCTGGCAGTTGGCAGTGCTCCCGTCCCTTGGAATGAGACCACGGGGCACCAAAAAGGTATCAAAACACATTCAAACACACTAAATAGACATATACATCTCATATAAATCCATAAATGAATATACATGTATATATATATATATACATACACATATATATATATATATATTATACATGTTTGCATTGTATGAATTTAAACATGGAAACCACGATAGGATATACGATAGCAGATTCAATTTTTGTGTCCAACTGTGCACCTCAGGAAGACTGCCAATGACAAATTCAACGATTGCCCAACAACGGACCCATTCCACAGGACATAGCCAATATAGCCAACAAAAAGCCAACAACCATAGAATTTAAGTTATACTTTTATGTACTAAAATTAGCTGGTAAGAGAGTACTTTACCGACGCATGCGCTGATTGTGTCCTGTCGACATCCTGGCAGGTGGTTGAGCACACTTCTGCTTGTCGCGCTCCCGCTGGCGCAAGATCACCAAGTGAGTTTGGTGAAAGGTTCATGTTTTACCTTTGGCATCGCTTCTCAGAGCAAAACATTAACGTTTTCATTTGCAGATAGCATTTGATTCCATTTGATTGCAATGCAATAAGCATCAATCAGCTACAAGTGTTTCCGTGGCAGATGAGGATGATTATGATGATTGGGGATGTGTCAGTGTGCCTTACAAAGGCCACACACAAAAAAAAACAAAATGACGCAGTCTATGTCTAAGGCGTGGCTCCACTTTGTCGGGTATCGTCCATGTACCTGGCATTGACTTGAACACGGTGCGGCCGACGTGGTTTAAACAAACCGAACCTGAAACATCACGAAGACAACTCGTTGGAGTAGATGCTGGTAGGTGCTGAATGAGTCAAGTAGTTTTTTGTCAATTAAGTAATTAAGTAGTTTGAATCAAATTGAATCGAATTGACGATTTTTGTGTTTTTCCGTGACTCAGCAGTTTGATGACCGAGCTTGCCAGGGGACCCCCTATCAGGCGCCCTTGATAGAACCCTTGAACCGACTGGGGGTCCAGGACAGCCGGAAAGCCGTCGAAACTCAGTGAGTGAAAATTGTACTCCTGGGATGGTGGGGGATTGATTCATCATGGTAACATATGGTAACATTGGGATGGTTTACTTGGTTTACTTGGTTTACTTTGTCGGGACGTAATTCACATATTTCTATTTGGCTTCACGGATTTGTCGTGTCGAGATATAGCTGCAGCTTGGAGTTTTGTTGACAAAAACTATGAATTTTGATAAACCAACGATTGTGGTTATGGATGGTGGATGTGTCTTGCAGCGGTCTACTGCTTTGCATCCACTCCAAAAACTCTTTGTCTGCCAGGTGCCGCATGGATCGGAATTGAGTAGAATATTGAGTATATCATAGTACATTAAGTATATTATGAGATGAGTATATCATGAGTATATTATGAGTTTGTTACATTCTGTTGAGTACCCTCTGGTAAACTAACATAGCTATTGAAAATGTCCATTTATAGTGGATTTTCCCATTGAAAATGGTGATTTTCTATAGCTATGTTAAATTACCAGAGGGTATGTTGAGTTGTGTCTTTCTGCTTCAATTTCTATTGGCAGAGCGGAGCGAGATCACCAGGAAGATACCGCTGCAAAGAACTTGTCGCAGTTCGTACACATTGGCTGTTTTATTGCCGGGCATCCCAGACGCATCACCGATGAACAATTCTGTTTTGTCCCTGAGAAAGTTCGTGATGTTTATGTATCCTGGTATCCTATTAGGATACTATAATATACTATAATATACTATATATCCATTTATATCCTATACATATATATATATACATAGCCAAAATCCTTTGATCAGCATCGCTGCATTGCGCTGGGAGTGTTGCGAAGACGGCTGGATGGCTGAGGCTTCGATGGCCATCACTAGGGACGCGGAGCAGGATACGCACTTTGATCCATCTGCCTGTGTGGAGGTGGGGTGATGGGACTCGCTGTGACTCGCTTTCCATGGTTTTAAACTGCAGGACTCACATTTTTCATTTTGAAAACCACGTGTTTTCATGTGTTTTCTTCGTTCTTAATTATTCTTAGTTTCATTTAATTTCTCAATTGTTACTACATATTACTACATGTTTTCAAATGTTTTCAAATGTTCTTATTATTCTTATTCCTTTTTGTAGCGCACAGGACTTGACGCACCTTTCACCTTTTCGCGCCAGGTCTGCAAATCGCGGTATCCCAACAGTCCACCCAAAGAGATTGTCGCTGCAGTTCATGGACCTCGTTGTGGCTGTCATGTGGGGACACTTCCAGAGGCACCAAGTGTGGCACTTTGTTCATCTTTGTTCACCAAGTGTTTTTTCAGAACGGCACTGCACTGACGGCTGGGCTGTTCTGTTGCTGCGTAATTCGATGTGCGCCAGACCTTTACGGAAGTGGATGCCACCTACTGTACTTACACCTGCAAGTTTTATGAGAACCCCATCTGCGGGGGTCCGCCCTCCTTTTGGGGCGTCTCGAGCTCGAAGCAACAATGCAATGCCAATGGACAGATATTGGACAGCTTTTTACTTGGAAATAAGGTGAGACCAAAAGAAAGAGGAGACGATCACATACAATCACGATGTCACTATGTCACATTATATCACATTATATCATTATGTGGGAATGTGCGACGAATTCTGACAATCATCAGATCATTGCTTCGACTTGAGGTCTTTGTGCAGTTCGACTTTCAGGCGACGCCGCTCTCGGAGAATGAACCACATAATTGTCACATAATGACATGGTGAAGACATGGTAAAGACATGGAGAGATGGAGAAGGGGGAAGCAATTTCTGATTTTCTGATGAGGTAGATTCAGACTCGGTAGACTCCAGGTTTTAGACGGAGGTCACAGGTGCGCCGCTGAAGGCTTACTCCTCCCATGGTGCCTATGATCCCTGGCGCAAGATCTGGTGCGCCACTGCGACATCTGACGGCATCTGTGAGCTGCATTCAAAAATGTTCAAAAGCATCCAGCATCAAAACATGTCAAAACCGTTCAACGTCTCTGTAAGGCACAAATCAGAAGCATTTGATTGCATATGGTGTGCCATTTCTTGTCTATTTGTGCCCTTTTTGCAGTGTAATGCAAGGTACACGGTGGTTGTCGTGAGGGAGGCAACAATCATAGGCCAAGAGGCTTGGAATCCAGACTTGCAGTGCGGACGCCCGATTCAGCCTGTGAAAGGCGAGTCCACATATTCTACTGAGATCTGTGACTACGTTCAAACCAGGGAAACAGGAAAAATTGAAAGCAACTGAACACTTTCATATGCCGTGAATGACGTGAATGATGGAAATGATGGGAATGACATGCCAAGAAACCACCACATCTTTCTTGGCTGCTTTCAGGTTAGACCCGGAACGCTATTTCCTCCATGCTGCTTCAGTGCAGACAGGACAAGCAGCGTCAGAACCTAAGAAGGTTCGCTTGAAGTCTACAGAATTCTGAGGATTCTACATGACTCCCTACATGACTCCCTAAATGTAGATGCTGTCTACACACGCTCTACATGCGTTCTACATGCAGTTCATCCTACTTGCTCACGTCATTTCAGATACTTTCATACCACGGAATGGGACCAGTGTTCCGTCTTTTGAAAACGATTGCCATGCTCATCACTCTAGGGTTCCCAAGCCCTCATGGAATGTTCATGGCCTGCTTGGAAGCAACCAACCAGTACACTTTTGCGTTTTAGACGCTGCACGGATGCTGATATTTTATGTCGTTTTTTTCCATTTTTTTCATTGTCAATCTGGAATCCCACTTCAGGACATGTATGCACAATTATGCACATGTATGCCAGCAGTGCTGCTACTTCTGCTCATGTGCGAAACAAAGGACAGAACAGCAAATAATCGACAAATGCGAAATCACTGAAATGGAATTCCGCCACAGGATCCGGATGAGCCTGATGTTAATGTTAAGAACCTATACTCGAGTCACTCAAAGAGAGCGGAAAGTTGGGAAAGTTTGAACACTTCCTGTGTGTGAAATTCACACGTATATATATATATGTCTATCCAAGACATTTTTTAAAATATGATGCTGTTGTTTTGCCTGAACACGACGTAACTTGGTGAGCGACGCACCGTTTTGCATCTCACCACGGCGGCGTTGTGGCGCGTTGGCGCCCGGGGCGCCATGCCTTTGGGCCGCATCCAATGCGTCGTCTTCGACCTGGATGATACGTTGTGGAGCACAGCTGAGACTTTACAAAAAGCCCACGAGGCCGCCCGCAGAAGAGCCGAGCCGTTGATGTTGAGCAACTAAACGTACTAAACTGATTGTACTGAATTGTACTGATACTGATTGTAGAATTTGCAGTTGAGAGGGGTAAGACATGGTAAGACGATGATCCGAAACTCCGGGCCAGGTGATGTGCAGTGCTTTGAAGCTGGAAATGCCAGATAAGCCGTCAGAGTCGCCTGAACAGTTCAGGGACAGAATGGTCGAAGTGCAGACAGAGTTTCCAGAGTTTCTTGACCAAATTTGACCAAATTTCCAGGTCAATTTTTCGTGCTTTCGTGTCTCATCCCGAGTCATCCAGAGTCATGATTCGACTTAGCTTCCAAGGCGCAAGCACGACTATGGTTTTTGCAGACGTGAGGCCTTGATAAGGATGACAGGTGCCGGTGTCACAAGAGTCATATTGTCAGCTTCAGTATGGGTTCTGAAGTTCTGCCAGGCCCAAAGGCTGGAATTTCCGTTGATGTTCCACGTATTACATGTCTCGTCACGTCGTCACGTATGTCCATCCGGTGGTGATCAAATTTTCTTCGACTCTTTGGGTTTGGTGGAACGAAGGGTCACTGAGTGGAGAGTTTTGTGTCTTTGGCAACTCTTTGCGGAACCCTTTGGTAGCTCTTTGTGCAACAAACCGTCTAAGGTCAGTGTAAACGTTTTTATTTCTTTTGTAAACTCATGAAAGTGAAACGAAGTGAAACGAAGTGAAACGAAGTGAAATGGGTGTCTCGCAACTCGTGATGCGTCGTGTGTCACGTGAAACTTTGGTCGAGAGATGTCGAGAGTCACGAGGTGATGCTGCGATGGCAGAGCGTGTCTTCGCCACGTGGCACGCAGCGAGAAATGCACCGAAGCTCTTCGAAGGTGTCGAGCCCATGCTGCGGCGCCTCAAAGAACGTGTGAAGCTCGGTGTCTTGGCGACGCAGTTTCACGTTGAAAAATAACATATTCACTACTTGATGATAGAAATATATAAAAACGATACTGTAATTATTAATCATGTTTAATCATGTTTAATCATTGCAATAATTAATAATTCACTTGACCTTATTCACTTGACTCCCTGTGTCTGTCCATTCTCTGGACGAAGTTGACTCCGTTGACTCGGTTGATAGCATCCCAAATCGGTGGACTGGAGCAAACTTGCCACGGCACACCGGTTTTCCAGATTCCAACCAGCACCGTGGCAGGTACCTTGACAGATGGAAATGCCAATCCCTTCACCATCTGTGCTTTGACGCTTGGATTTTTCAATTTTTTCAAGCTTTCGAAATGTAATTTTTATACCATATCTGGAACATATCAATATACATATCAGCTTTATTCATCTTTACTGTGCTGAGAAGTTCCAAAAATGGCACACTTTGGCACATCGCAAAAACACAGCCGTGCTGACCGAGATGACCGTGACACGTTGTGCCAGGAAGGACATCATCGACTTCCATGTCAGTTCCGTGGAGGTTGGTCCTTGGTGCAGTGGTCTTAACCTGCTTAACATGTACATGTCAATCATGTCAAATGTCCATGTCTTAAGGCTCGCTGTCTTGGGCATATATCACCGAAAAATAGCATAGCATATCATAGCATAGCATTCATGCTGAATTCATTCTGAAATTATTGAGATGAAAATAGGCAAAGGCATACAAAGTTGATTTCTCGTATTTTCTCGGATTTGGGATGAATTTCATTGAATATTTCATTGTATGTCTCCCTATTTCCTGTTTCCTGTGGCTGTGCTAGGCTGGTGCTGGAAAGCCTGACAAGCGCATGTTTCAGCTCTGTGAGGCCGGGGCGGTCAGGGCGGTTTTTGGGCGGTTTTTGGGCGGCGCCATTCGAAGATCCGATCTCCGAGGCCAAATCTGGCTACTCAGCGGAGGAGTTGGCCAGGAACACAGGCTGTGTCCCCTAAAAGTACTGGCACTGGCAAATAGCAGCCACCTTTCAGAAAGTGGAGCCAACGTCCCTGGAAATTGCGAGACATAATACTCATTAAATTTATTAATACTGACATGAATTGTATTCAGTTGTCATCAATTGTCCTAAACCTAGGGAGAGAGTCATTGAGGTCATGGTTGGCGACAGCTTGGGCAAGGATATCAAAGGTGCGCAAGATGCAGGCAAGACTGGGTCGAAAATTGGAACAGCGGAGTTTGAACTCTTGAGTTAAAAAAAACTCTTGAGTTTATAATCGTTTAGAATGGTTTGGATATTAGCTTGGCATCGAGTTGTACAGCATTTTTGCTACATTTTTTGTTGCATTTCTGCAGGTTGGCGTGCCATTTGGGTCCATCCGCCCGCCTGCGCCGGGAGTAGCTTCGACATGGCAAGCGTCGATAAGTCAACTCCCAGCCTTTCCGTGGAGGCTGAGGTGGACCGCGTGGCAGAGGCCCAGTGGATCCTGTCGGATCCTGTTGGCGGAAGCGAAAGATGTTGGGACTATGATAAACTCAATGCCATTAACCATGAATTCCATGAATTCTGAATTTACCAAGTTTGAATCATTTTTATGGCTATGATTCAATGGATGTTGGGACTATGATACTGGGAAGATTTGGTAAACAGAAATGATCTGGTGGTATCATCCCCGGTTGATGGAGGTGGAGGAGATTCTACTTCGATGGGGAAGCGAACGACCAGAACGACCAGAACCTGGTGGGAAGCTCTAAGGAAGCTTGGCAGACGTTGACAGATGTTGGTCCCAGCATACTTAGATTTATACCCAAGGAGCCGACAAGGAATTGAGGTGCGGAAGGTCAAGATAGGTCAAGATATGTCAAGATATGTCAAGAGATGTCAAGATATGTCAAGATATGTCAAGATGCAACCTACAGATAGCTACAGATATCTACAGATATCTACACAGATACTACAGATGCAAGATGATGCAAGATCTACAGTAGATTGTAGATATATTGGTAGATGATTGTAGTGTCATTTTTTGAGTCTGTTTATTGGTGGTGAAAACGGACGACAGCTTTGAATGGCGAGGTGGGGGAGCAAGATCCGTGTGCCATGCAGGTTGAGTCTTTTATGATTTTCCGATGCGGTGGTCCGAAATGGAGAAGACTCAGAGAAATGATAGAAGTGATAGAAATGATGGGAAATTGGCAAAGGAAACGAATCCTCAAATCAAGATGTTGGAAAATGGACATCATATGAAGGTCTTTGAGGCCGATCGTACCAACAAAGACTGCAAAGGATGTTTGCGGCATCCAAATTTCAGGGGAATTCGTCAAGGGTTCAAGCTGGTTGCATGAAAATTGTAAAATCAAAGCGAAGTGTTAGATAGCTTATGGATTTCTGCTATCTACAATACTTCTGAGCCACGATCTTTTGTTGTTAGCATTTGAATCTGTTTGAATCTGTTTCTGCTGGTCCATCCAAAGGTGGGCATTCTGTTGTTACAGTCACGAGAATAGTCAGCTGTCATGAGGATAGTCAAGGAGGATAGTCGTGGTATGTCGTAGTCATTTTGCCTCGTTTTCTTTGTGTTTCGCGCCATGCTTCGCATCCTAGGCGTTCCTACGTCATTTTCCGGAGAAAAGGGCCGTGCAGAAGCGGCGTTGAGTATTGCAGCGTTGCCTTTTTGTTGGTTGAGTTTTGCCTAGTTTTGCCATCGGCAAAGTCAGAGCTGTGCGATCTCACCATTACCCTCTGGTAATTTAACATAGCTATTGAAAATGGTCATTTATAGTGAGTTTTCCCATTAAAAATGGGTGGATTTTCCATCGTTTTTTGTATGTTTACCAGAGGGTAACATCTGCGTCCGGCTAAGGTTCCAGTACCAATCACGGCTACCGGGAATCATCCATGGCAGCTCAGCAGAATTCCGAAAGTCGAACTTCTCGAGCGCCAAGGTGTTCCTAGAGTCGCCAGTAGGTCAACCTCGACGAAGATTGACATAGATGGACTACCTGACATTCTCTGACATTCTCTGACATTCTCTGACTTTCTCTGACATTCTGACTCTCTTTTTTTATTATCTTTTTTTCACTTTCACAACAGAAAGTCTCCGACCTGTGACAACAGCAAGCTGTGGGATTGTTGCCTTCAATGCCTTCTACCCTCCCGGGAAAGCAACAAATGCCTTGATTCCGACGCTGAGGCATGAAGTATGACCTGGACAGCACGCGCTTGGTTGGTGTTCTGACTTCTCCCAGCACGGCTCGAATTCGGATGCTGCAACCCTGGCAGTGACCCTGATGCCTCTGATGCGCAATGCAAATCTGATCGAATCATATGAAATCTGGATCGTTTCACGTGCACTCTATGGGATTTTTCAGAGGAATTCAGACTGATTCACTTCAGGTACTGGCTCTTTGTAGCACAGATCAACACTGTCAACATCACTCATCCCAAGATTCTTTTTGACGAGGCCCGGGTTCTTTTTCGTTCTTCAGTCAGCCGTCAAAGTTTGTGCAGTCATCCAGAGACTTTTGCGGTTCTCTTCGAGAACTTCTCCAAATTTTGAGTTGTGCAGTTGTGCATTTCAGAGAAGTGATGATAGTGATGCAGATCTGCCAATGTTTGATCACTGTGAGATGTCAGGATTTGCCCTTGATCAACTTCGGAGAGCTGATGACAGAGCAATTTATGGCTTGGACCACGAACTCAGCCATCTATTCCCGCAATGGCCACTTGGCAGTTGTGAACTGCTTGGCTGAGTTAAATTATCTGAGGCCGAACCCGTTTCTTTGTGAATCTACGGTCCTTTCACATCCTTTCGCAACCTTTCACCTTTGTAACAAACATCCTTTCGACTTTTTTACACTTTTTTTTTTCTCACCGTTTTCAGTTTTATTTTTATGTGTCTCGATCTCTCTTGAGATGTGTCTGTGGCTTCCGCCGAGGTCAGGATGTCTTTGTCTTCACCCAAGCAGAGCCAGCGGGGCTGTTGAAGAACACTAAGTCCGGGCCCAGCAACCGCCCAGCATGGGAATTTCGACGATGAAATGAAATCAGCAGTGGTGAAATCTTGATTTGACATTTTCTGTGAAAATTGTGAAATAGATTGACATACTAATAGTAGTAGAGAATCATATACATCATATACGTTCTAGATCGTTCTACTGTGTGAAGTCACAATGTTTACTCAGGTCCCGCGTGTATTTTATCAGCATCCCAGACGCTGTCATCATAGAGGTTCAAGTTGGTCCAAGACGAACTGTACACGTGCAGTTTGCATCTCACACTTTGCACTCAATTTGAGAATCAATTCGAGTGCAGAATGAATGATATGAAATGATATGAAATGATATGAAATGATATGAAATGATATGAAATGAAAGAAATCATCGTACGCACGTATCCCAAGATGTCCCAAGTCTATGATGTGACACTCTGTGACACTCTGCGCTGAGAAATGTGCAGGCGCAGGGACTGGATTTCACGGTGCTGCAAATTATGGTCCGGATGCATTGGATGCGGAGTTGAAATCGGAAAATTTGCAGTTCAGTTTGACATGAAGCGTTGGTCAATTTGTTGGACCGAAAGAGTACCAAGAGAATCCAAGAGAGGCATAGCTGGCATTGCTAGCTGCGCACAGTACTTCACAGTACTTCCATTACTTCGCCGAGGTCAATGAGAAGTATGGTGACGTAGTTGCCGTGGGCCATCGATCAGGTTTCATGATGATCGTCTGTAACTTAGACTCGCTGAGTGCTGCTGATTGCTTGAACTTTTTGATGTCCTTTAAATATGGGGATGGGTCAAAACCCTGGTACCTAGTGAACATCAAATAGCTGGTAAATGGATGTTCATCCCACTAAAAATGTATCTATAGGTATTGACCCATACCCATATTTTACATTCAGTATATTTGATTGATGGGTTCTACCTCAGATTCCAATGGGCATTACGATGGTCGCTGAAGGTTTACAGAGCTTTCGGGGGGAGATTGGACGTTGGAATTGCCATTAGAGTCATTAGAGTTGGGTAGAGTTTGCAGTTTGTAGCGCCAAGATCTGTTGCCGTTCACCACTCCGGTATCCTTCATACTCCTTTGTCATTCAGTGGACTGCTTATAGTATCTCATAGTCCTATAGTTATTACTATACCAGAGATTTCATGAAGATAACGGTGGTACATAGTTCTGTAGGTCTATTATCTTCTATTCTTGTATGATAAGTATTGGTGGTTAATATAGTTCTATAGATTTCTATATATAGTTACCCTCTGGTAAACCAACATAACTATGGAAAATCACCATGTTTAATGGGAAAATCCACTATAAATAGCCATTTTCAATAGCTATGTTAAATTACCAGAAGGTATGTACCATTTCATCCCATTTCGAGGTCACCATTGCCAAGATCTACTTCAATGAGGTGGAGGCCGTGGAGATCTTCGAACAGAATTTTTTAGCAGGTTTATCAACAGTTCTGAAGAAGCCATTCCCAATCAACATTGATAAACCTATGGTAATAACATGAAAATAACATCGATAATCAACATTGGTTTTGACTAATATGTACTGCAATTCATCCAATGAACATAGGCTAACATAGGTTTTAATCGGTCAACATAGGTTAAGTGTTCCCAGAGTTTTCAAACTCGTTTCTTTCTCGCTGGTGACGTCGCAGAACGCCAAGCGTGTAGAGTGGATCTACACGCCTGCCTTGCGGGGGGGCCTGGGCAGTTGCTAAACGGTGCCGAAGTTCGTTCAATGGTCACTTCATAGTCCAAAAAAAAATACATCTAAAAGTCATCTAAATTCTCCAAGTATCTCACCAAGTTGTGTTGCACACACAGTTCGTTGCGAACATGTAGCGCTGAACTTGACATATCTCCCTGTCCACAACGTTTGATCACCTTTGTTTCAGAGATCTTCGTGGACCGTGGACCTCTATCCACAGCACACCACTAGAAACTCGAACTCTCAAGTCGAAAACATGTGGAAACACTCTGGTTGTCCTTGGAGGTGTTTGCTTTCCAGAAAACATCAACAGTCACTTTGTATTTCGAGGCCACAGCGCCTGGTGCCCACCGTGGACTTTGGCGACCTCTTTGTGACCCCTGGCTTGGCACGGACCTTGGGTCGCCGTCAGGTGAAACAGTGAAAACATGTTGAAGCAACTGAAGCAACTTTCTGTTACAAGAACCATAGTGCCATAGTGAAACCATAGATTTTAAGCACAGAAAAACCAATGCCATACATTTTAAGTTGAACATTGTTCAGAAAAAGACAAGGCCACCATAGGGCCTGCCAAACATTGCAATATTTCGGCAAGTACATTGAGCATAAATTACTCTTTCGAAGCACGCACTGAACTTTTTCACACCAGATCTCCATGAAATGTCGGCGATTTGCCGAAACAGGCCGTTAGCGAACATCTTTTTAACAAGAGCTTCATCATGGTGAGGCGGGACCGAGGGACCGAATGGGACCGAACAGGACCCACACCGCTGGGACCACCGGGACCACTGGGACTGCGCAGGAAATATCCTTCAGATTGGATCCAGCCGCGTGATCCGCAGCAATATCCACCAATCCTCATGGAGATCAGCATCCGGGAGCAGATTTACTTCGTGGCCCTGAGCACGTTTTGAACTCATGAAATCAGCACCGTTACTTCGTGAAATCATTCGTTGCACTTCCTTACACTGGGCTGTTGCGGCATCACCCCCCTGAACCTGAGATTTCGCTACATTTTTTACAGACGAAGCTCAATACCAGTGGTACAACAGCAACAAGAAGACAAATACAAAGACCAAGACCAAGACAAAAGTGTATAATTACCTGCAACTGTGGCACACTGATCCAGCCAGGATTGGTGTCCAGCAGAGTGTGATGGCACTGTGACGTACAAGTCGCCATACACGCCCATCTTCAACAAGGCAGCGTTGGGATCTCAACGGATCTAACTTTCCTCGATCATTCCACACACCAGAATCCAAGCATATCCAAGCACTCACATGGTTTCTCTTGCACTGTTCTTCTAGGTTGCTTTGTCACATTTGTCACATTTGTCACATCAGAATTCGCATGAAGCCAGGAGCCGCGAATTCCGCTCTCTCTGGCGGCACCAGCTTTGGTCTACGCGCGCTTCAGCATGGAGGTACCCCAAAGTTTCACTTGTTGATTTCAGTTGTTTTCACAATATGCGAAACGCAGAGCTACGCAGAGCCGCAGCATATGCAGTGCCTCAAGGAACGTCAGAGGTCCATCTGAAATCTGTCGGATGAATTTTCATGACTGTCTAAGTCTAAGCACTGTCTCAGAGTCAGGCAATGCACATGAGTCTTAGCACTCCAAGTGCTTCACAATGCTTCACAACTGAGCCGTGCTTCTCTTTTTCGTGTCTTGCTCGCATGTAACTGTTGTGGTGAGGCTGTCACCATCGATGTGAAGTTTGACCGTGCAACTTTGCGTGGTGCACTACCCGTGGATACCAACAACGACATTGTGTGCTCCGAGCATGCTTTGCATAGCAGTGTGGGCAGTTTAGCAGCTGTCTCTTTTCTTCAGAACGGGTTGAGCATATGAAATGCATATATACATTCACACATATATATACATACGTACATACATACATACATACATACATACATTCATACATACATACATTCATTCATTCATTCATTCATTCATTCATATGCAAATATCATATCAATGGTTATGTCTGGAAGCTTTACCCGTCTCCCGCCAGGCCAGATATCATCGACTACACAACGCAGCTCACTGGAGATGCCTGGAGTTGCGCCAACATTTTCGATGAGGACTTTTCAATGGCAGGGATGATATGGGCGGTAGATGTCCGGGAAAACACACCTAATGATGGTTAATGATGGTTAATGATGAACATAATGAACATATATAAAGATATATAAAGATATCAACATGCACATAGATTTTTCCAGAACTCTTGAAGGGGATGTACTGGAACCATTTGGAAGTGAATGCTGGTCTCCCAGTCTTTTCTTGAAATGGAGAATGCAGTGGCTCCGTTGGTCTCACCATATTTCTCAGCCTGTGGGTGTAGGGATCGACACCCAGCAGGTTCTGGAGGCCTCAAACAATCACTTGATATCACTGGCATCTCAGAGCACCTCTCGCTGTGTTGATGGGACACGTTGGGACACGTTGGATCGGACGTTGGATCGGCTGTCGCAGGACACAGTCATTCTCCTCGGGCCTTATCCTGAAACAAACTGCAAATGGGTCGGGAAGCTTAGCAGCGCTTAGGGGTTAGCAGGTCGGCAGTTGGATTTCACAGATTTGCTCCTCAAAAATGCCACGACGTATCGAGTTTCAGTTTGGGGACACCAGCTGCAAGATGCATCAAGATGCATCAAGATGCATCAAGATGCATCAAGATGCATCATGAGAAAATGCCCAATGTGTGATGCATCCTCCCTCGACATCCCATTTCTCGTAGTCTCGTAGCTATCGTAGCTCTTTGATGAAATCCGAGGCCTCTGACGACTTGGTTCAGATCTCCTTGCCACGAGTCTTTGATATCCAGGCGCTTCAAGTCGCAAAAGAGGTGACCGCGGTTACTGATAGATGGGGATAGATGGTGATGGTATCAGTTTATCAATTTTATCAGTGATACTTTGAGTGTGTTTCAGTGATCCTTTGAATGGTTGACAGCTATATGCGACAGATGGTTCAATGATTCAATGGAAAGGCAGCCAAGGCTGCAACGGGTTTGATTCAAGATGTCTCATGACGTAGAGACGATTCTAGACGTCTCCTCTCAAAGGTCACGCTGAGTACAAGACAGAAAAGTTGCGACTGCGACGTCCAAAGTGGAAGAGTCGGAAGAGTGTCAGGTGGGCGACCAAATCTTCCTGAAGGCCGACACCATCTACACCATCCCTCGTCCACAGGTGCACTTGATCTTTTGATCGTGGCGCGACACTTTTAGATGTTCAAAACCCTAATGATTAGTATGACTAGTTGGCGGATTATACATGATTATACATGATACATGATTATACTACCCTTCATATCCCTTTCTAACCTTTATATACTGGGGATTACAATAATCCAACGGCCAAGAACGGGGAATCGGCTCAGGACAACGAGTACTCCATGGCAGCACAAGGAGGTATTGCCATCTCGCTGCTGGTGAACCCAGTGGCAGATTTTTTTTGTCCCGTTCGAAAGCCCTGCTTTTGTTGTTTCTGACTTTTCGGTTCTTCCACGTATATATATATACATAATATATATATATGTATATGTATATACATATGCATATGATATATACATATATACTTTCATACATACATACATACATACATACATACATACATACATATTATTATTACTATTATTATTAGTATTATTATTATTGTTTGACATTGTTGTGTATTGTTTTATCATTTGTTCTCCGACGTTCTTTACACGGCTTGTCCGAGGCCAGATCCTTTGGAGCAGCCTGTGGTGATCATCACAGGTCAGACAGAGGCCTTGGCAAAGTCTGTGTTTCTCCTTGGAATTGGACTAGACTAGACAGCACAGATTTGTTCGATATCAAAGAAAGGTGAAACGATGTGAAACGCACTGAACATGAAGATATGTGAAGTTATGTGAAGTTATGTGAAGATGAATAGAATGCACCAAATGATGAGATGAATTTTGATTTCGTTGCAGCAAAGTCAGTGCGACTGAGCCGCGGCCAGATTGACGAATGCAGCCCTCTGCAGCTCTACGCCACTGACAGTTACTTCTTAGGCGGAAAAGCCTCCTACAGGTGGGACGGGATGGAAATCTGCGTCGCTCGATGTTCAAACGATCCCGGAGTGGTGAGAGCACCTTGAGCATCTCGAGCATCTCGAGCATCTCGAGCTGTGATTTTGGGGATTTGGCTTTGAAATTGCTTTGGCTTCTGTGCACTTCGTTCGCTTCCACTGGCTTCCACAGGTGGGAGTTGTTGGGCTACACGGATCTGACCAACAATCCAGCTGGAAGGATCTACAATCGCATTCCTGGCATTGTGGAATTGTGGTGCAGCGCACCATGTCACTGTGCAAAAAAAAGTCCCGAGTAAGCTATTCGACTATTCGAAGCGATTCTCTGACTCGGATTCCTTCTGTGAGTTTACAGAGTTTTTCACATGCGGCTGTGCAATGCCTCCACATCTGCACTTCTTTTTATTCCACTCCGTGCTTTTTGCCAGAAACGAAGATGGACCTTCTCCGCTTCGTGCTGGAGAATGCATCGAATGCTTTTCGGCTGATTTCAGAATGGACAGCATCGGAGAGCACATGATCGGCAAAATTGCGAAGTGCAAGTGGTAATGTTGAACGCTATTGGGAGCCCTGTTCAATCTGGTCTACCAAGACCGAGATAGATAGATAGATAGATAGATAGGATTTACCTTTGCTTCATCCAGACCAAGGTTTTAGGAACCACAGGCTTTTTGTTGTTCTTTCCAGTGCGAGTCACTGGATGTCACAGATGCATGGCCGCACGCGCTGAGTTCAACGAAGGGAAAGTGGAATCTCCCCCGCAGTACTTGGAAGAAGCGGTGCTCTTCACCCTGAACCTCACGGTATGAAGCTCAGTTCACCGCCACGCGGTGTCCCAGTATGTCCCAGTATGTTCCAGTATGTCCCTGTTCTGGCAGAAAATGTGGGTCATTTTATGATATTTTATGCCATATGTATGCATATGTGTCGTGGTGACAGTGTCATTCATTTTGTGTCACGTGGTCAGTGCTGTTAGTTGTGGTGTCCTCTTCTCTTGCACGTTGATGCTGTTAGAGTCGTTTGCAGTGGTGTCCCGGTCATGCTGCAGCAGATTGTTGGGAGTCAGTGGTGTCAGTGGTGTCAACAGTTGTAACTCATGCTGCCACAGTGTCTTTCTAGCCTTGCAACATTACAATGCTATGCAATGAACATTGCTGGATATTTCGTACCCTGATGTTATGGCCATCTTATGTTGGATGGTGTGGTAGCGTTCTGATCATATGATGTGTTCTACTTGAGTGCACTTCCCCTCAGCTCTTCCAGATGTTGTGGTTTTCGCTGCGTGATGCGATGTCTACGAACATTGCAATGTTTGGGTGTAAGTCGTCTTACTTTCTGCCTTTTCATCAATGTCAAAGGAGTCAGTGGTAGGACAACTATGGCCAGCTTGGCCACGTTCAGGTCACCAGTCGTTGGGGTCTCTCACAGAGTCTGCTGGCCATGATCTCAGAATCTGAAAGAACTTCACGACCCACATGGCTGCCACATGGCCTTGGTCCATATTGGAGCTAACTTTGCTGCCAGTGCAGTGCCAGGTAGACATCACCAAGTTAGATGCCCCTGCGCCAATGGTCAGCATCCTGGGACCCAAAGAGCTCTTGGTGAACCGCCCGCGCCTCAGAGGACCTTCCTGCACCGTTCAAACAGAGCACGCGGCACGTTCAAACAAGGCACCGAGCAAGTTTCCTTGTTGGCCAATGGCGTACCTTCGGAGTGTTTGGATGCTCAGATCGATCAGATCGGAGATGTTGGCGACTCTAGTCTCAGCATGATTTGTGATTGATTTGTGATTGATTTGTGATTGATTTGTGGTGGAATTTGGGACATGGCTTAGTATAGAACTGGAATCATGAAAGCATGACATCACATCATCACATCATCCCATCTCTCGCCAGGTTTAACTGTATCCACACAGCTGGAGTATCGCTGGATCGAAACCACTGGCCAACTGGTGCGCCAAGCTGCGATGCTGCGATGGCATGGTGACATGGTGGTGTGGCGCAGCTTGTACCCTCTGGTAAACGTTAACAAAAAACTATGGAAAATCACCATTTTCAATGGGAAAATCATGGAACATCCACTATTTCTATGGCCATTTTCAATAGCAAACTGTTAGTTTACCAATGTTTACCAGAGGGTAGTTGTACTACTCGACCTGTCAGACCTGTCCCTGTCGCAGGATCTGTCTTCCATCCCTGAAATCGTCCGGGGCTAAAAAATGCCGTTCCCAACGGAGGTCAGCTCTGTGCTGACTATTTCCATTTCAAGATTTTCTTACAAGATTTTGTATGATTTTCAACAGAAACACATTCATCACATTCTCTCCACGTTTCGTTTTTCTGATTCGTTCTTCGTTCAGTCTTCCTATAGTAAATATAGTAAGGTCTATACAACGAGATCCTTGGTGATCCCACCCTTCGTCCTGGAACCCATCGGCAGCGGCAGTGATCTGTCGGATGCTGAGATCATCATGAGATCATCATGAGATCGTCACCACTGACAGAACCAAATTTTCAAATCTAAGATTTCTTCCTGAGGAACACCTACAACTTTACGGTGGAGACCTTCGCTTTTGACAGCCCGAACAAGGCAGCCTATGCCTCCGTCACTGTCAAGGCCTGGTAGCAGAGTTGGTGCTTTGCGCGGTAGAGCTGTGGCAGCATCGCGTCCGTCCAACAGGTTCGCCGCTCTCCGGTCTTTGCTTACCTGGCCACAGAGGCACCACGACCAACACGACCAACACGACCAACACGACCAACACGACCAACACTGTCACAGAATTGTCATCGATCACAGAACCGGATGACAGAAAGCATCTATTGCATTGCTGGAGCTGGATGTGTCTAAGAGAGCTGCTCCATGGTCGTGACAGTTTCAGCATGTCAGCCTGTGTAGCCTTATATATTTGATCTTATAATCTTATTTGCCTCATTGTGGACTTCCTTCAGTCCTTTTTTTCCGTTGGTGTGTCATTGGTATTTCTGATTTATCGCAGCTTTTGATTCTTACTTCTTCCATCCTTTTCCTTCCTTTTATTGGCACATTCAAAGTTTCACGGAGGATCGTTTGATGACGCGTGGTGATATCCTGGTTCTGGATGCTCGCGAGAGTCAGGAGTGGCAAACTTCGATATACTGCTATATAATGTGAGCATGTTTAAGCCAAATGTGTTCAGATTTCTCGGTTGCGACGATATAAACTTCACAAACTGCGTACGTTTCATCACGTTTCAAGTTCCAAATGTTCCAAGCCTAGCGGCCTAGCGTGAGATTTGACGAGGATCCGGACTACCCAACAAATCCTGGAATGACCTTTTTGGGCACCTTCCAGTGGTGGTGTTTGACTCCGCTCGGATGCCCATCGTGACATGCTTGTAGGACACGGCAAGCACATAGGGAGCACATAGGGAGCACATAGTGAGCATTAGGGCCAAGATAAGTTCTAGATGGTTCTAGTTTGATTTTGGTAGCTTGCTACTCTTGGTGTACGGCTGGTCCACTTGATACAGAAGCTAGCATACCGACTTCAATGTACAAGTCCGACAATTATGGGGTCACATAAAGTGCATAGTACCAGCGAAGCTCTCAGCGAAGCCTGCGAACCAAGGGAGCGATTGCCGTGCTTCGGAACCAACTCCACTGGGCTCATTCCACCCTTGGATGCTTGCAATGCATATAATGCATGCTTGCAACATGTCCAGATGACCACCATTGAAACCACCATTGACAGTCATTGACAGTTTTTTGGTGGTACCAATGTCTGTTACAGTGTGAGAAAGCTTGCGCATCTCAAGAGATGACTCCATTCAAGCAATGTCTCAATTTGACTGACCACCAAGGAGACTTGCATCACCGACTTTGACTCCACGTGCCCCGGGCATTTTGATTAAAACACATTTTCCACACGTCCATTACGTCCATTTCTATTTAAAGATGGTGTCTTTGAAAGTGTGAAGTTGCTCCAGAGTCACGAAAGCTTGTGGAAGTTGCGAAGTTGCGCAAGGAATATGGACACTTTATGACACTTTCTTGCTGTTAGCCCCGCTCTGGGTTCAATTTCTGGGCCGAGATTTGGCCTCTCCGGAACAACCTACTGTAATTAGTCCCGCCCTGCTAGCTTTCGCACCATTTCGCACCTTCCCCCAAGTATAGGTTTTCTATGGTTTTCTACAGGTTCCGTCCTGATTTCATTGCTCTTCATATCATATATCTCTTCATATCATATCTCGCACCAAGTTCATATCACGTTGACGTTGACTCGACTCAACTCAACTCGACAGGATTGTCCAGGGTGGAAACCTCTTCAGCACGCCGCTCTTCGACAACGGCCTCTATTGCCGCTGGGTCTGGATCTCGGCGAACTCGGAGGTGGAAAACGTTGGATCTTTGATGAATTTTTAGATGATATATCTATTATATATCTATTATCCCATTATTAATATTCCCTAATATATCTATTATCTAACAATAAAAATATGGGATAATAGATATATATCATGATCATCAATATAACTGATCATCAATTAATATCTATTAATGATGGGATATCCACTATTAATATCTATTATGGTTATTCACAGTTGATGATCTTGGTGACGCTATGACGCCTGGTGTCGCTCCTCCAAGGCTCGTGGAGTCTTGATGGTCTCAACGGTGAATTTCACCGCCGGTGAGTACATCTTTGAGGTTCATGGGAGATCGTAAATTCCCAGTGTTTAATATATACCCTCTGGTAAACATACAAAAAACGATGGAAAGATCCACCATTTTTAATGGGAAAACTCAGTATTTCTATGGCCATTTTCAATAGCTATGTAACAAATTACCAGAGGGTAAGTGTTTAATAAGTGTTTAATGAGTGTTTAATGAGTGTTTAACTGTTTAACCATTGTTTAAACTGTTGATCTTCAAAGGTTTGACACAGACCAGCTCTGAAAACATCTCTACTTCTTTTCGCCACTTTAGCCACTTCATTGGTAGGATGTTGATGATGTTGTGATTTCTTGTGCAGAATGTAATCTAAACTGAGATCAGTACAGTTCGTGTATATCTATGTATATTATATGTAAGGTTGATGAAGATTCTATTTTGAGCCTGAGCCCTCGTTGAGCCTCTTTTGTTGGAAGGCAAAGCTGTACATCAGAGAATTTCAGCATTTTCAAAAACAAGCATAACGCTTGACGCCACCTAAGAGAATACACCGGGGCACTTTTGCTTGGACTGATTTTGGAAGAGCAAAAATGGAGAGTGTTCAATAGTTTTGTTTGAATAGATACTGTTTATTGTGATTCGTCAACCTTGTTCTTTACAAAAGAGTACTGGACTGTGCGTTCATTTTCTGACCGGGCCTAAAGCTTTGAACAGGTGATGGCACGTTCGAGTGATGGCCGTGTGTCAACAAAGGAGTGTTTTTTGGGCAGGGTGATGGGCCCTGTTTTCATTGTGCAGGTGGGCAACATGACCTAGCTGATATAGAAACACAAAATGACTCTACGGTTTTTACATGTTTTTACCCTCTGGTTATGACTAACATAGCCATGGTATATGCGTGTGAGAATTTCATGCATCCCTATTTATCCAATTCTCAAATGGAAATACTTCCACTTTTGCTTTGACTTCTACCCACCGGGTGTAGTCCAGACTACTACCCTACGGGTGTAGTCTAGGA
>Ga0126342_10005448_pt1 | contig 22199 bp, 24 predicted proteins | sample Cyp1metagenome_FD_92528 | JGI IMG/M metagenome (GOLD analysis project Ga0126342, IMG submission 92528) | Coral microbial communities from Lord Howe Island, Old Settlement Bay, Australia - Cyphastrea 1 metagenome | ecosystem: Host-associated > Invertebrates > Cnidaria > Coral ...
CTACCTTCTTGCTCTGCTCCTCTGCCTTCTTGCCTTTCTTTGCCATCTTCTCTGCCTTGCCTTCCTCACCTTCATCCTCCTCCGGCTCCTCTGTCTGCTCATCTGCGGCTGCCATCATCTTGTTTTCCTCATCTTCATCCTCTTCCGGCTCCTCTGTCTTCCCATTTGAGTCTACCTTCTTGCTCTGCTCCTCTGCCTTCTTGCCTTTCTTTGCCATCATCTTCTCTGTCTTGCCTTCCTCATCTTCATCCTTCTCCGACTCCTCTGCCTCCTTCTTTGAGGCTGCCTTCTTGCTCTGCTGTTCTGCCTTCTTGCCTTTCTTTGCAATCATCTTCTCTGCCTTGTCTTCCTCATCTTCATCCTTCTCCGGCTCCTTTGCCTCCTTCTTTGAGGCTGCCTTCTTGCTCGGCTTCTCTGCCTTCTTGCCTTTCTGTGCCCTCTTCTCTACCTTGTCTTCATCATTTTCATCCTTCTCTGGCTTCTCTGTCTGCTCATCTGAGTCCGCCATCATCTTGCCTTTCTCATCTTCATCCTCCTCTGGCTCCTCTGCCTCCTTCTTTGTGGCTGACTTCTTGCTCTGCTTCTCTGCCTTCTTGCCTTTCTTTGTCATGTTCTCTGTCTTGTTTTCCTTATAGTCATCCTCATCCTTCTTGTCTGGTGATTCATCTTCTTTGCTCTCCACAGCATGTCGGAGTGCCTTCAATTTCCTGTCCTTCGTGTCTTCTTTCTCTTGGTCGCCCTTCTCCTTTGCCTTCCGATCAGCTATGGAGTGAGCAGCCTTTGAAACTGTGCTCATCGTCGTGCCATCTTTGCCCGAATCTTTCTTTTTGCTTTCCTTCTCCGTCTTCGGGGTCTTCTCCTTCTTGTTTTCCTTCGGTTCCTTTTTCTTTTTCTTATCCTTCTTTTCAACCTCCTTGTTCGATGGCCTGGTCTCCTCGACCTTTGGTGTCTCAGTGGAATCATCCTTGTTTTCAACCTGGGACTTTTTGACCCCAAAAGCACGTTTGCGCTTTTCAACCGGGTCAAGCACTGCATTCGTGGTAGCATTCTTTCCAGGACGGCGTTTGGGCTGATCTGGGTTCTTCTGCGGTGCAGGCGTGGCCTGGCGCACTGGAAAGGGTGTTTGGGAAAAGGGCCGTGAACCAAGCTCTGAATGTGGAGAGGGACCAACCACTCAGAAAGTTGTTTCTTAAATGGTATTAACTGGTCATAAATAATTTAGACATTCATAACTTTTTTGGAATGAATTTAGAATCATGATATTAGGTTTTTACCCGCAACCCCTTGCATCCCCTTTGGCCTTGTCACAGTTTTCCTCTTCCGACTCAGAAGGCAGCTCTCCACTACTCATTGTTTCCTCCGAATCCAAAGCGTCGTCACCTTCAGCCTCAAGTTTGGCTTTCTTGGTCTTGGGGGCTGCTTTTGCTTTGGACGATGACGACTTTGCAGTCATCTTTCTTTTCGATGGCTCGTTCTTCTCGGTCTCGGCTTTCTGGGTTTTGTCCTTTTCTTCTCTTGTGCTTCTTCTTTCTTCTTCTTTTTCTGATCTGCTTTGGCCGCAGCAAGTTCTTCCTGAAGTTTCTGAAGCTTTTCAGCCGACATTTGGGGGTCAGACCTGAGAGTGCAGCCATGGACGGTTAGCGGCACTGGTGTCACTGCCTTTGACTCTGGCTCGGTGTCAGGTTTGGCTGGAGGGGCTTCTGGTTGCCCACTGTTACCGAAGTTCAGCCTCTGTTTGACCTCTGTGTTCTCCTCAGGCTTTGGGATCTTGGCAGCTCCTAATACCTGACAAATGGCTGGACATGGGCAGCCTAAACCCTCAACTGGCCAGGATTCAGCCGGCCTTTTCGGCAGAAGAAGCTTGAGGTGTGTGATCCTCAGGTGGGAAACAGGCTGGCAGTGGAGAAATAGGAAGCCACCAATGATTGTGTGGGGTTTGAACGATCTTTACCATCATCACCAACATCATCAAATCCATCACCCCTGCAAAATAATATTTGGATCTGATTCAACATAGAGTTAACTCCACGAGTATCACAAGATTTGTGCATAGAATCATCAAATCAATCCCCCTTAAGTTTGGACTTTGGGATATTCTCAAAGTAAAATAATCCCTTTCCATCCTTTCAGGATGATAGTGATTTTTGGGCTTGAGTGTTCAAAAATAAAGTGAATCTTTGAATCTAATCGACTTAATTTTGTTTGGTGTTTTTCAGGGCCCTGGCCTGTCTTCGAACCGGTGGTGTTGTGAGAGCCCCTGGGCTCTCTGCACTCACTCTGGTGAGGTCCTCGCAGTCAATTTTTTTTGTCATGGGAGATCTCAAATGTAAAAAGATGACATTTTTTTTGGTCAAAATTGTCTCTTGAAACAGCTAGTTCTAGGTCCTGCTCAAACCCATGTGATGCCAAAAGGGCTTCGATAGGTGACACGGCCGACATGACGGCCAGCGAAGGGGTAGTCCCAAGACCAGTGCTTGAGAATAATGTCACATGTCAGAGTTAAAAGGTGGATTTGAAAAGCGTCAGAAAGGACATAGTGTTTTCTTGATAACCGAACCAGACAGTAAACAGTAAGTCTCTTAAACAAGACAGGAGAACTGTCTTTCTCTTGCCTTTTCAGGGCTGCAAACTTCTCGCTCTTCAGGAATTTGGAAGAGCCATGCGCGATGACAAATTCCATGGATGACAGAACACAGTCCGCATGGGCAACCTAGAAGGACCCCATTGGATCATTGGTCATTGCCTGGATAACGGATAAAACATAATCACCAGGTAATAAACATATAATAGAATTAATATTTATAATAAGAATAATCGGACCAACCTATACCTTCCAAGTATCTAGAAAAATATAAAAAGATGTGGGAAAACATTGGTTTGATCTGATGGTAATTACTTGGAGGTTCTACGAAAGCCGGAAAATTGTTTCCTCTTTGAAATTCACACCTAGGGGCAATGAACAATTTCAGTTTTTGATGTTCAGTGCATTGTGTGACAGTCCCGTCGCGTGCCCTTGATTGCATCAAATACAAAGTGGCACCAGCGGTGCGAGCACTGAATTTGGCTTCGAGGATGTATCGGTCTAGGAGTTGTTCCAAACTTTCGGGTTCTCCTGTCCAGGGCTCTTTGGGTGGTGTTTCCTCTTTCTCTGTCTTGGCAAGAGCCAAAGAGGCCTTTAAATCAGCAGCTGACTGGGCACCATACCTGGGCCACGCAATTTTAACCAAGTTCCCCACCAATCGAAGCTATATGCGAACACTGATAGAACATTAACTACTTTGGGATCAGTAGTTGGTACCTAGCATGACATAAAAATGGTCTGAAATTACTTGAATTTGCTTGTTGTCAAAGTCCGTCAAAAGATCTCTCCATGATGGGCCGTAAATTGGATCTTCCATGTGTCGCGCACGTGCTGCAGGGGGGATGCTGAGTTTGATTTTCGACCATCCCTTCAAAGTAGGGTTTTGATCCACGTCCATTTTCACAAGACGAAGGGGATACTTGGATGGGTCAAATCCCGAACCCTCTGGTGCTGCCGGTGGGTTCGGTTCATACATACGAACCTTCCCCAAGGTATCATGGTTGCCACTTTTCCACTCCTGGCGTGCCAAATGGAGGCGAGGTAGAGGGTTGACCCGGTGAAGGAATGATGGGAATATTGGAAGATTAGTTATTATTTGAAACAATATGAACCCAGGATGAAGATAGTGGGGGCAAACAATTCTGTTCTGATTTTGAAAAAACATTGTCCTGCATCAGTTCCAATGCCAGGGCTTTCTCAACATACTGAGCAGTCGAAGTCTGTTTGGATAAGGACATAGTCTTGAAGTTCACAGCCGGTGTCCCCACGTCTTTCCATTTTTTCGCTACCCGTTCTACCCAGCAGTCATATGCCGTGAGATTCATCAAGATGCAGGTATCATTTGCAGTGACTGGAGTCTTCGCCAACAGCGAGGTCAGCAAGCTCAGGGGAAGGGCTTCGCCGGCCAGAAACTGTGCAGACTCTTGCACATCACTCAGGGACCTGCACGGACACTGTCTTACTGGAATCTAAAGATGGGGTTTGTTCTGGTCAAATTTCTAGCCACTTGTTTTCATAGAAACCTTGGATGATTTTGCAACAGAATGAGAATAATAATAATAATATAATAATAATAATAAATAGTAAGATTCTATATGAACTCTTGGATGGTACCCTATATCCTTGTTTTGATTTATAGGCCCTATGCTAGGCCTTGTTCCCTCGCTTGCATGGCAGAGCATGTCCTTGTCGGCATTTGGGACAACGTAGGCACCTTCCGCTTGCAGAGGTATGTCAGCACGATTGGACCTTCGAAGATGGGCTACAACTGCTGAAGGACTGAGGATGGTAAGGGGCAAGGTGAGGTCAGACAATAAGTACGTGACTATTTTTTGAAAGATTACCCCAGGGTAACAACGACATGGCTTCACGGATGTTCAGGGGGCCTGTCTTGGATCAATAAGCAATTGCCAAAGATGTTCTCAGAACCCCCAGCTTCGGGCATCAAGACCCAACCATCATAGTGAAGTGGGACTTTGCGCTTGGCTTGAGGTGGACAGCATCTGATTGAGATCGAACTGGATCGTAAATTTTTGGCATCGAACTTGTCCTCCCAACGCCTGATGGGAAAACATATATCGCACTGATTTACATCAAATAATTCATCATCATCAGGCTTTGGTTTTTTGATTGAAAAATGTCAATTAACATAACGACATTGGTTTCAGACCTCGCCTCAGTTCCGCTCGATACCCCTGCACTCTCTCTGACACCAAAAATGGTGCTATCACCAGACCGACTGCCTTCCCCGGACGTTTCTTGAGGATGGTTGATAGGACGTCACTCATCTCATCCACATCACTCCCAGTCATCCGTCCCCGCTTCATGAGATCACACCAAACAATCACAGGGTGCTCTGGAAACCGGGCCAGCATCTGGACAGGGGTGGCCAAACATTTCCAAACACTGATTCCAAAAGCAGGGCATTTGAAAAAACATTAATCCGTACCGTTGAAACCCTACAACCTTGAACCCCCAATTTTGACAACACAGAACCCTCTCAGCCAGGGAGATGAGGTCTTTGGCAGGGCCAGCATGAACGGCCATGTGATTGGCCATGAAGTCTCCAACGATTGAAGCCCCAATAACGTTCTGACCCCTCAGGTGAACCATGCGTTCTTGCCGAGCTGCTTGCTCTGTCTTCATCATCTCATTGTAAAGTTTCCCCACCTGGGCGAGGTCCCGAGCCAGAGCAAGGCTGTCTGCCTCGAATTGCACCTTGCGAGCATTGGCTGTGAGGGAATTGATGTCTTGGTCTGCTTTGTCAACCTTTTCCTGTGTCTTGTCCTGAACCTCTGGTGCGTACTCTGTGAACATCGTGGTCTCCTCGAAAGAAAAGTTCCCATCCAAACAAGTAAGGTATGTTTGGAACTCCGGGTTGAAGTCCCTTAGATCGATATGTAAATGAAGGAAAAACACAAACCTTCTTTTTTAGAGGCTAGGCCAAACTCAGAAAATAACTAATGACCAACCTGTAAAAAAAGCCAGAAACAATCAGAGGTACCCCTCAATAGTACGCGTGCGAACTGCATCCATGATATCTGGAAACAGCTGGTCGCCCTGGTCATCGGAAGCAACTGACATCTCCCGTAAGATGTGCCCAGCCAAGCACATCCGGTCGCACTCAGCATTCCATTCGGCAAGGGTCAGTCGTGTACCCGTCTTGGACTTACGAGCAGAAATTCCGAACATGAACAAGACCCGCTCTATGAAAAGCCTTTGTTTGGCGGAATCCATTGTCAAGATCCTGGTCCACAAGTGACTGGCTCGAGCGCATTGGTTCTGTGGCCCCCCCTCCAACAGCCATCTCTCATCCAACAGGAGGGCGTTGGAGAAAGCTGCAGGGTTCAGGGTTGATATTAATAGCTCATTGGTGGGTAGTTTATATGATAACATTCATTTATATACTATTTTCATGCAATAGCTAACTAGCCATGCTTTCAACTCTTTAAAGCTGAGCTTAGAAGATTTTTGTCATCGGATTTTGTTTGGGCTCCACACTTCCAGCCTGAGGTCTCAAACTTGTTGAAATGCAAATGCGCCTGCAGGAGGCCAAAGACGTCATCCGCCACTCCGACCTAGCAACCAAGGTGAGGACCAGGGTGGATGGCCAATGGCGGATACAATATGAAATAAATATGGGATGTATGGGATCAAACATGTATGATAAGGGTATGTTATGATTATTTGATTATGATATGATGTGATATGATATGATATGAAACGATATGTCATATTATGATCATATGCTTCGATATGATATTACATGATATGCTACAACATGTTTGGCATGATATGCCATGATATGATATGCTTTGATGATATGAATTGAGACGGTTTGTTTTGATTTGATATGAATTCATTTGGTATGATGATGATATTTTATGAGATGATTTATTATGAAATGAAATGATATGAATTGGTGCGAAATGAAATGAAATTAGATGATATGATCTAAGATGAAATTATGTAAAATGATATGATTTGATTTGATTCACTTTGAATTTGGGTAATCTAGCGGGCCTAACATACTAAGTGCTGCTGTGGTATCCGCACCAGAATATATACCCCCAATGCAATATAGCTAAGCCGCTTTGAAACCAAACAACTGAAGGGCTGTTTCCTCATCCACTCTGTACCGAGCACTGTGTCGGGCAAGACCGTACCCATTGTATTCGTCAATGGCTCCCATCCACGCATCCTTGAGCTTCCCATACTTTCGTGGGTCCTGAGGGCATTATTGACATTAAATAGGCCTGTAGTTAATCTTGAAATTGAATTTGAAAATTATTTTATGTTTCAAACAATTTTCAGATAACATTCGGGATCCTTCCATGCGAGCTCGTTTGCCCGGAAAAGAAAGGTCATGGTCTTTTGGAGCACATTCTTCCTTTGGCGTTCTGACTGTTGTTCATGAACCTGCAGCCTCCTCCACACACATTCGGAGGCTGGTGCGATCGTGAACTTGGACTTGATGATCTTCACAGTTTCCAGCCACCTGGCAGGAGGAGGTGTGGAGACCTGGTGACATAAAAGCATCACCTCAAAGGAGGTTGTTTTTATCAAACTTCTGAGACGACGGTTTCACTGAAACCATCACCTCAGGAGGGTGTCCCTGAAAGGCTCCCAAATTAGTTACAGATATACTTGGCAACCCAAAATACCTGATGTTGTCCCAAAATGAGCCAAAATAATATTTTGTCTGCTTGAAATGCCTAACAATAGATGGGAAATGGACCATCATCCTTTCAAAGCACTATGGGCTGAGACGACGGTTTCAGCCAAACCATCACGTCAGCTGGGCTGAGATTTTTAGTTACTTGAGACGACCCTTTTATGTATTTTGGCTGTTATGTGGTATGGTTCCCCAAAATATTATTTTGCGGCCGGGCTGTGGGCATCCCAAAATATTATTTTGGGATGTGATGTTGTCAAAGAATTCCCAAAATATTATTTTGTTTTTTTTTTATGTTCCCAAAATATTATTTTGGGTTTTTTTTTATGTTCCCAAAATATTATTTTGGGTTTTCATGTCCCCATTTATGCCTTACAAAGTCAGTCTTGGCTTCGCTATCCATGGTATCCTTGTTCAGGTAGGTCCAAGTGATACCAAAGAGAATGATACTCAGCCGTCCAACCCCTTTGACTGTGGATACTGTGTGGTAGTCCATGTAGCGCCCCATCAAGACCACCTCAGTAGTCACCTCTGGAAGTTCTCGAAGGGCTTCGTATCCCTCAATATACAGCCCCTTGGCCGTTGACAGCCAATGGTGAAACAAAGGCAATCCATCCACCGGTTGCTTGAACTTGAATGCCAGAACTGGCACATCGATGACCTCTTTCAACTCTGCCTCATGGGGTATTCACTGAAGGGTAGAAGATTCTCATTTTTGACGTTCAATTTCGCTATCATTAGCTGTTAGAGACTCAGGGTGTATCCCCCTATGAACTTTCATAGCCCATCCCCCAGTCTGAGATAAGGGATGGGTAGTCAGGTGGGTTGATTGGGGATTGGGGCATGTGATATCCAATAAATGAGACATATATCAGGTGAGTGGCTATAAAGGGTTAAAGATATCTGGACCACCTTTCCAAGAAACATTGGTAGGGGCTGCGAAGTCCTTGGGTTTCGGAAACCCCGGCAGCAGCTCCTCCAACCATGTTTGAATCGGGTCATAGAGCTCGTGGGTGAAGTTGTCGACCAGGAACTGCACCGGGTGGTCACCATTCTCAACATCAAAAGTCCTAGGTTAACATCCAGTGCATCAGGCTTGAAACAACTCGTCATGAATTTTAATCCCAAGACTTTTAGACAAAAGTTGAAAGATGTCCAAAATAGATTATCTGCGTGTTAGGGGCTTGATCTTTGCATAGATGCCACTAGCCCAAGGAGTCTCATCCTGTAGCTTCACTTTTCGTTTGGAACCCGGGTTCGGATCGTCCTTCAGCGGCCGCTTCTGAGGCATGTTGGCAGCCCTGACCCTTGGCACCTTTGGCGCCAATCGCAGGACCGCCGCTGAGTCACCAACTTGAGCGCTGCTGGTGGCGGGATTGTGACAGTTTGGATTGGAAGCTAATTGAAGTTGAATGGAAGTGATGGCTCTTCAGAATGTTTTCATAACTTCCGTCATTGATTTTCAAGCCATCTCAGGACCAAGTGACCGTAAAGTGTTGGTTCATTTTTCAACAACGGAGCCGACGGGTCCAATCAGTTGTCATCTAATTGTCAATAGCGACTCTGCATCTTGCCCAAGCCCATTGCATCTCCAAACAGGTGTGATCATATTCGAGTTATAAGCTCACTAGACAGTGACAGGTAAGATTTCATACTCATTTTCATTACCTGTCTCATTTTCATTTTCATTCTGATGGGCATGAGCATTGAATTTTCCGTAGCATGGTGACATACATGTCTCCAACTCTCACCTAGCACCCAAAAAACAATCACTTCATGTCAAGCATGAGGACAGCCGCAAGTAGGAATAACCCTACACAAGCTGTGTTCATCGAATTACCAGCCATTTTTGAAGCATGGTTGGTAGGGACGCCTGTTAAGTCAAGCATAGGCGCCCCTGACAACCGGGCATGCTCAGGAGTCACCGGCAAGAGCTGAGACGACAAGAGTTCGCGTGGTGCCAAGAACCGCTTGTTGTCCTGGAAGCATGGAAGACTGGCAAAAATTATCTTGAAACTATTCCCCATGAACGAACAAAACTCTTGGATTGAACAGTGGGGTACGGTACATCATGAATGATTTCTTACAGAGAAAAGAACCGCAATTACATTACTAGGTAATAAACAAACCGCGGAGTTAATAGTTTGACATAATCTACTTTGTGTGTCAACACGGGTCCTCAGAGTAGATTCTTGAGGATGTGGTGAGTGTGCATAGTGTGCCATCTTTGCACTCCCCCCGCCCCCTTCCATTCTTTGCATACTGGGAAAGATCTGGAAACCTAATCTTCCTCGTAAGTTTGCGGTACTCGGCCAAGTTGTCTTCCTGGCAAGACTTCAAGATTCAGCATGATGTTAGTTTTTTCTGGAAACAATGTCAAGAAATCAACTGGTTGCTCATCTAGGTTCCTGAGATGGAGTGAGGATTGAGCGAGGGATTTTCATCCAAACGGACATGTTGGCCGTTGAAACGGTTCTGGCCGTCAATGTCTCAATGAGCTCAAGTAGTGTCCTTGGATTGGATCAAGTTCCGTTTATTTAAGTTTGAAGCACCAGACCTCAAACAAATGGTATTCAAAAAGTGGTTACTTATGAACTATTTTGCGGCTGAAATACACATCATCTCTCTTGGTGACAGTCTTTGTATCGAAAGCCAGAATGTAGAGTCGACTTCTTGCCGAGGGTATCCCCAGGATGCGTGGGTCAATCACCGCGCTCTCTAGCAACCATGACGGATCTAGGTGATCCCTGGCGACACGTTCAGCATATTCTGGCACATTCTCAATGAGCATAACATTGCAAATTCTCGATATATTTTCATAGTATTTTTCATGAGTGACAAACTGGGGGTCTTCGGTACCAGTTTGCGGTCCCATCTTGGAGAACAAGGTACAAATAGGACCTAGGCGAACAGTTGCTGAGGAATTCCAACATAATCTTGGCCCCACAAAACTATGTCATACATACATACATTCAAATGACCATTTCCGTCACTGAGGTTGTGTCCAGAGCCGTTGACTTTCAGTCCTTGGATTTGGATGGACAAGCAGGAGGCTAGACTTGAAGGGTACATCAGGAACAATATGATCAATTGCAAGACTAATCATCATTATCATCTTGATAGCAGCTCATAATATATACAAGTATCGGTTGGTGCGCTGATGCTTCTGAACCGTGCACATCCCACCATGGACACTGCAATACTGTTTCTTTTGCTTGGAGTCAAAGGCTATGATATCAGGAAAATTGCAAGTTTTTCCATAGGTCTTCTGCAAAACCTTTTGGCACGACGCATCGATTTCACAGGTGAACTGGTACAAGACTTTCTTGTGTGTCGGCTTCCGGGCCCCATGTGTTTCCAGGAAGTGAACTGCTGCAGATTCCAAGCTGGTGAGGGCCTCAGGCCGGGCTGGTCGATATTATCGTTAAGGATCGTTAAACCATTGATGGTAACACCTTACTTAGCTGGGCATACCACTGATTCGAGAGCACCCACTCCGGAAAAGCTTGAAGAAAAAGTCCATCGCCATTTGCGAAGACGATTTACCAACCAATCCTTTCCAAACTTGTTGCTGACTCTGGATAAGAAAAGGTGTGGCCATTGGTATGCCTCTTCCAAAGATTTGAACCCACAAGGGTGGTCACTAGAACCTGCCAGAACCGTAGTCTTGGGATAGCGTTTCCTCCTGGCATCAGGCATTTATAGATAAAAAATGGTGACATCATACCGTATGAAATCTAACTCAATGACTAGACCCTCGAAATACCCATCTAAAATAATATTGGTACTTGGAGGGTCTAGGTATACCTGATTGTTACTTTGATTTGGTATCATTATAATGTCACAGTACAGGCCGATCACAGATGAATCGACACCTCGAGCTTTGTTTCAAGAAGTGCTTCTTCTGGACCGGGACGTTCTTCTGTGTCCTGCAGACAGGCCACAATGACATTTTATGTGGGTTTTGGACGTTGGGTGGCTGTCTGGGTCCTCCCACCACGTTGATCTTTCATAGAAATAGCACTCCTTCTCACATAACACTTTTTTTGAAAACAAAAACTTGAAGTGCAAGACGGTCTTGGAAAACATAGTAGACTTGACTTGATGTTTGGCTCCTTGATACATCTCGGCGCACTGCAGACGCTACAGCCTGCCTAAGGTTCACTGGCATCCTTAGATCCTTGAGGGGCCCAGGCCCTTTTCTGCGCTGCGTGAGATACAGTTAGGTAAGAAAATGTAAGAGAGACAACAGTCCAAAGTCTTGTGGATTGTCAAGTCGGCTTGTGCATCATGTTTTGGCAACAAATTTAATGACTGACAAACTCCTTTTCCGCATGAACGGAAACCATCAGAGATCCCAACAGGGCAACATGTATTATGCCCTGCAACCCCATTCGTCAAATTGAGACCTACAATAACTCTAATTGGTTTCGGGCTGGCCCAAAGGTCGAGACAGCTTGGCCTTTTTGGCCGGTGCCTCTGTGCCTGGCTCAGCCTGGCAGCGTGGCGGATGGTGACCCAAGGAAGTAACTTGTATGAGAATCATTGAAATGTGGCCGCTGGTTTCTGAGTGTCATATTAATTCCTGACCATCAAACATTAAAAAAAATATTGATTTCAAGATGTTCCACATACCAAGCCTTACATCCTTCTAGGGCACCCGACCTGTGTCTCCTCTAAGCTGCGGCTATTTTTGCAGATCTCCTACACAATGGGTGGCCACCACACATGTTTCCACTTCCGAAGGAAGAGATCAAGGGGCACATGTTTAGTATTGACATACTGGCACAACATACAAACGCACGTGGTGTCATAGCAATCCTGGAAATTCTGCATGGATGTCCCGGCCACAGCTGGAGGCTGTTCGGTCGCCAGGCTTTCTTCAGCGAGGTCCTCAGAGTCTGCTTGGGCCTTCCGAGGAAATGCTAACGCATCAATCAAGCAATGCTTGAAACAGAATAACAATCATTTACTGGTCCACCTCCAAAGCTTGTTACTTATTTTCTTTGAACAATTCTACACTGAAATATTGTCACAGTCTCAGAAATTTGAAGCCAGCCTTCGCACGACAGTCCGCCATATATTTCTCATAAAGGGCAGGGTTTTCCTGGCAGGTGGAATTCTGATTAGAATAGGGCTACAGCACAAGAACACCACCAGCTAATGAGGTTTCAAAAATCAAGTAGTAAGCCTTTTTGAGGTCATTGTCCAGATAATTCTGAAGCACATCCGGGTCTACCTGGCACGGATTTACTGTGAAGGTTTCCCCGCTGCAAAAACCAAAAACAACTGGCCTGAGAATCTTCGTTCTCCCATGGGTTCAAAGGGTTGTAGTCAACCTCAAGATCTAAATTTCTTGTGACAAGGCAGCACCAATCCCACTCCTACACTGATCTAAGGCTACAAATTGAAGGCTTATTATATAACATAATTCTCCATACTTTAAGTGGGTTACGTTGGATAGAAACATCACTATAACCTCTTGGTCCAATCAATTGCTTTGCATCCAGGTCATCAAGCTCCTGGCGCCCAAGCCAGCAGGAATCCCAAGCTTGTCGTTGAGACATTGTACCTGGCAGAGGCTGACATGGATTATTGCAGGGGATTGTTGTTTTTTTTTGCACCTCAGAAGAATCTGTTTCTGACTCGGTAAGCGCTGGTGATGCCACCTGGCTGTAAAAAGAATATAACCAATAGGCTGACTATGGGAAAGGCATTCAACTCTTTTTTTGGGCCTTTTCTGTGGAGAAGGTGTCGCAGGCATATTCAGTGACAAAGGTTTGCGACTGGTAATCTTCAAATCGGTCCTGGAAATTCTTTCAAAGCGTAAATGATTTTAATTTGAAGGGTCTGAAGTCCTTGCATTTATTTACAGCCACGCTTGCGCCCAAAGTATCCCACACCTGGCCGAGGCTGGCAATGGTTTTGCTGAGAAAGAATGGAATGGGTACTTGAGGCGCCTGGGCATTCATCCGCCTGGGGCAGTCGCAGGGAGGTATGGTGAAAGCAATACTTTCTTTCAACCCCCATAAAGGATGTTTGAAACACGTCAATCACACAAACTGGCCTGTAAGGCCCCCGGGTAGGCGTAGTAGGTGCAGAATCCATGGTGGTGGCTACTGTCGACACTACCAACTCAGCGCCTAAAAAATCCTTGAGGATGTGGCAAACCAACGGGGACAATTTCAGTCAAACCCTATAATGACTATTATTGAATGTTTGCAATTTGATATCAAGTCAAAAGCAGAACAATTTTTCGTCCCTTTCATCGCCGGGCAAATCTGGCCTCTAACCGCAGTGTTGGTACTATCCTAGCAATGAGAGCAGGCGATCCGATTTCAATCAAATCCTGCCTTTGTTGGGTTGTGAACCACGAAATTGGGGCCAGGGGTCCCGGGTCAGTACTCCTGCAAAGATCAATGAGAAATTTAGCCACCCGTCCATTGGACTCTGATGGGAAGCGTCTCAACAGCAACTCGGCCAGTTCTAAGTACTTAGCCGCCCTGCTTTGTTCTGGCAGCTTCAGTACTCGAGGGTTCAGCGGTGCTTGACCATGAATTCGCTCAACGAATTGGTATGGCAATGCCAAAATTCCCTCCTAAGATGCAGAAAGGTTTTAATAGTTAAAAGATGATTGTTATGTGGATCATCTGAGATATACATGGGGTTTGTTTAAATATTATTCACACTCTGTAGCTGAGCAGCCTGTGCCAGCTCTCTATCTGATGCATTCTTTTTCACGAAGCATATCACGTCAAGTTCATGGTCTTGGAATTCTCCCCGCTTGTCGTCCGAAAGGATGTTGATATTCCGTGGGACATCTGACAGGAAGAAAAGTGAATAGGGATTTTTGTTCTTGAGTCAAATGATTCTGATGTTAATTAAATAGACACAAACCATGTATTGTTTGACAAATTCCAATACAGGCCTGCTCTGCGCAAAAAGATGTAGGCATGATGCCCTTCACTATCTCCTTTCAGCCCACCCTGGAACCTCACCGGCAGGTTGGCATCGAGCCTGCAGCGTGTGGCCATGGGCAAAACACCAAAGGGTGAACGAAACACAGAGGGCCGGGTGGAAAAAAAGGCTGCGAACCAACTTCGATGGATTTTGAGTTTGATTCAAGCCTAGTATATATATATATATATAAGGTAACCATAATATACCATAAAAATGCCATGTTTGGGAAAATGTTGGCATCAAGTGGCCACAACTTCCAAGGTCGACATGATGTTAGGTACTCAACATTGATCTTGGCATGGGGTCCAATCCATTTCCTGATGTTGATCCGCTCCAAGATGCCACGGATTTTCCTCAGAGTCATCAGGTTACTAGCAGCACCCCAACAACATAAAAAAAATATGGGGCCCGGGGGAAAAAAAAGGCATGGCCACGAAGTAGCAGTAGAAAACCAACTAAAAATGAGCGGCGCGATCAGATCTGGTACATCACATATCAGATCAATATATCGAACGCAAGCAGCCAGCAATCCATACATTTGGTCTTAGCTGATTCGGGAAATGAACAATCGGCGGACAGGCTAGCTTCAAAATCAACAACCTCCTGATTAACTCGGTGTAAGCTCAGTTTGCTCTCAAGATCATTCAAGCAAGCTTCCCAAACAACCATGTGTGTGGCCAGTTCTGGCAAAAAGCAACGAGCTGCATCGCAGCCGCTGCCTTCCGAGTAGCAACGTCATCATCTTCAAGGAACAATTATTTTTGTTTTCTCTCACGGTATTGTCGGCCTTAGACCATGTCTAACAACTAGACTCTAACAAAAAGTCTTCGGCACATATTTGTGCATATATGATATATAGCCATACAGCGTGCAAAGACAGTATACAGAAAAAAACAAACCAAACTCATACTCCAATTAGTAGCCTGGAAACCCATATGCAGCATTCTTTTGGAAAGCTCTTATTGTGTTGCCCAAAGATGCGAGCTGTGTCTTCCATTGCACGTAAGAAGCATTCAGCGATTAGGCTAGAATCTGCAGGTACACCAGGGTGGCACACATATAGATTAAACGCGATTCCATGGACCCATACTCCATGGAGCTTCATTCTAGGCCGAATCATAGAAGAAGCCTCTTTCGAAGACTGGACAACACGGTTTCGCGGGAGGCTCCATTTAGACTGATCCATCCCATCCTTAGGAACCCATGTGCCCCCAATCAAACCAAGGAAAGTCAGTCACAATGTCAACAGGCAACACCATTTTTGTAAGGGAAAATGGAAGCAACAACATCCAATTGCCTAGAAACTTGATGGATACAGAGCGGAGCATCGGGGTCGTCGAGCGGACTTTGCACCTAGCGTTTTCCTATTTAATTCTTAAAAAATGCACGCTTTTTCAGACACTTCGAAAATTGGGATGAAGTCTTGGATATCTAGCCTGTAGAAACTCCTCTAACTTTCGATCTGCCCCCACAATGGCCAGGTGGTTCTTGTAAAGACGAGCACACTCAAATTTCGACTGGGCATCCTAGGTCAGCAAGTTGGGCGGAAACACATGATTTTGAGCAACAAGGCACTGATCCCCACATCCCCTATATACCAGACTTGAACTGAAGTTTGAATCTTTTATTGCTGCCTTAAAATTTGACCAAGTATCCTGACATGTTTTGAATCGTTCCTTGCAGTCCAGACAGGTATCACATGTCCCGTGAGTAGTCTGGGGCAGAAATCGGAGTGTGTTTGCCCACACGCTTTTGTACCTTCTCCAAAACGTCAAGTACCTGAGAAGCAAATGGAGGGAACATCTATGTGGCATCATGGGGAGCCAGGTGCCGAAAAATCACCTATCATTTACTATAAAAACGATACCTGAAACTCACCATGTTGAGAAACTGAAACTTGGAACATAGGATAAGAAAGAAAATATAATAAGATAAGGGTCGAAACGGTCTTGCAAGTCAAGCTGAACTCATACCAGATCATTTTCACAGTGCCCGGGGGCAAATATCTTGTGGGGAGCTCGGAAATCTGTTCTGCAAAGGCCGTCTCTATGTACCTTGCATCAGTCATGATACCTAAACGTGTTATACTTCAACCTACATCCTCTTCAGTGCTTTCAATTGGAAAAAGACAGGTTTGAGGAACAGGCTTGGAAAAGAAACTGTTGCAACCATAGATATGACATCGCAGTTCTTCATCTTCCTCCAATTGCTCCCCGGCAGCTGAGAATGCTGGCTCTGGAATCCCTTCTGAAGGACCTAAGGGCTAGCGGTTGAAGAGAAATTATTGAGGTGGGCCACAGAATTGTCAAAAAAAAAATCAAACCAAACCGCAGTTACTTTTAGTTCTCAATCGTAACGCCTAACTGCTGTCTTGTTGCATGAGTCTGTGTCTGAATCACAATCATGGCCCAGAACCACTTCAAGTTTCGTCTCCCTTTTCTGTGTCTTCCGTGTGGAGCCCCCTCTTTGGAACCTTGGCAAGATTGAATGATACTAGGCAAAATTACAATAAAATCCAGCTGTGGAAAAATAGACTATGACCATCGTAAGATTAAATCGAAACACCGGTTGGGAAGCATTCCTGCTGCGTTCTGCCAGAGTTTCAAAAGATGCATGTCAACGATCTTCTTCTTCACAGAAGCCCGAGGGCGTACCTGAAGCAAGGCAAGGCATCCCCAGAACCTTAAAACATTAGGACATTAGGGAAACAGTCGGAAGATGTTGGAAGAGACAGAACCTAAATTAAAACAAACCATTTACCCACAATTAATACCTTGACTGGGATGTCCCCAACAACCAACTTAAATCAAAGCTACTTCACCGCATATGCGAAACCGCAAATCCAGACGGCCATGGGACGCACTCTGAAGTCTATCATTTCCAATGCCCAGTAAGGTGGCCAAGCATCGGGGGCCAACTGGTTTGCTTAGCAACATCCACTGTTTTGCACTCCCCTTTGCTGTGGAAGCCATTCGGTGAATCTTAGTCGGCAATAAAATTTGAAGGTTCCCTGCGACACCAAAACAAACACTGATATTTGAAGTTAGTTTCAACTCTGCAACTTGAAGTAAATCAACACTGAGTATGAAACGTAAGCATCTTGAATTGGCTTGCGAAAGCCCCAAAAGATTTGAAGAAATTTGACCAAATCATCCTCTTTGAAACGTTGAAAGCACTGGCTGCGTTTGCAGCGGCAACTCTTCCCCAACACCTTCTTCACCCTCAATGGTGATCGACCATTCGCAGTTTGCCTCAGCATGCTAAGCTAATCGTGGCAGTTTAGAATAAACTCTTAGTATCATCTTAAAATACCATACAATATAAAACCTAATTGGCCAACAGAGAACCAAACCCAAGCACAGTGCAAGAAACTGTTTCCTGTCAACTCTCTGGGTAGCCATGAACTTCCTCTTCCGACCGTCATAGTTTGGTCGCTTCCGCTCTTGGGGGGGATTCACGATATGGGCTGTGTGAGTGAGGTGCTCATTTTGAAACTGAACCAAAGATACCAACGAAAGATCTACAACGACCAGCTTGTCATTCACACTTCCACTGGAGTTCTCATTGGCATCAGGGACCTGTTTTCTCAAAAAGGACTTCCGAAGATCTGGCCCAGATTCAGGTAAGGTCTGGCCAGGGGCACTAGCATCATCCTTCGGACGAAACGATCGAAAAAACCTAAGATAGGAAATCGAAATTGACAGACTCTCAGGGTAAGGCCAAACAAGCTCTAAAAAGATGAGGTTCTAAGCATAAGAGGCTGCAGCCTAGAAACTTCAGACGACTGGAAGATCCTTTTGAAGTTTCTCCAGCCATGGCACACCGTAAGCTCACCACCCCTTAAGGGTGCTTGAGCCCACCATCTTGCACATTAATACCACAATCTAGCAGTGAAATCCCCTTCATAGTTAAAATTATGCCACATCAACCCCTGAATGCAATGAAAGGACCCCTGAACGCAATGAAATCCCCTTAAAGGCTAACCTAAATTCAACTTTTTGGACATTTATGAAATGATGGGGGTCACCCATGAATTTGAGGGTTACCACTTCTTTGTTTGGGGTTAACATGTTCAACTGTTTGGCCATTAGAAAACACATGGGTGTACCATTGTACCATGGCTTTAGCCACCCTGAAACGGGGAGAAGAATTAGCCAGTGTACATAGCCGGGCCTGTTGAAGGGGCCCAAAAAGATTGTCGAGTTTTTGGATCATGTTGGGGGATTTGTTGGGTGTTTCCACGTCAAGACCCATTTTTGGAAGCTGACATTTCGAGATATTTCCTGCTCAGAAAGTACATGACATGTTCGTAAACTGTGTAAATCATGCAGTGTTTCCTGCCAGTTTGCAGGTGTTTAAACACATATTCGGAACAGATTCGGCTATTTCCTGATATTTCCTGAATCTAGGAGGACAACGTGGTTGAACAGCTGAGGTGGTGGCCAAGACATATAAGTCATACTATGACCTACAGGTGCGGCGATGGGATGGGAACTGCACGTAAGGTGACCGTGATGGCGATGTTGTTTCTTGTCGCTAGGAACATGCTGTACCCCCTGGTAAATTAACATAGACCCTGAAAATCACCAATGTTTAATGGAAACTAGTCTTCCAACCCCTATCTGCCAGGGTCTATGTTAATTTACTGGAGGATAACATGCTCATTCTGTCTAACTTTTCATCCACGGGTTTCAGCCATGATGACATGATATATCATGATATCATTGATATGACATGATCTTGCCAGGTTCAACTCAGCACCGAAATGGCCAGGAAATATGTGGCCCGGTAGCACTGAAAAATAGCGACGTAGCGTGGAAATGACTGGTTGGCGGTTTCAAAGATGTTCATGACTTCATTCCATATTTCATGTGAAACCGGTTAGTGATGATGATTCCAACTTACTTGGGATGGATCATAGCCACCCAGCTGCTCAAATAGATTGTGTTTGATTGACCGCTCACCCCATGATGTTCAGCCCCCATGCCACGTGATTTGGTGAAACCTTTGGATCAGAAGTCACTCATCTACTGTAAGTGCCTGTGTCCAGAAATCGGTCATACCGGAGTCATACCTAAAACGGCAGTTTCAGTAGGAAAAAAATGATGATAGATCCCTTGGGTAGGTTTTCTTTCCCTTCAGACAGCAAAGTGCCGAACCCCTGACCACGGTGATTAGGTGGTGATGGCCCATGGCTGGCTCAGCCCACGAGCCATCGAGGCCCGCTTGCCGTAAATAGCCGCAGAAGCCGAAGTAACAACTAGTAACAATGGGATATTGTAATAATAGTAACATCCCGAATCCCATATACATATAAATATCTATATATACACAATATATATATATATATTATACATACGTGCATATATATATATGTATACTACATACATTTTTGCATATTCATAATAATAATAAACATAATGATCATAATACAGTAGTGCAATAATTTTACTAGCAAATTTGTAACTAATAGGTTCGCATATGGTTGACATGCTAGCTGTTACTCAAAAAAGTCACCATGACCAACAAGCGGTTTGATTTGTTTTGTTGTGAAAAATCATACTGTAATATTGCCTGTATAACTGTAATGGTTGCAAATCATAATTTGCAAACAGTTGTATATTTAACAATGAACTTCAGTGCAACTTGTATTGTGGTCTTAAGCCAAAATTTCATAATTTTAACGTGGAGTAGTGCTTAGCCAAACTTGATTGACATCTTTCTTGGGCACGGCCCACAATCCAACGTCAGGCAAGCGTCTTCTGGTGGGATGATGGCCCAACGGTGGCAGGTGGCCGCGGGAAACTTGACTGGGATCTGATAACGCCTGCGGGGGTATAGGGTAAACACCATGGGGTTTCCTATGAAGCTGTACCCTTAAACCGATCCGTTAATAAATGCAAGAAAATACAGACATTGTTTTCTTTGGAACTTGGGGATTGCTGGGAATACAGTATACTGTATATGCTTCAGTTGCTACACACATACTAGCTTCAAAGAACACCTATAGGTAGGATAGAGAGGATGCGGAGTTTTTTCCTGACAGCAGAACGAAATACCAGTAAAGTGTGGTTTCCAACACTCGGCGGGTTAAGCCTAAGCCAGCCCAAAAGATGATAAAATGATGTGGATCCAGGGTGATTTCGGTCACATAGGACCACCCAGCACCCTGCTCTCAACACAAGGAAATCCAGCCGCAGCAACGTCTGGAACTCAGAGTCGGCCGGAACTACCAGCTTCCAATCAATACCGGGTCAATACCGAATAAATTAGAATCATATACCATTTGAATAAGGGACCAATCAACATAATCAACCAAGTTGAGGCCTTGGTTTCCAAACCATATTCTTTTTACCCCGTGTTTTCCCATGTTTTCCCCAACTCCCGGCCAAGGTCCTGGCCTCCCGGCGACTTCTTGGCGGTTCCAGCAGCTTCTCCCTGCTGCGGATGGAGATTCTGACGGGCCGAAAGCATCAGATCCGGAGCCATCTGAGTCACTGTGGACATCCCACGGTGCCGGGGTCGGGTCAACAGGGTCCCCAAGGGATTACAAAACACTTGGGGGGTGCTGCCGGTGCTGCCCCAGTTATATATAATATATATGATTATATATATATATATAATTGAATGAATCTATGTGATTTTACAACCATATAGTTTTAGGGGTGACGGGTTATATATATATATGCATTGAGATATTGTCCCAACTTATGGTTGGTTGAGGGGTCATGTTTTATGGATCTGAAGCCCTCTGTTACAGGGTCTGAATGGAGGAATCCCAGCTAGGAATGTCTTTCCTATAGATGATTATGTTTGACCATCACGTACCGTGGTTTAGGGGTACATGGCCAGGTTTCAACTTTTGATTTTTGTTGATCATATTGAATGAACTCTACAGGATGGGGCCCCCCAGTGATGTTTGTTGGTTTATAAACCATGAAATAACCACCATTAACTATAGTTATATCTACCATAAACTATTGTTAAGCCACTTATAAACCAACTTAGCTATCTTGGGGGCCCCATCCTGTACTGTATTTATTCATTCGGTTTTAACATGGTTTAAGCGTAGTCTTATGCACATGTTTAGACGATGGGATTGAGTGTATCTGGGAGGTTGGTCCGGGAGGTGCAATGAAGAGGATATGCAGATGTAATTAGTTTGATTCAATGGTGATAGTGCTAGATCTTAAGTAGTCATACGTAGCTGAGGGATATGCAAGATTAAATAATATTTACAGTAACAGTTTATCCTTGTTTCAGGATGGTCCCCCAATTAAAACCGCCACAATCATTGGTTGATTGTGGCGCTTTTCTATGTGTCATCAGTCATCGGTGATCCAGCAGGTCTCTGATGGCCTCTATGCCGCGACGGACGTGTACATCAGCGATTGCAGTTTCTGTGGCTGGCCATACGTCGGATTTTCCAAGTTGGCTTGGAAAATCCCAATGGTTCACTATACCCTAGGTGAAGTGTGAATATGATCACCACTGTGGGTAAAATGAAATATACAGTAATATACTATATATATATTACATAATATACCATATATATAGTACATAATATACCATATATAGTTAATATTCTAAAATAATATCCTGATATAATATATCATTTCACATTGAGAGTTGTCGTTGTTGGCCTGAAAAAAAGGCGCCTAGGGATCGACCCCCAAGTCAAACTGGTGCCGGATCTTGGGTACATCCACACTGTTGGTGGCAGCAAAAAACATGAGATAAACTCTATTAAACCACAATATACATATATAATCACATATAATATATATATATATATACACATATTATTTATATCTATATGTTTATAAACATATTATTTAATATATATTTTTTTTTAATATGTACCAAGAGAATCCGAAACCCCAAAAAAGACAGGGTCTCTATGGAAAGCCGTGTTTTCCATTGAAAACCTAGGTTTTGTGGAATTACAGGATTTTGACAAATCCCAAAAAATTGACAATCTCA
>Ga0126342_10005449_pt1 | contig 22198 bp, 17 predicted proteins | sample Cyp1metagenome_FD_92528 | JGI IMG/M metagenome (GOLD analysis project Ga0126342, IMG submission 92528) | Coral microbial communities from Lord Howe Island, Old Settlement Bay, Australia - Cyphastrea 1 metagenome | ecosystem: Host-associated > Invertebrates > Cnidaria > Coral ...
ATACCTTTTCTTCGGGAACAATATCCCAAGCAGTCTTCGCTGCAATGGGAAGGTCTCTAGTATATAATTTGTGGGTTTCCTACAGGGGGTAGTCAAAAAGCATAGGTTTCAATACTAAAATGATGCTGGAGATTGCCCCTAGCCTATGAGTTTATAAATATCCGCCGACCCCGGCAAAAATTAGGCGGCAGGGGCGGCAGCCCTTAAATAAATATATCTATATATAGTATTATATAATGTATATATATATAATTAGCGACGGACAAATACTTGGAACATACATATATGTATGGTTCCCATTGGTTCCCCACTGGGATGTTCTAAGTATAGCTTGGAAATGTTCTAAGTATAGGTTTTGGGTATGTTCTAACTACTTTTTTCGACCCCATACTTAGAACATCCCCGCTGTGACGATTTTCAGATTTTTTTTTTTCCAAATGATGTTCTAAGTATTTGTCCGTCGCTATAAATGGAGATTTTCCATGGGGACATACCCTTTGGTAAACTAACATAGCTATTGAACATGGCCATAGAAATAGTGGATTTACCCATTAAAATCATTAAACATTGTGATTTTCCATAGTTATGTAAACGTTTACCAAAGGGTATATATATATGTAGATACTTGAGTAATTTTGGAATATTGATTAAACTCACTTTGATGCAGATCCAAAACAAACTTGGCAGCTGTTTGAAACTTAGGAGTCTAAGATTGAATGCTGCAGTTGAATAGGATAGAATACGATGGCTTTTGCCTATCTACGAATACATCTCACACATACATGAAATATAAATTTATATATGAAGTATATGAACTGCGTGCTTAAGTGTATGTATATAGGTATATATTTGTTTGGAAACGTTGATGGATGCATACACCCGCATGTTTGCTTGTTATATAATGTTGCCTAATAGTCCCCCATCCCTGGCATTCTCCCAATGCACACTCAAGAACCTCTTCAATCGCATGGTATTGCTGTCAGCTGTGCAAAAAAAAACGCCGAAATGGATCTTTGGATGGGAATTTGGACGTTAGGAATGAATATGATTCTATGTTGAAGTTGTGGTTAGTAGCGGCCAGCATCCTAAACAGCCATATGGTTAGTGAATCAATATGAATTAGTACAAGTCAGCTAGAATAGAATAACTTTCCCTAAGCTAAGCCAATGTTCTCAAGTGCAATGCTAGTGTTCAAAAGGAAAATGATGCTAATCAGGAATTTACTAGATCGTAAGCGCAGTCAGAAAGAGTACTTGAACTATGAAGGAAGTAGTTGGCAAATGGGAATATAGCATTGGTTCTGTAGGTTCACGGGTTTCCTTTCTTAGCCAACGAAGGAAAGAAGAAAGTGCCTCTCTAGTTTCAATTCTCATTTTTCGGCAAGCTTCATAAGGCATCAAGGTAGCAGTGGATACTTCCCAATATCAAAGTTCCGATACAGGGATCTTCCGAGGCTTACGCTCCAGCCAATTAAGATAGCTATGGAAAATTGATGAAAATTGCCAGTTCGATGTTTCACCTTAAAAGCGGTTATTCTTTTATAGCTATGTTAAACTACCAGAGGGTATGTTATCCTAATATCTCAGAATTGGATGATGGCAAAACTGAAACCGAAAACCGCTACATCTAGGGCTAAAAACCTGATCAAAAGGGGTCTATGTTTAGTTGGGCGGGTGGCAACTATTTGTCATCCACCATTACATAACCAATATACAAAATGCAGCATATATTATCATATATTAAGCAAACAAAAACGACCATTATTCACAATCCCCTCAACATGATATAGATATTTTCAATGATTTCAAGACTATGAGCGACCACTGGGACCATCGGTGAGGTCTCTCTGCGTTTTCTGAATGGTTGGCCCGGCTGACAACTGTTGTAACCGTGAAATATCCCCCATCCAACAGTTCATCAAGTCATAAACAGGGGTCGGTAAATGTCCCAATTGAACGTCACCCAACTATTGGGGATATACTCCGGCAACTTGAAAGTGATGTTCAAAATCTCCAAAATGGGACATTTACCAAGTCCTGCTAAATCAAGTTGGCTATCTTGGGGTACGTCACCTTTGTAGTTTATAGCTTGGGAGAAGCAATTCTAAATCGCCAGGCGCCGAAAAAAAATCATGATGATCCATGCTCCTGCCAGCACCGTGCGGCTCCGTGCACTTGGGAAGGCGTTGCGGGCATTGTGACATTTACGGAGATGGGAGATTAAGGGGGATTTAACCATCAAAGATATGGGGATGGGTCAAAACCTTGGTACCTAGTGAACCCCAAAATAGCTGGTAAATGGATGTTCATCCCATTAAAAATGGTATTAATAGGTATTGATCCATACCCATATGGACTTTAAGATGATTATATGAGCACTTGACAGTGGCAACTACAGGGATTGTACCCGGGGATTTATACCCAATTTATGGCAACTTTAATAGGAAGGAACATGAGGTTTTTAACCACCAACCATGACATTTTGTTGGTTTTCCCGCGCATTTCAGATCAACCCGATGGCTTTGGAAACGCAACGGCCTTCTGTTGCACTGACAATGGATGACGTAGATGAGACCCGCCGCTCAAAAAGAGCGTCGAATGAGAAAAAAGGGCACGGGCGGGGCCGAAGTCGCCCTTTTGGCCATTTTACCCTCTGGTTATTTAACATAGCCATGGAAAATCACCATTTTTAATAGGTAAACCAGATGGTAACCTTTATAGCTTTATAGCTGTTTTTTTGTTAATGCTGGATCCCCAAGTCATGGCTTTCAAAATGGTCTAATTTTGGATGATTGGGGGTACCGCCACTTTGGAAACCACTAATGAAAAAATGAAAGTGTGATCTGAATAACATTAAAATGATATGTTGTAGACATTATATATATATACTTCGAACATTTAATTATAGTGATATGTTTTGCTGAAAACACGAATTTATACAAGGTTATGCCCCCCAGATGTATTTGTTGGTTCATAACTCCCATAAACTAGTTTGACATATATAGACATATTATATACACACCTGCCATAGATCCAAGTTAATGCACTTATTCCAACCAGCTTAGGTAACTACGGGGCATCAACTTGTGCTGTAGGAGCGTATAATAGTTTATAGCATCCATGTCCACATATGTCCACCCTCAATACAATAAAAACATACTAATGACAGGAGCTTGGGACATGCAACCCTTTGGATTTGAAGATCTTTGAAGGTCCCTGCAGTTCCGGCTGAGAATGCGATCGTGGGTCTCCCCCACGTGACTGGATCCCAATGACTTGACCCGCGAGAGTTCTGAGAGAACGCCGCTAACGAACGCGGGGTAATGTCAGCTGAGTAAAGATAAAAAGGACAGCTAAGTAAAATAAAGAAGAAGTCAAGTAGAATAATTAAACCTTATCATCAAGTACAATTCTACTTATAAAGATAAAATAAAGGACTGAGTAGAATAAAACAACGCGCTATAAAATCATCAAGTGACGAAGTGTGTAGCACAGCAGAACAGAGTGTAGAGGAAAGTAATGTAGAGGCGTGAAGCGTCGATAGGAGATCAGAGGAGTGGAGTAGAGTAGAATGAACTAAGTGAGCCCAACTGAAAGTGAAGTGTCTCGCCACACAGGAAGTTAATGATAGCATAAAGTAGCTATCTCCCCAAAAGGAAGAGCGCACGGGAAATGAAGCACCTGGCAGGCGGAAGCAGCTCGGTGCAAGGCGGCTTCATCATGAAGGTGGCTTCTTTCGTTGTTTTACATCGATGGAATCAATGGCCAGTGGCAAATTCACTGGCAAATCTCACTGCACATTGCAACTATTATGGCATATTATGGCTATATTTGATATGTTTCATTCTATGGTCACAAAGAAAGTGGGAAATGATGATCCGAAAAAAAGGGGGTGCCCAGTTTTCAACCGATCCAAAGGGGTTCATGTTTCGTTGGCGGCTTGCGGCCACAAAAGCCACTCGTTGTTAACCAAGATCTCATCTGGTTGATGGTTTGGAACGTTTTTGTGACTTTCCATACGTTGGGAATAGGAATCCCAACTGACTCATATTTTTTCAGAGGGGTTGAAACCACCAGCCAGTTGTATATATATATAACTAATCCGTATTAACCCATATGTTTCACCATTGTTACAAGGTGACGCCCCCAGTTGCAAGTTGGTTTTTAAACCCCATGAGCTATATTTATGTCCCCATAAACCTTACTTAACCAGGTGACGTACACAAACAATTTAGCTATCAGAAATCGGCGATAGATCCCATGAAATCACCATTGTTGTTGGTTGAATCACCATTTTCCTGCGGTGTTCCTATGGTTTCCCCAGGTTTTCCTATGCTTCCCCAGGTTTGCCTATGCTTTTCCTATGATTTTGCAGGCCAGCAGTGCGGGAAACTCGACCACCTTGGCACGAATCCTGCAACTAGTCGAGGCAGCCAGCAGCCAGGATCAATTTCTTGTGGACCAAAGATTGAGCATGGTTAAACTATGGGAAATTGGTAATTTACCCTCTGTTAATTTAACATGAGTATGGAAAATGGCCCATTTACAGACGAATACCCATTACAAATGGTGATTCTCCATAGCTATGTTGAATTTGCAGATGGTATAGTTGCTTTACCTATATAACATGGTGATTTTCCATATCTATGTTAGTTTAGCGGAGGGTGTCATAACACTTTTGCTGATGTTATAGGAGCTTATGGTTGTGGACTAGCAATTATAAACATGGTTGTGGACTATCAACTATAAACAACAAACCATAGTTATACCGTGCTTGGGTTGTGTTGTAATATATGTCATAACCATAGCATCCATAGCTACAATTCATAAGTTGGGATATGATTAACCCTATGTTTGGGATAAACATAACCGTAGTTGGAGGGGTGAACAAAAAACCCGGAGCCAGGGGATCCTTTTTTTCCACTAAATAACATGCTGCGGTTTATTTGTTTCCCAACCACTGGGCTTGATGAACATCTTGGGGCCCACCACCGCCTTTCCCCTCTGGGGGAACCGGCTTCGGCTTTCCGGCACAGGACGCGCAAACACGGCGTCCCAGCGTCCAACGCAACGTGGATTGGATCGCCTCCTACTTCACCCCGGCGCCACGGTTGAGCAGCGAAGTTGTGGCGGCCAATGTGTACAGTTGTGGCGCAAAATAGTTGTTATAAGTCAGTGAAAAAACTTCATTTATGGAATGATCATGTCATTTATAACCAATTGCAACTGGTCAAGGGCTGACAGTGTAGACTCTGTAGACCTTCAATGTGCCTCTTGAAATGATGATTTTGAACTGACAAGTAGAATTGAAGACGATATTGAAGGACTGGACCATCCCGAGTTCCCCTTAGTGACGCTTGTTGATGGGTCGGATGGCTACAGAATGCTACAGAGATTTCATGGGTCAAATCGCAAAATAACAGCTGGATGTTTTTCAGGCGATATCTGACTATGCTGACTGACCATGAAACCGCAAGAATGCCAAGCAATCTCACAATCCCAGTGGTTTCAGGGCACCATGAACCACTAATCGTTTATCGATGCTTTCCGGATGTCCAAAACGACGACCCAGGTCGTTTTGGTCGCAGCTGTGCTGACCTTGTTGCTGTGGATGCTTCAGGCAGCAAATACACCTGGATTTCGCCGGCAAAAATGTGGATTTAGCTGATTTGACATTAATCATGTCAACCATCACTGATTGAAGCGTCAGAAATGTGGGAAAAAAACGGGCCACGACTGGTTTAAAAGCAGCAGTGGGGATGGAGCCATGAAGAATGGGGGTGGTTAGTTCATGTGAGTTCGTACAGGTATACTTCTGGGTAAATTATAACGACCTCACTGCGACCGAGCCCTGGAAATCATGGTTAATAAGGGGAATCACCCCCCAAATGGTCTTAATTCAGATTAGCGAAATACTATAATTTACCCAGATACTTGGGCATAGTAATTCTGACCTCTCTGGCCAGCGATGAGCATCATCCATGAGCTGGGGGGTTCATCCCAGAAAATTGGAATCCAATTTTTCACTGTTTGTAAGCACGATTAGCATCCATTAACTGCACATATCATGAATTATCATGATATATTAACAAAAAACAGGTACAATATAGTTACAAGTTGATTTGCAATCCCAACTATGGATAATTTATATATATATATATCATTATATATATTATGACTATTTACAATATATCTATATCTATCTATATATATATGTATGCGTGCGTCCCCAGTAAACTCAACAGTTCTTGCCGTTCTTTTAAAGCCTAGGGCCTGGGCCCACCTTGGCAGGCGGAAGACATGGATGGGGTCACCTTTGCAATCACCAGGCGGATGGCGGGCCGGGAAAGCGCTCGACTTGATATGGCTTGAAAGATGGGAATATGTATATAGTATATCTATACATAATATGTATATATACTGTTATATTATATAATATGTATAAAGATGGGAATATGTATAATATGTACTGCTATCTTCAGTTTTCATCATTTTTCTCGTTTGAATCTTGTTTGGTTGGTTGTTTCAAACATGTTTTATTTTCCGATGATATATGAGATAATCCTCCCAATTGACTTTCATATTTTTCAAGAAGGTTCAAACCACCAAGTAGATAATATATAATTATATATATATATATATATATTTAATCAACAATAGTAATAGAAGGTTATGAATATAGGAATATGTCTACTCAACTATATCTAATTTAGGAATATATCTAATCAAGTATATGTTTTTTTCTTCATCACTTCACTAGCAAAAAATAACATATCATTGTTTTTTTGATTTGGATTTAGACTAGGATTTAGATGGGATTTAATGATGATCAATGGTTAAAGGGATATTTTCACATATTTTAACGATGATCAATGATTTATAATTTCAATGATGATCATGGGGATATCCAGAATATGGGGAGGTGCCCCACTCTTGAGCAGCTGTTTTTTTTTTTTTTAATGGATCAAACATGATCAAACCATGTGAGATACCATCAAATAGTGTTGCAAATGCGTTCTGGAGTTGTATAATGTTGCATGTCGGGTTTTACTCTTTGTTTACACCGTTATACCTGAACCACAGCCCATGGGTTTTGACCCGTAGCCATCTCAAGCATGATAAATTGGGTGTTTGACCCCGAGAACCGCAAGTGGGTTAGTTCACCCCAGTTGTACGTGGACTAAGTGGGGTTACTGTAGTCCACGCAAATACCCGGGGTCGTAACATGTTGAAACCTTCTTCAACGAGGTGAGCTTCGTCCAGCTACCCACTGGATGCAGATCTAAGAAGTATGGCTCTGGATGAGTTACACCGAACGGTGCTACGGTGTTACCATATAGATTATGGGTACTACCCTCTAGTAAACGTTTACATAACTATGGAACATCACCACTTTTCAACAGGTAAATCAAAGTTAACTATAAATGGGCCATTTTCCATGTCGCAAACTGTTACATATTACCAGAGGCTAGTGGGATTTATGGGTTTTTCCCCATCCCAAAATGACCGCACCTGAAACAGGTTGGTACGCACGTTTCTGTGTGTATCCAGATAAATGTTGGTCAACCAGGGAAGATGTCTCATCAAATTCATCAAGCCCCGAGCGTTTTTTAGGAAAGGATTGATAGCTGCAGATCGGCAATGAACAGCAATTGATCTGTAGTATAGATCGTTTAGACATGTTTAGAACATATTTTTGAGAAAGAGAGAGATTGTTGATAAAGTGTGATATTATGGAAAGGCATATGTTCACATGCATCGGAACATATGTTAATCATAGATGCCAGCAGGGCAGTGACCCGTTCTAAGCAGTCTCAACTTTCAACGCGCGTGTTAGTTGATGGTTGTAGGGGGTGTGAAAAGGACCCTGCTATACTGGGGATTGTTACAATCCATGAGCTGAGACTGCCCATGAAAAACTAGTGTTTGGTGAGTTCTCAAGACTAACATCCATATTATCAGGGATTTGCCAAGACAAGTCCCTAGATATTCGCAGATTAAATGATTAGTTCTTTCTTAGGGATTGTTAGATCTTGTTTCCTTCCCACTTCCCACATTACTTCGCGGCTCAAAAGCTGTCAGGAAAAAAAAACTCAGGAGGCCTCCGCCTTAGGCAAGTAGGATTATGGTTTGGCCAATTGGGATTGATATTTGTTGGTGATATAACCATTGTTAGCTGGGGTAAACAACTTGAAACCACCACACTTCACAAACCCTTGGATGTGCAACCAAGTCAGTAGGTGAGTTGTAACCATATACAGTAATCTTCTATAATTAAGCCACTTATATGTGAGATATACCCCAGTCATACATTGAATACATATGAATACATGGTTTATGTGGGACATCCCCCAGTTGTAGACTTGGCTTTTGCCAGGGCGGTGAGTGTCTTGGTGATCGCTTGCCCATGCTCCTTCGGCCTAGCAACGAGACTTGGCCACACAAACTTCGGCATCAAGGGAGAGCACCAAGAAAATTCACCAGGGAGCCAATGGAACCATCTAGAAGTTACCCTCTGGTAATTTAACGTAGCTATGGAAAAACACATTTTTTCGTGGGAAAATCCACTATAAATGGCCATTTTCAATAGCTATGTTAAATTACCAGAGGGTAGTTTTTAGATGTGAAAACATGATGTAAAACTAGGCCAACTATGGTCAACTAGTCTTAACTATGGTTAGAACTAGGTGTTTAATGGGAAACTATTTTGACTACGCTCTGGTAATTTAACACGACCACTGAAAACTTACCAACTTCTACATGATTTACCTCTTCAACATGGCGATTCGCAATGGCTATATTAGATTACAATATCGTAATGACCTTTCATTTCATTCAATGTGAGGCCCCCGTTCGATAGCTAAGTTGGTGAACATAACTCCAATTTCACTATGGTTTATGGTACTTATAACATCTTATGACTATAGTTACTGGGGCTTATAAACCAACAAACATCACTGGGGGGCACCACATTAAATAATTCAAAAATCCTGGCGAATCTCACGTGGCGTATAGCCTTTTTTGGTCAGTGCTGGTGAATCTGGACATGATGCGAATCTCTGTTAGAAACTAGGTGGAAATAAGTTTTTTATATGGGATCTACCATGATCTACCCCAGTTTCAGAAAAGTGTTATTAACCACTTACTTGGTGGCTCACCCAAGTAGGAAACTCTTAAATATCAAGAGATCTCAACCACGATTTCGCTGATTTTTGCTGGTGAAACTCTGGTTTTTCATATCCAGTTGGGTCCGAACTGGGGCAGATCCAAGGCCAACTGCTGTGATGGTGGCGACCGGTCTAGCTGCCAAGCATGGCTGTTTGGTCAAGGCCGGTCCCGCATGGCTAGGGGTACCCCAATAGCTGGATGGTTTATTTCATGGAACATCCGAAAATAACATGGATGATAACTGGGGGTAGCCCACTTTCAGGAAACCTCCATATCAGGGAAGTTGGATCCTAAAATGGAGTTACGTTAGTACCATATTTTTGGCAATATTTTGGGGGTATATATATCCCCTTACATAGCCCTTACATAGGCCTTATATATGGTAGGTACCTCCAATTTGGGTTCCTGGAATGGCCATTCACTACACAAATTATGAAAAACAACTATGAGAAACCACAGGGAAATCAATGTGCGATCTTTTTTTGGGTTGCCATACGGCAAAATTCGTATGAACTTCATCTTTTCCCAGGCACGTTTGTGTCCTAAGTTTATGCCTTCGATTTGCTCATAAAGACAGGCAAAACTGGCTCTGATACGGAAGTTTGGTACTTTTACCAATTGTTGTACCTCAGTTTCTGGGAACTTTGAGGGTCAAGGTGGGCGCTTTTTCTTAACACAATGAAAGAGGCATTTCTAGCGAGATATTCGTTAAACTTTGGAGATGAGAAACCCAAAGGATGGAATTGACAAACGAAGATTTGTTGGTGATCAGCAAGGGTCTCAGCGAACTCAGCCAACAAAAGCCACCAAAAGCCCCCGGCGCATCCCAGCGCAATTTGCTGAATTTCCCAGGTTTCTCATGTGTTCATTGTATTTCATTGTTACCCTCTGGTAATTTAACATAGCTATGGAAAATGGCCATAGAAATAGTGAATTTTCCCATACAAATTGTGATTTTTCCATAGTTACGTTAGTTTACCAGAGGGTACCTTGATGTGGCATCAGATCTACATTCCTGTAGCGAAGAAGCCATGGATTTCCCACATCATACCATATCATGCCCATCTTTTGAGGCCGCAAGGAGGTGGTGCTAACCCCAGTTATGTTGGTTTATAAGCCCTAACTGGGTTATTTACCATGGAACTTCACCTGGACCTAAACGAACTCACTTAGCACTAGACTAGCACTTAGCATTACTTAGCTATCTAAATGATTCTAAATCATCATTTTAGCCGGTGAAATCCGACCAACAAATCACCCAAGTTGACGAAATCGCAGGACGCCACGGTCTGGGAAAAGGTCTCGGCATTGAACTGCGCCGTGTTGGACAAAACCGGGACCATCACCAAAGGACGCCCCGAGGCGGAGTGGAGTGGTGGGCCATGCTGGGCCAGTATAAATGATGGATCAGAGGCATCAAACCAACCATTATATAGAGGTAACGAAAAATGGGGAATATTATGGGAGATGTTTTGGAATACAACTGACTTAACAACCAAGATTTGTGGCTTAAAGTCACAAAAGTGTTGATAAATTTTGAGGTGATTTTCGTGGGATTTAGCTCAGGGAAATGATGGAAATTGGGATTTAACATGATTTAACCATCAACATGGTGGATAATACCATGACAATGCCTTGGTTGTTGTCGATCATGAAACAAGGCCATCAAAACACTTCCATCAACACATCTCAAATAACGATAGAAACACCATGCGTCCAACTTATGAGGCCTCAAAACAGCTCTGCGACGTGTATTAAATATATGTTTGATCATATACAGTAATTTGTTTCATGCAATTTGAAGAATATATAATCTATATATATATATATAGTATAGATCTAGATAGATATATATATGATTAAAGTATGCGTGTGCTGCATACGATATGTTTAGCTACTTGACGGTGTCTTATTTTGGTATGTGTTTGGCATACGCCCCAAATTAAATCCCAACTGTGCCAGCTTCATGTCCTGATGTGGCTGGGATTTCAACAATCCGGTTTTTGTTGTGCGGTTTTAAGACTGAGACATGACTACCAAAACAGTGTTCCAAAATTAAACAGCACACTAATCCGGGGTTCATATTAGATACACGTATATTCATGTCTACATGATTTTTATGATGATTTATGTATGCATTTACCAGTGGTGATTTTCTGCTGAATACCATTTACTCAACTCGTGGCAGGATCGTGAGTCAGGTTCTCTCGGGGGAAGCGTCAAACCATGATTTTTGTTTATGGATGTTGATGTTGACCAATTAGTTTGATATATATATATATAAAAAATGATATTAAATGGATATTAAATAAATGATATTAAATGGATTCACCAAACCAATAGTATTTGATAACACATGTATATCAACATGACATTAGTATATCAAGCTTGAAATTACGTTGAATTCACCAAATCCACCATTTACACCATTTACACCATTTACATTGAGAGGTATGCCAATCAATCAGCTGACCAACATGTTTTGTAACGTAAGCTCTGATAAATGAACATAGATATGGAAACCCATGGTTCCTGGTTCCTGTTCGGAGAAGATCTACAATATGGATCACTCAGTTGATCTTTTCAGTGTGGTGAAATATAAATATAGTTTATCCTGATTTTCATATCACTGGACATTTCTCCATATCATATTTTTTTTGTGGGTATCAGAGGCATGTGTTTAAATTTGTTCAATGGCCATTTCAGGAACCTAAATTGGAGGTACCTACCATATATAAGGCCTATATATAAGGCCTATGTAAGGGAATATCCCCACAAAATATGGCCAACAATATGGTACAGTACCTCCATTTTAGGAACCTGAAATTCCCATTGATTTGTGTTTAAATAGTCCCAACAAAAGATGCCCAGCACTTGGCAAGTCAGGTGGTAGAGGTGGCACTCCTTCCAGGCCTGGGCTGGATGAGGAGGTTCCCATGGGTGAGGCACCGTTTACAGCTAAGTTGACACATATTATGTAACTTGGTTTGCTAAGGAGGCTTATTGGATAATAATATATATATAGCTATACTAAAACTATATATATAATATATACTTAGTGGGGTTGTAAAACCAACTTACTGAATAACTGAGGGGGCCTCACTTAGTCACTTGGTATGATAGTGGAAATATGGTAATTCACCAGTTTTTGATAGGTATAACTGACTTTATGAATTAATTATTCTCCTGGGTTTGCTCAAGTTGATATCGGATTTTCTTCATTGGCAATTTACCGTCAGTGGGAATCTACAGGGAATACTTTGTTGGGACTATCCCCGAAGCAAATCCGAGTTGTTCTTACTCATGTGAGATTAACGAACCATTGTTTGGAATTAAGAAGTCATTGTTTGGAGTTAAAACATGTGTGGGAGAACAACAGATATACAGCCAACCATGAAGCACCTCTTCATGGTTTTATTCGTTGGGAGAATGTCAACTAACCACTTTTTATGAGTATAACATAGTATAACATCACTAATATCACATGAACTAAGCATGTTTGGAGTTCTCATAAGTTGGGATAGCTTTATGGGGTGGTCGCAGAGGGTCAACAACATTAACGAACATGGACAGGACCAGAGACACTCAATGCCCTCTGGTAATCAAACATGGCAAAGGATAATCACCCATTTAAAGATGCTTTTTCCCCATTGAACCTGCATTGATAGGGGATGTTCAATTGCCATGTTCGGTGACACGGTGTCGAGTAAGTAAAGCGATCGGCCATGTTGCCAGATATCCGGCCGCCAAAAAGCCAACAGTGAACCACATTCTGTTCGTCAAGTTAGCCAAATCTTGGGGGCCCCAGCTTGTAGTTTCAATGGCCATGTAGAAAGCCTATGTAAGGGAATATCCCAGCAAAATATGGCCAAAAATATGGTACAGTACCTCCAATTTAGGATCCTGGAATTCCCATTGATAGTTGGATTTCACATCAACACATTTGCTCAGACCTTGGAAGGGTTTTCCGTAAATTATGTGACAAACTGGTTGGTGGTTTGGAACATTTTTTGTTCCACAATATATGGGATAATCCTTCCCATTGACCAATTTTTTTCAAGATGGTTAAAACATGTTAAAACCACCAACCAGCAAAAACGTTTTGGGGCAAAAACATATGCATTGGCCACAGTTCCCAACGTGATGAAGGTATATATGAAGATGTTGGAACATTGTGGGGCCGTGTCATCGCATGTCATTGGCCGTGTCTTCCTCGGTCAGTCTGAGGAATTCCACAAGAGAAACAGGTCCAATGTTACGCCCTGAAACCGAGAAGGAACATGTTTGCCAAAGCGACCTCGCTATTTTCCTTTCAAATAGAGGCCGCAGCTGTGTCCAAACATGCGGCATACCGATATAGCTGCAAAAATATTGAAACATGCCTTCGGAATAGGACAATGGACATCCTAAACAGCACTGGTGTGCGATCCATTCTCAGACAAACCCACAAATTTCTGCGTGGGTTGTAGCCATGGTTAGATTTTGATATCTTTGGGGTTCGATGGATAAACACCACTTATCCCACTAAAAGTTACAGTAAGCTCTTAGCAGTGGATCATAGTGGATCAGCAAACCGTCAAACGCATTATTTGATGGTTTTCTCCATTATATCTCGGTTATATTCACATTCTATCCCCATTACATCCCCCCAGATCATATCCACATAACCCACTACATGTCCAAGGGGTCTCATGTCAGCTATGGTGGCAGGTGCCCATGCACTTCTTCAGATGGGTCTGGACGCAGTAAGGGCCGTAGGGCGTCCAGGGGGAGAGGGGACGCGGCTGGGGAGACTTGGCTGGATTTTGGAGGTGGGTTTGAAGGAAAATCCAAGAATTGTCCCATCCATTTCTTGGGATTCAAGAAATTATTGAGGACAATTTTCTCAATTTACAGGGAAAAAACCTCATTCGTTGGTATATCGAAGTCATGCAATAGCACAAGAGAGGTGGGGCTACTGGGCGGACAAAGCCATGACTAGGTCCCTTTACATTTAAACCCTTCGGAAATACTGGGATAGTATCAGATCTAGTCATTTGTTGTGGGACCATTTCAAGGAATGTACTTTCAATTAAGGGGATAGGTGATTTTCTGATACATAATCTAAAAATCCAGGACGTGCCAGAATATACGGATGTCCGACACACACACACACACATCACCAAGACATTTTGAAATGTCAATGTGTTTTCATAGAGGTGGTGATGTAGAATTCCGTGGCAGACGTTAGCACCATTAACATTCCAAATTGCTTGGCTCTGTTTGTACATGGATGGCCGTTCAATTTTCCACCTCGGCAGGATGACCCCAGTTGACCCAGATGTACGTTGCGACATGTTGCGACTAATGGATTGTTACAAGGTGGTGGTGCCCCAGAGTTACTAGCTGGTTGGTAAACTCCATGAACATCCATGAACTATACTTCTACATACCGCAAACCCTAGTTAGCCTACTTACCAACCAACTTAGCCATCAGAAATCAATTCATATACGTATATATTTATAATATATATATATATATATGTGTGTGTCCATACGTACAATTCCCATTAAATCCATGTGTTTGCTGGTTAAGCAGCAGTTGTTCCTATGGTTTCCTTTGGTGAAGCTATAGTTACCTTTTCGCCATGTCAAATCTGAGGAAATTCTTGGACACCCAGGAGGAGCCATGCGATATGAATCGAGCTTGGATCCGCAAGATATATTTTTCTTGGGATATCAATCTGGAAATCAAAGTTAATAAGGGAAATCATCCCCAAATGGCCCAACAATTCAGGCTAGTGAAATATTATTTCATTTACCCAGATCAATGCGTCCAGCTTTTCCCTGAGCATTCAACGTTGTACATTTGCGATAGACACACCACATTGAACCCAGCTTGGCAGCGGTGATTAGTGCACTACCATGGGGCCATGGGATTTAAAGATATTTAAAGCACCAGAACTTGGGAAATACCCGGCCTGGTAAACATACAAAAAACTATGGAAAATCACCATGCTATTAATGGGTAAATAGACTATAAATGGCCAGTTTCAATAGTTTTTTTGTCTGTTTACCAGAGGGTAACCCTCAGAGAGCTATGGAGGAACCGGGGCTGCCTGCAGCCCCAAATTCGGGCCTTGGATCGGGGCCTTGGATCCGAACACGGCAGGAGAGTGCTGATGCCTCCGCAGTGATTGGCTGGTGCCTTGCAGAATGGCCGGCTGTGGCCGTGGAGCCGTGGGGGGGTTTAACCAATCAACACCCAGAGGATCCTAACGGTGCTGCTATGGTAACATGGATCCCATCAATAAACCCCAGTCATGTTAGCATTTTTCTACCAGCACCATGGATCCGTCATGGGACATGGGATAAGACCAAGCATGTTGCAAGTTGTGGTGCAAGTGGGTGCAAGCGGAGCTTGATACGCGGTGACTTCAGAGGGAAGGTATGAGCAGTGCGTCGATGTGCGGAGCAGAGGACTGGAAACAGTTGGCCAAGCAGTCCATCGATGATAGCCAACTTGACAAGGTAGAAGAGCTTGGGACGTCAAGAGCAGCTCACTGCAAAAATACCTTCTACCCACTGGTGAACTAACATAGCTATGGAAAATCACCATTTTTCATGGGAAAATCCACTATTTCTATGGTCATTTTCCATTGCTATGTTAGTTTACCAGAGGGTATACCTGGTGAAGAACGCCCAGAAAAAGGCGCAAGCAATGACAGCATGTTCCAGGCGCGGCGCCCTGGAGGTTTGTCTCGTGGCTCCGCGTGGAGTGCCGGGACTGCAAGGCCCGGGAAAAATTGGGTACAATGTGATGCCCCATAGTTAGCTAAGTTGGTTTATAACTCCAAAAACTATGGTTTATGGTAGATATATAACTATAGTTACTGGGGCTTATAAACCAACTTATAACTGGGGGGCACCACCTTGTACCATTGTCAATGATAATGGGCATTTTTGGGCATTTATGGAAGTCTTTTCAGGGATTTGCTTAAACTTATGCGATCTATTGATACATATTTAAAACAACACTATGGTTCTTGGTCTTTGTGACCAAACTGGGGTTTTCCACCCTCCAACATGGCTGGTCACATGGCTGGCTGACCTCAGCCATGCAGCAGCCGGGCGGGAAAATCACCAAGGTGTCATTCGGGGGATTGTTTGGAGAAGCCATGCTGGATTTGACCAAAAAAATACTGGCTGGTTGGTGGTTTGGAACATGGATTTCATGTGATTTTATGACTTCCCAATCATATTGGGAATGATCATCCCAACTAACTGACTTTCATACCTAACCACTGAGACTCTTTCTCCTGTCACTTTATGGTGGGTTTACTGCTTTGACCGAAGTTTGACTTTCAGGTAGGAGTGAACCTGCTGCCAAGAGCAATGGCTTGTTTTGGCTGTTTGGTTGGTTATCCCGGCCCTACCGGGCTTCTAGATTCCTTTTTGGCACATGTTTGCAAACCGTAAATTGCAACTGTCACCGCAACTGCGGAAGCCTGGCGAGCGGTTTGCAAATATGCATGTGTGAGGGGGTCGCGTAACTTTTGCAAACCGCTTACTGAGTTTTGTTGCTAACAGCTTGGTGGTGTCCAAAGAGTTTTTACATTGAGTGATTCCTCAGTGCTTTTTGTAATGATGAAAATTGTTCAAGGGTGTTAAACCTAAACCAACAATCTGGGTAACATTTCATAATCCAGCATGGATTGAAGGAAATTAGATGATCACCATTCAACCAGGTTTCTATTTGCACGTTTGCATTGTCAGTGCTCTTGAAGCATATCCCCGTTTGTTCCAAGATCACAGTAAGGTAAACTATAGAAAAAAAACACACTTGGACAACTCATACTAATTCATCCTTTTGAAATCTTTTGAATACCTAGGACGACTCATACCGAATCATCTTTTTGAATATACCTAATGTATACACGTCTGTGCAACCCGAAACATGCGGTCACGTGATCCCAATTGGAAGTCCGGCGACGTCACGTCGCCTTTCCACCAAGGCTATTGCAAGCTGTAGAGACCAATAGCGAACATCCCCTGGCAAAGGCCGGGGGCTAACTGTTGACCTGGTGCTGTGCCTTTTTTTTGATCCAATGTTTTATTCCCCGACAACTGACCGTAGTACAAAATATCGTTTCTTATATCTATTAAAACATATTAAAACGCATATTCAATATATAATATAGTTTAAATATAGATATAAATACAAATTCCATAATTAATCGATAAATACATAAATAAATGAATAAATAAATAGATAAATAAATAAATAAATATATATTATATAATTACTATTATACATATTCCAGCTTCCCTTGGCAGTTTTTTTGGCAAACGACTCCAAATGGACCACCTTTGCAGCGCCCTTCAGGCCCTCCAAGCGTGGGCACAAGAGGTCCATGTGGCGCCAAAGTACGCCGAGGCGGAGGACTTTCAGCACCGTCCCGGGCAAGGCGCCGAGCGCCAGGGTATGGTGCGGTGGTGCCCCAGTTCGTTAGCTAAGTTGGTTTATAAACCCCATTAACTATAGTTATATATCTACCATAAACCATAGTTTTTGGAGTTATAAACCAACTTGGCTAACTATGGGGCACCACCTTGTAGCTATGAATGGTTAGTAATGGTCCAAGAATGGTTAACAATTGTCCAATAATGGTCTGATAATGGTTGATAATGGTCCAAGAATGGCCCAAAAAAATGTTAATCATTGTTGAGAATGGTTAATAATGGTTGGTAATGGTGCAGTATAGGTGTGGAAAACCCATTATAACTCTTATAACTGTTTTTTTTTTCCTGATATACAGCCAACTAGTCAGAAGAGTCATAATCCCATGTGTAGCTGTTAAGGGCCACAACTGTGTGGATATAGTAGCCCCCCCCCAAAAAAAAAACATTGGTGTGTTTAAGGCGCCTTTGTGCTTTCCCAATGGGAAATGCATCATATGGGAAATCTATTGGAGATATTTTGTTTGGGTTGGCCCTAAGAAACTTAGTGATTTACCACTGTTTTAGTGGGACCAGGACGGCGAGAGCAACCACCACCAACACATAGTATGAGAATGGCCTTCATTTCAGGCACCAAAACCACCTTCATCTTCGGACCATTGTCTCCAATGGGGTTGTGTACCAATTTCATGAGGGGCACTTTTTCACTTTTTCCTCCTTAGGCTTGATCCCGCGGGATGATAGGTGTGAGCTGCAGCATCCCTGGTGTGGGCAAGGTGACGGCCGGTCGAACGCCAGCATCTGGGCCAAGCAAGGTGTTTGGGAGAGGTCATCCGGTGCCCCTACTTGGTGGCTCACCCCAGTTATTAAGTAGGCTAAGTAGCTTTAGTCCACTTATAGCTGGGGTCATAGCCCACTTAATAACTGGGGTGAGCTACCAAGTAGCCTTGAATTTCCTGAAATGGGTCCCCTAAATCAATAGATTCAATCGTTTCTAACATGTCCATCATGAAGGAAACCAAACATGGAGACAGTTTGCGATGGAAAATTAAGCTTGCGAAGGGGTCTGAGGTTATCCCCATCAAGATTGCTTATGAATCATGTGTTAAGTTAAGTACCGTTTTGTTATTTGACATAGCTATTGAAAATCACCATTTTGGATAGGTAAATCATCATGTTTATCCTCTATAAATGGTCAAATGGACCATTTTCCCATGGCTATGTTAAATAGCCAAAGGGTAAACATGTGTTTTGGTGGAGTTTTGGGTTGAACAATGTGTAAAAACACACGGTTCGGCATCGTATCTCCGCAAAGTTCAACGCCTGCTGTCTGATCGCATTCTCATCGACCAGTTACGGCCATGGAGATCCGACCTTGCGTCACTCCCGGTTGTTGATGGGTTACTGACATGGGGTTCTAAAAGATTTACCATCTGGTTATTTAACATAGCCATGGAAAATCACAATTTTTAATAGGCAAACCATCTATACATGGGCCATTTTCCATGGCTATGTTAAATAACCAGATGGTACCATCTGGTTATGACTAACAGTTTGCCATGGTTTGTTGATGGCCCAGTTCGAAATAGATGGTTTACCGAACTTCATAGCATGGTGGATCTTTCCATGGCTATGTTAGTTCATAACCAGAGGGTAAGGGAAATTCATCCATTATGGGAACCCTGCCCTCATCTCAACATGCAGGTTTGGATATGACAGAGCTTTTGGGGAAGTGCTTGTTTGGGTTTGGAGGCCATTCACAGCCCTTCAAACTCCATCATGATAGCAAGTCCCGCGCACCCTGGGAATCAAACATATATGGGGATAGAAGATCACAACCTATACCGTATTTGGGGGGTGAACATCCAGTTGCACTGCCAGCTATTTGGGCGTTCACCTGGATATCAAGGTTTTGACATGTTTGGACACGTATCCATACGATCATTTAAATCATACGTCACTCTTTGGTGCCAAAGTGAAGCTTCTCCGGATGATCATCACATCCCAAGTACATTGCTGAGGACTCTTTGGAAACTCATCAGCAGCTCTGGGTGAAGCGTTTGCAAGATGACGCTTGCGCCCCCTGGACCGCATACCTTGGAGATCCATGCCTGGAGGAAGGTTCACCAGCAACCAATCAGTAAATTATACAATGTGGTTGGTAAACCCCATCAATCTTATTGGATATATCTAAACCTTAACTTACAAATGAACTTGGCAAAGAATGGGGCACCAGATTGTAGGTGGTTTGTTGCATTCTTGATCGGCTCTGTTTATTTCCATCACAAAAAAATCGGGTTGATTATCCCAGGGTACTGACCACATAGCCTAATCATATGGGACATCAAGGTAGTGGGGTGCCATCAGACCTTCCCTAACATGTTTTGATCACAGGAATTGGCCTCCTGAAGGATATGTAAGTTGTAATATCCGGGCTGACACTGGGACATTTGGGACTTATAATGGGTATATCACGTATGTATATCTAACTGTTATTAGATGAAAGTCAGCGACCAGTAGCACAACTGGAGAGCCATCCTTCCTCCAATATCATCATAACCAGCAGACAAATCCCATAGTAATTATATCAATTATCATCCATTCTTATCCATCAAGGTCCATGATTTTTCATCAAGATCCATTAAGGTCCATTCTAAACCTATGTAAAAGACCATTTCGGCGCGGTTGCTATGGGCCGTTGGCACAGCCTCGAGGTGGTCGTGGCCCTGTCGCTGGATGCCGTCGGCCCCTTGGCCCTGCTGGCACTGCGAGACCAACTGCAGGATGGCGCCAGGGAGGCAGCAGCTGAGCTGCACCGAGCCGGGAAAAAAGCCCTTTTTCCGGTTGGACGTTTCGCTTCTTTTACTGGCGGTGGATGGTTTAATTTATTTATAATTTATTTGTTTAGTCTATTATTTACTTATATACTTATTTACTTATTTATTTTTGTGTTGTTTGTTCCCCAAACAGTGTGGCCACACTGAGGGGTTCTTACGGTAACAGTTAAGGCCCGCTGTTCAATCGAGGTGGTATCCTTATAGCGTCCGGCATTTTCCCTGTAAATTTCCGCACAAAATGGCTCTTGTGAAATGTCCAAGTGCATTTCGACTGCGCAGGCTGGCACAAGACAGTGGCCCCGAGATTAGCGTCCAGCACTTTTCCTGCAAATTTCCACACAAAATGGCTCTTGTGAAATGTCCATGTGCATTTCGATTGCGCAGGCTCGCGCAAAAAGGGTGTCGCGGATTAGCGTCCGGCACTTTTCCTGTAAATTTCCACACAAAATGGTTCTTGTGAAATGTCCATGTGCATTTCGACTGCGCAGGTTCGCACAAAACAGTGGCCCCGAGATTAGCGTCTGGCACTTTTCCCGTAAACTTCCACGCAAAATGGCTCTTGTGAAATGTCCATGTGCATTTCGACTGCGCAGGCTCGCACAAAACGAGGCATCTCATATAGAAATCTTGCCAAGAGACCTCTTATCGGGAGCTTGTACAGAGATTTTGCCAAGAGACCTCTGCAAGAGATTTGTGCAGAGAGATAGGGATCTTGTACAGAGATCTTGCCAGGAGACCTCTTTTGGAGATCTTGTACAGAGACCTGGTGAAGAGAGCGAGGTCTTGCTCGGAGATCTTACTTTGAGATCCCTTACGAAGATCTTCTGTGGAGATCTCATAAAGACACCTGGTACAGATAGCCTTACACAGGGATCTTGCACAGCAGCTTCTACAGAGAACCTCTCAAGGAGATCTTGCGCACGATCTTCTACAGAGATCTTCGCAAAGGGAACTTGCAGATTTTGACCTTGTATTGTATCTCTTCTTTTCACTACTAGGGTCGCTCTGGTCCTGCTAGCGTGCAGCCACTGATGATTTTTAGTCCTTTCCACCTTGCTCTTTACAATCCTAACTACACAATGTTTGGGGTCTCTTGCCCGGAAAATTGAATTATTTATTTCTTATTTTTGTTTACATATGTAAACGTCAATATATAACAACCAGAAGTTAAACTTTCAATAAGATGCGAGCCGACGGCAGGATAGCCGACTCCTTTCGCCCCCAGGTGGAGCAACTGCACTTGCGCGGCTTTCGCGTGCTGATGTGCACGGGCGATGCCCCTAACACAGCCCATGCGGCGCCTCAGCCCTATGCAATCTACGGAACTTGTGGGTTTTACGGTGGTTTCCTGAAATGGGGGGGTGCAAAAAGAAAGAAAATTATGCCATACTAAAATGGTCTAAGTTTGGATGATTATGATTTGGTGGCATCCCCATTTTGGGAAAACTCCGCATGAATGCTTCCGACATTCCCATGAATGCTTCCGACATTCATGGCGCATTAATGCTGGACATTTTCTCATGAATTCTTGCCCTTTACGCCAGGATAATCCTTGAATAGTAGATGCTTAGCAAATGGGGAACCTCCCAATCATTGCATCCTAGTGACAAGGGGGCTAAACAATACAGTACATATTCCCCACCTGCCAGGTGAGGGTTGTTAGATTTTATGTCAGTTGCCTCCTCCTGCCTCGTCCTCCTCCTCCTCCTCTCCTCCTCGTCCTCCTCGTCCTCCTTGTCATCCTTGTCGTCCTCG
>Ga0126342_10005450_pt1 | contig 22197 bp, 13 predicted proteins | sample Cyp1metagenome_FD_92528 | JGI IMG/M metagenome (GOLD analysis project Ga0126342, IMG submission 92528) | Coral microbial communities from Lord Howe Island, Old Settlement Bay, Australia - Cyphastrea 1 metagenome | ecosystem: Host-associated > Invertebrates > Cnidaria > Coral ...
GACTAACTCTTTCCCTGACTAACTGTTTCTTTGACTAACTCTTTCTTTGACTAACTCTTTCCCTGACATTCTAAAAGTCCGTAACACGGAAGTTTCTCCCCCTAAACTTCCTTTGATAATCTATAGCATGCTATAACCTTCGTCATCCCCAAACTCAGCAGCCCATTTTCGTCACACCCACCAGCACCCCCGTCACAGCCCGAGAAACCATTCAGAAGTTGCCGAAAGCGAAGAGCGTGCGGGTTCGACGGCTTCCATGAAGCCGACGGCGCCTCCACCTGGTCGAGCGGAACGTGGAAGAAGACGAATGGAAGGCATGGTATAGTTTACCCTCTTGTAAACCTACAAAAAACCATGGAAAATCACCATTTTTAATGGGAAAACTCACTATATGAATGGCAATTTTCAATAGATATGTTCGTTTACCAGAGGGTATTCAATAGTGGTTGGTGGTTTTAACCATATTGAAAAATATGAGTTCGTCAATGGGAAGGATTATCCCATATATGAAATGGAAAATAAAATTCATGTTCCAAACCACCAACCAGTAATAATAGTGGCTTGTTTATGGTTGATTGTGGTGCCCCTGGGTAGCAAAATTGGTTAATAACTCCATCGTGATTAATATGCATTAACTATATAGTTAGGCTTATAAACCAACAACAAAAAATCGGGGGGCACCACCAAACGTATCTGCAGTTGACCAAAAAGACAATGGACACATGGGATTTAATCATATTTAATCCACAATATTGGTTGATATATTAAATGGGACATGTACTCCACGCAAAATAAACGTGGGTTTGTCTGAAAATTGAAAGGAAAGCCCCAACAAAACCATAGGTTCTGTAATCAACATTTATCCTATCAAGATAGCCATATGTTTGCATTTGAGTAATCCATATATTGATGACACGTGGGAATGTGTTCAAAACAGACAATCATGCACATCACACTCGACCGTTCGCTTGAAACATGGCGATGTTCTTTCCGAACCCTCCAGCTCGTGGATGTGCTGGTGCCCCACCACTTTGAACTTTGTCCAAAAACCATACAGTAGTAGCAACTGCTGGTTGGTGGTTTCAACCCCTCTGAAAAATCTTAGTCAGTTGGGATTATTCTTCCCAATATATAGAAAAATAAAAAATGTTCCAAACCACCAACCAGATTGGATATATCTACCAGAAAGCGTAATTAGTGGAGTTGCACAGCCTTGTAAAAAGCAAGATGACAAATACCAGCCGTTTGCAGACACACTGCAGTAAAACCTACACTGAAATCTGTGACGTACCCCCGGTAGTAAAACATGGTTTGCCGGAACATTCACCATTTCTAGATGTTTAAACAGGATTTAATGAACAATAATGTATATAGATGTTTTTTCAATTGTCTTCCAACATTCGAAACAAAAAATATTCCAACAATATCCCACAATATACCCTCTGGTAAACTAACATAGTGAGTTTTCCCAATAGCATGGTGATTTCCATAGTTTTTGTTACTCTACCAGAGGGTACCAACATTGGTATCCAGTAGCATCCCCTTAATATCCCGTTGAAAAACCACCGGAGATATCCGTCGGATAAAGCGACCGCAGCGACCAAGACACCACGCTATCAGCACTCCGATGCTCGTGCGCTTGGATGCTCCTCCTCTGGATCCAAGTTGCCAAGTGGGGGGCCAACATAAAAGGGTGGGATATGATGGAAATGCTGGTTTTCACCAACCAAAAATAGTGATTTAAAATGGCCAAGTTGGTTGAAATATCTAACTGCTGGTTTTTGGAGGATAGGGAAGGATATGGGTTTATGGAGCATATATCTACCATTAGATAGGGTCACAAAAGAATATGACGGGAGGGCCCCACTATGTAGTGGTTCATCCTGATGAGTTTCTAATTCGTTTCTTGGATATCGGTCAATAGGGCACCACCAGAGCGATTGGGTTTGAATCTGTCCAGTCTATTTATTCTAGGTCCTAGTATGGACAACTCAATTTGGAACTCCACATCCTGGCGCAGGCTTTGTATGGACAACTCAATTTGGAACTCCACATCCTGGCGCAGGCTTTGTAGGCTTCTGGTGGGTGACCCCGTGCTTGCACCAGGAAACAATGAACAAATGCCAATCCTGTTGCACAAAGAGGGAGGCCGTCCCCCGGTGCCTTGACGTTCTGCTGGAGTGCCGCGAGAAAACGAAACATATCTACTTGCATTCACAGGTGCCTGGACCAAATCAATTGCTTAAGCCAGGTATCGACAAGAGATTTCTAGAGTGCTCAGTTCCGTGACAATTGCCCAAGCTCCAAGGTTTCTACCGCATTTTTCATCATTTTTGGGCCACATCGAATGGGGATTTCTTCCCACAGCTTGTAGCTCCAAAGATCGCCTCAAAAAAATGAATCGTCGCTTCGAAGTGTCTGGACAAAACAAGTTATGTAATGTCAACCCTGGATTAATAAACGTTTACGGCTGTTTACTTGGGAGGCTACCATTTATGTACCATAAAAAGTGACTATTTGGAGGGTACCCCCTTATTATATAATAAACAATTTATGGATTGTAAGGGCTTCTGGGGGCTTGTCTCATAACTAGGCCAGTTCCTAATATACTTAAGTAACTGGACACGTTGGGGATTGTAAGCCACTCAGTTCTTATGTGACATCCAAGTACTAATGATTTCAAGCCACCTACTTAGCAGTAGACCGTATTTTCTGGTAGTAAAGCAATAATAGAGAAACTCCAATTTTACCAAGGCCAGTTGCCGAACTTGGGGCACCAGTCACAGTATTTGGTCCCGAAGCGTCAGTCCGAAGCATCAGTCAGTAACTTGGTGGCCACGTCCAAGGCTCGCCACAGAAACTCAATTAATTAAGGGTTAAAAACCTATTTCATACGGGGGTCCGGCCCAAACCCAATTCTACCATATTTTGGCTAGATGAGCATTCACTTACCAGCTGTTTTGAAGCTCATCATTGTACCATTGTTTTGACCCATATCCACCTGGGATTGTATAAAAAAAAACTGCGTCATTTTTAATGTCCCCAAATCATGTGATCGATTTTTACTCTTATTGTTTTCTCAGGTGGTGGCCTCTCTGTACTAAAAATGAGAATTTTCCAGCTTCTGTGGGTGCGAAAGAACCCTTGGTCGAAAGTCAACAGATGTCATTATGTCATCCTGTCCCTTCATGTCCTTTCATTGCATTTCATGTTGCATTCATTTCCCTTTTTTTCATGTTGCATTCAGTTCCTTTCACTTCACATTCATTTCCTTTCATTGCCTTTCATGTTGCATTCATTTCCCTTAATATGTCTTTCATGTTGCATTCATTTCCTTTCACTTCACTTTCATTTCCTTTCATTGCCTTTCATGTTGCATTCATTTCCCTTAATATGTCTTTCATGTTGCATTCAGTTCCTTTCCCTTTCACAACAATTTCCTTTCATTGCCTTTCATGTTGCATTCATTTCCCTTAATGTTTCTTTCGTGTTGCATTAATTTCCTCTCACTTCGCATGCATTTCCTTTCATTGCCTGTCATGTTGCATTCATGTCCCTTAATTTGTTTTCATGTTGCATTCATTTCCTTTCACTTCACTTTCATTTCCTTTCATTGCCTTTCATGTTGCATTCATTTCCCTTAATATGTCTTTCATGTTGCATTCAGTTCCTTTCCCTTTCACAATAATTTCCTTTCATTGCCTTTCATGTTGCATTCATGTCCCTTAATGTTTCTTTCGTGTTGCATTAATTTCCTCTCACTTCGCATGCATTTCCTTTCATTGCCTGTCATTTTGCATTCATTTCCCTTTATGTTTCTTTCATGCTGCATTCATGTCCCTTAATGATTCTTTTATGTTGCATTCATTTCCCGCAAGTTTCATGTTGCGTTAATTTCCTTTCATTTCGCATTCATTTCCTTTCATGATCCTTCATGTTGCCTTCATTGTGCTTCCATTTTCTGTCGCTGTGTATCAAACATACAGGTCGAAAGGTGATATGCTCAAACCGGTCAGGTGGGTATCCGCCCGAATGCTCGCGTTTGTTCCATATTTTGTTATCGTGTTATTTCTACCGTTCTGCTATAGTTTTTGAGGCCTGTGCAGCTTGCCATCTTCAGGGTTCATGAACATATACATGTACATGGGCCGGTAATGCATTGGTAGTGCTAAGGGGCAAGCGAAGCGAAAATGAAATGCCCAGGGATTATTCTATGGGGCTTTCCAGAAGTGGGGGATCCCCTTAAAATGGATGGTTTATAACGGAAAATCCCAATCTAAAGTGGATGATTTGGGGGTACCACGATTTTGGGAACCCCCCATATGTTATTCCACTGTCCCACCTATTTCTTGCCATCCCCGGCTCCGGGCAGCCCCCTTCCCAGTGCGATCCTGCTGCCCGACTGGCTCACGCTAGCCATGAAGGCAGAGGTGGGCCTGAGCGCCGGGCAAAGGGATAACTTAAAAATCACACCTGAAAGGTGTTTATACACCAAAAAATGAAGATTTACAAACATGGGAATTTGGTCTACTATCAGTTAAAAGTGGGGATTGAAAGTGAAACAGAAGATAGAAAGCTGGATACAGTAAATCTTTGAGCAAACATGGGGATTTATAGCAAATCCATGATACAGCAGATACAAAGTTAGTTCAAGAATGAATTGATGATAGGTAAGCTGGTTCATTTCACCATGAGAACTAGATGGATTTCATCAACACCAATCGGATTTATAGTGAACTGGGGAAAGGTTTTCTGTTGGTTTATACCACGTCTCTCTACGGTTGAATGGGTAAACATTGCCCAATTAACAAACGCTGGGGCCCAACTTTGTAACAACAGAATTCTTCGTGTTGTGAGTTCAACCTATGTTTTGAGCATATGATGGTCGGGTATTCCAAAATCATCCATTTGAATAGGATTTTCCAATACCTTTTTACGGGGATCCCCCATTTACGGAACCACACAGATTTACTTGGAGGTACATCCCAAGTCATCCCGAGGCGGCGCAGACTTGCTGGTAGGCTATGGCTCAAAGGCTCGAAGAATTCCGGCGGCCGGGGGATCTTTTCTACATCGAAGTCATCTAAAAAATATTGGAGAAACCTCTGGTTTAATTATGATTATCTAAAATGTTTAAGAATATAACAATGTTAGGATCTTATTTTTATCTCAGATCTTAAAAATCGAAGTCATCTTTTTAATGTGTGAAACCCAATGCCATCAAGCTCCAGTCGGGGATTCCCACATATTTCTCAGAAGTCAGCGGGAATGTTTCTTTGGGTTTACCACTAAAAATCATGTACCATCCATATGTTGGAACATCCAAGGCTTTCAGATCACAAAAGCCGAAGGTATGCTGCCGAGGTATGCTCAAATCACCTTCCTTCAAGCAATCCTTTGGGAAGTTTTTTTCGGCATGTCATCCACCATGAAGCCATGCTACCTGTAGATTTAGTTGCAAAATGTTGCCAATCCAACCAACATCTAAGGAAGGCCTCAGTCATGGACATTCAAGATCAACAAAAATGTCTGGCTGGGCGCATCATTGCTTCCCCCATTGCAGGGTTCAAAGTGATCATCTCTGCACAATCCCGTTCTAAAAGGAGGATTGGGCAACAGGGCTCTGTAGATTCCCTCGGCAAAATCCACCATGGTCTCGTGTAGCCTGCAGTAAACTTATCATAGCTATTGAAGCCTGGGTCCATGGATGTACTTATGATAGTTCATTTTCAAAATGTACCCTTGGGTGATTGGTTTATGTCCCAGTCCTGAGCTCCCAGGCTGGTATCGTTGCACCTGGTTTCAGCTTTTGAGGCACAACATCTGGGTTTGTCTGATTCAACCATTACAGTAAACATGAAGTTTAAATGGAACCTTCATGGGGAAAAATGGTACGGATATGTATGGACCTGTATGGATATATGGGGGTTTCCTCCAATAGGGGTACCCCGAATCATCCAGTCGTCATGGATGACCATTTTAGTATTGAAACCCGTGGTGACATGGGGTACCCCCATTTTAGGAACCCCAATGTAATGACTATATCATACTATATCCCGCCTGGGCTTGTCTTACAAAACTATGGCAAAACGGTTTTGAACCTGGTTTTTCCGTGTTATTTGATGGCCAGAAAAAGGGGCATCGCCCATTTTCAAACACCCCAAGAACACCTATTCAAACATCGATGCACCATCAAGGTGCATCATGTCCCACAACCATTTAAGAAGGTTATATTGCAAAACATCAGCACGTCAACATCTTAAGAATCTCATGGCCAATCTGGCAGCAAGAACAAACCATCTATTTTGCTGTGCAATATAACTATCCCCAGTGAAATCTACTAAGATCTATGCCTGGAACATCAGATAGGATGCGAGTTGACCGTTTTTCAACCGTTGAAACCAGCAGTACCAGCAGGTTCTAGCAGGTGCCCCCCAAAATTACACAAAAGTGTAAAACGTGGCTTGTTACTGTGGGTGTACTCACCAGCAACCCAACAGTTGATGTGAAAGAAACCAACTTAGTCAACTGTGCACCTTGTAGATCTTGTAGCTTCAATTGACCCATTTCAATCAACAGTCGTGGTTTCAAGCCATCAATGGGCACATTTTTGGCTTAGCTGTCACTGCTGTCACCTCAGCCACCAGAGAAATCACCCTGGGAATCCCCACATTGCACCATGACCCAAGATGGAAATCAAGCATGGCAATGGACAGTCCACCATTTACTGGTGCGTTTGACGCAGGGAATTTTCGGGAATGATCCCAGTCATCACTAATAATAATAATCCCTGCAACCCCCAGCAACCCATCCATTCCCTAGGTTTAGCACCAGTAAGTTTATCAATTATGTTTCCAGCTAGAAACCTATGTGTGATTCCCGGAGATTGAATCACCATCAAATCACCGTTTAAATGACATTCAATCTCATTAAAATCCAAGTTTTGGGTGGTTCCACTGGTTCATTTATCTCTGTATAAATCACCACAATCATCATCTTCTATTCCCATGTAAATTCCCACTATATTCCCACTATATCATATATCCACTATATTCAATAATATTCTTGGTTTAAATACCAGATAAATGTTGGAAACATCAACTATATTCCCATCATTTCCCATCTACAATCCCATGTATTTCCGACCAGATTCCCAATTACCCTCTGGTAATTTGTAGCATAGCTAACTGGAAAATCACCATGCTATTAATGGGAAAATCCACTATTTCTATGGTAATTTTCCATAGTTATGTTAGATTTTTCGACTATAAATGGTAATTTTCCACTATAAATGGTACTTTTCCATAGTTATGTTAGTTTACCAGAGGGTAATGGGCAACCAGATTTTTCCATCACCATTTCCATCACCAGGCTTTGTTACCTCCAACAGCAACGCCAGCGCTGCACTAATGGCACCGAAAAGGCGACGCCGCCGTGCCATCACGGCACGGGGATGGTGTCCCATGGCTGAGGGTTGCAGGTGGAGTGACTGGAGTGACTGGAGTGGCTTTTGAAGCCATGAAATCTCATGAAAATATCATAATTAGTGCTCCAAATACCCGTCAATTCGGGGATGTTTGCACGTTTACACCCCAAAAAAAACACTTCAAACACTTCAAATACAGTCTCAGGTGTTTGGAGCTGTAGGGTATCATGATATATCATGAAATACAGTATCATGAAAATATCATGATACGTCATGACACATTATGACATATCATAAAATATACCAATGGTAGGGGTGAGGTGTGTACTGTTTGCGGCTGGAAAGGGGTTAGGAACCCATGAATAGGGGTTGATTGTTGGCTAAAGTGCGATTTAAACATCAACAAACAAGGACTTGACAAAGAATGATGAGTTTGATGGGTGTCAATTATCTTTTGCCACTTGTCTACTTGTGCCCGGGTTGGGAAAAAAAGCTTACCAGGCATTGATCCCAAGTTTAGATAGCATCCAAGTATCATTCTAGAACAGGTATGATATGTCAAGCCACAAATTTGGCCCTTGAAAGGGTGTAGCTAGCATTTAGCAAACCATCTCTTTTTAGGTGCAAAGCCAATCATCAATCCCAATTCTTCAAACACTAAAAACCAACCCGACAAAGAAACTATGGAGATTTGGAGACCGGCTCGTGGCTCGCCACGAGCCACGAGCCGAGATTTGTAGGTGGAAAAGGTCTGCGATCCAAGCAGCGACTCCAAGATCGACTTGGTCTGCTTCTTGTTTTTGGAACCAACAGATCTATTATCCAATCAATGAAAATTAGATGATTAGTATATCCAATGTTTATTAATAATCGACTAATTATATCCAATTAATTAAATAGTCTATATGAGTCTATATCGACTTGGTGATCAATTGATTGGTCTATTTCCGATCATCACAGATCATTATCAATTAACTTGAGTTGCAGTGATTTCCTATTCAAATTTCATGTAGTTATGATCACCACAATCTGAATGAAATATAACTGGGGGTTGTGGTGAATATAACCAAATATAACCATGGATAGAAAGTGAGAGATAGGGTATAACATGTATTAAAATGTTATAGACCAACAAACTTAACATTTTGGGGCAGAACATGTGGGGGCATCGCTCTGTAAAAACCAAGAGGTATATATCCAAAATGCCGCAAAGATCATTCAAGCGCACCAAAATGTTCGTATTGCTCAAGAAGGGCACACAGTCATCCCATCTTTGTTCCGATCCAACTAAAGATATGCCTACTTGGTGGCTCATTTCACTTAGTAAGTGGGTTATAACCCCAGTTATAAATGGGATAAGGAGCGGGTTAATCCACTTATAATTGGGGTTATAGCCCATTTACTAAGTGGGATGAGCCACCAAGTACAGTAAACAAATAGTACGACTCTATGGGTTTGTGGTAATTGACGCCCATCATTGTGTGCCAAAAAAGTGAGATCCAAACCATCAGTCCCATTGATGCATCCTGAGATATGCTGGGGCCCCTGTTTCGTATGAATTTTCACTACAACAACTACGGTGAAAATGGTGGGTATTTCCTACTTAGATATACTTAGATGGCGTTAGAAACAGCAAACATAGCAACGTTGGCCCCATTGGCGGACAAGACATAGAGAATCCCACTAAAAGGCTCAAAAAGGTGTGTTTAGAGAACAAGGACAAACACACATCACTGACAAAAAAATACTTCTGATTAGCTTCAAATTCGATGATAAAGATGCGGCTGCGCACCAAAACACTGGATACACTGGTAGCAGCACCAGTCGTGGGATACGACTAAGCAACGACTGGTCGCAAATCTCCTATACCTTGAGGATTGGGAACTCCAAATTGGCTGTTCTAAGCTATCGTGAAAGAGATATCACAACATATCACACCATTAGTATGGCCAGTATGGCTATCTAAATCACTATGACTGTAGCATTCTGATGGTACACACATAATCACGCATAATCACAATATATTATCACAACCGCGATACCTAAAACATCATCTGAATATCATACCCTCTGGTAATTTAACGTAGCTGTGGAAAATGGCCATTTACAGTTGATTTGCCCATAACAAATGGTGATTGTCTATAGCTTTGTTATTTTACCAGATCATGAATATCACCAAAAACCTCAAAGCATCCATCCCACAGCTAGGAGTGCAAACCCAACTCTGTGTATTCATCCAACCCCGTTGCCAGCCCTGTGAATGTCCACCGTTCTACCCTCCAGTAAAGTAACATAGCCATGGCTAAATCATAGATGATTTACCTGTTGACAGTGTTATTTTCTATAGCTATGTTAGTTTGCCAGAGGGTATCCCCATTATAAAGTAACCACCATAGCAAAGTAACATAGCTATAAACTATAAGAAACCAACTAATTATAAAGTATCCTCCATGCTTTTATGGTGGTCAACTATAAACCAACTATATACCAGCATAAAGCAACCCAACCGGACGTCCGGGTGTAGAAGAGTTGGGACCTACAAGGTGGTGCACAAAAAGGTGAAATGTGTCTTCACTAATATGCTACCCTCTGGTAATTGATGGCCATGTTTAATGGGATTTAATGGGGATTTAATGGGGGTTTAATGGGATTATAATCCACTTAATGGAATATACCCTCTGATAATTTGCTAACAGTTTGCGAACTGGAAAATGGCCCTAATCGAAATTGATGGTTTACCGTTCTTAAACATGGTGATTTTCTATAGCGAACGGTTAAATTACCAGAGGGTACCCCATCTAAGTATGCTGAATTTATCACCATAACGTGTCCTCAAACGTGGCGGGCGATGTTTTTAGAGGGGAAAATCACCAGATCTATGGCTGGTTGGGACCCCAAAAAATGGTAGAACATCCCCCGATGTCCCTATGATCCCTTAAAACCAGCACTGGTTGCTCCAGTTTTCATGATCAGATTGGTTATCCATGGTTATCCCATTTATCCCATGATTCTCTATCCCTTAAAACAGCTTAAACCTTGAGTCATCAAACATGACAATCCCCTACGTTTCGCCATCCTTTGCCCAGGTGCCTCATCTTCTCAGCAATGCTGTTCTGCAACGGTTGGCTCAGAAAGGCGAAGCTCTTCAGCAGCACTGCATCCTGTACAAACGTGGGCCATGCCCGAAGTCATGGGAAAATATTTTTCATACAACAAAGGACCACCTGGGAATATAGAGCTTATTTCACAAGCGGTTTACCAAATTGCTTTTCGTGGATTTATTTCCTGGACTTGGAATTACAAACCAACTAACATAACATAACTCGGGGAAGCATATTCTAGGAATCTTAGCCATCTGAAAATGTGTTTTGTAATATGATGTAACGCTGGTATGTGTCCTGAAACGGTGATGCATGCTTCAGGTCCTGAATCGTGAGGGGCTAGGTACTAAAGATTGGATAAATCTACACCTATAGCCTATAGCAGGCATACCTCTGTGCTAGATATGTGGTTCTTGCATACCTCAATTCAGCTTTAGTATCAACATGTTTATTTTCAGTTGACTTACGGTATTTGGGAAGCATCACAGATTTTCCCGAGGTTGATTCAGTCTTCAAACATCATTTATCCGGAGAATATTGGCACCCCATGGGAAAACAATCTGTCAAGCGTGACCAAACATATACCCTCCGGTAAATTAACATAACTATGGAAAATCACCATTTTGAATGGGAACGTCCACTATAAATGGCCATTTTCAATAGCTCTTTTGACATAACCAGAGGGTAACATAAATTCCCAAACCAACGGATCATGGTAGAGATCCAACATTGCGAAGGAGGTCACCAGCAATCCATCCGTCTCCACTGGAAGTCAACAGCCTGATAGCATAGCCTAAACTTGACGTCCTAAATGACCAAAACTCCAATGACGATGATTGCCATTTTGAATTATCATCCATTAACTAGGATGTCCAAAATCACATGCTTCAAAGCATCATTTTCCTTGCAGCAAGATTGCCGTAAAATTTGGTGGGACTGCATTTTCAAACACATCCAATTATCATATTGTTGGATAGGTGTCTCCCATTTTATCCCGTTATATCCCATTATGGTCGGTGTTATACCTCCATTTTGTTTGTGCAATCCATCATTATATCCACAATTCATTGCTTAAATCCCCGCTATTTCATACTAACATCGGCCAAATCTTGCGAATTTGAGTTAAATCCCGGTATGTGGTGGTGCCCCCCAGTTTTAAGTTGCTTTACAATAAACCCTCTAAATGTATATATATATATATAGCCAGTTCATCCAGTGATCAACCAAGCTGGCTAGCGAACCAGGGCACCTACTCCACCATAAATGGGGTCTAGCCTAGTTTCAGACACATCCAAACCCTGGTACACACCATGCGTTTCAACTTGGAAGTGCATCCCAGTGCGTACGAGGCCATAACAATAATATAACTTACTTATATGACAACTATATATATATAGTCCATGCTCCAGTCATTTGTGGGTTGAAAGTGTATACTCATCATGTATTCAGAATGTTAATATCTTAATTATTCATCCCAATTTTGTTGGTTATACCTAGTATAATTCCTATTTGTACTATTCAGCACCCAAATCCCTATGGGTTCCACAGATGGCTTCTGGCTTTTCATTTCCCATTCAGAAAGTAACAATGTCATCTACAGCAAACCTATGTTAACTATTGTTAACCATCAGCTTTCCATCATTTTACCCCCCAAACAAAATATCCCCATTATACATTAGTATAACCCATCAAACCTATTGTTAACTATCATTCAGCCAGCAATCCCGATCATACGCAGATATATCCCCACTAGACAGTATAACCAATCATGGAATCATGGCCGTATCCTGATAGTCATAAATCCCAAATATATTGTATCATGGGTATATGATTTAACCAATATATCAGGATAGTTAACCCATTAGTGATAGTTTAACCAATATCCCCATAGTTAATCCACTATGGATATAAATTTCCCAATAACGAATGATAGTTTAACCAATATCCCCATATATCCCCATCATACACTATAACATTGTATAACCCATGAAACAATCTTCCAAATCATTGGAATGATGAATAAGGGGGAATCTGCAGGAAAGCATGGTTTTCCCCATCAAATATAGGGGGTTCCTGTAACATTTTCCTTAAAACCAATTCAATGATCATCATGTTTCCCATCATAAGCCATCATTATACTATCTTCAAAATAACCATCATTCTCCTCAAAAACCCTCAACATAGTTTAACCAATATACCATATATCCTCATTTGTGTACACTATACCATATAACATAGTATAACCCATCAAACAATCTCCCAAAAAAACACTCAGCAACTGCCACTGGCTGTGCCTCGATATTCTTCCGCGGCGTGAGCAGATGGATCTGCGCGTCGCTGCGATAGGCCCTGGGATTCAGACCGCAGCGGAACGGCAGACCTCGACGTCGGTGGCTATGGTGGATGTTGCTGATGAAACTGACAAAACCCAGAATAAATGAAGGTTTTTCCGCAAACTTGGAGGTTGGGAAACCAAGAGTCGGGAGAGGCATCAAGAAGATGGATCGAGAACGTGCTTTTACCATCTAATAACTAGTTTTGATAATAAACCGTGTAAAAACAAGTTTGATGCTTCCATACACTTATAAACGGGTTTGTAATTTAGTGGATTCTAATTTTAATCCACAAAATCTACCAAGGAATGTTTGGCATGCAATCCAAATACTAACCAGTAAGTCCATGGTCCCTCTGAGTGAGCTGATGGCCGAGGGATTCACTCAAGAATTTGGGCACGAAAACATGAGGAAAAAAACGCCGGTTTTGCTGTGTACGAAATGCACGCTTTTGGTCAGTTGGACCCTTATACATGCAAAAGTACAATGTTTAGTGCTGGAACTTGGTTGAATAGAAACTAACCTTCCAATTTCAACCAAACCAGCTATGAAACTAAACTATCAGATCTATCATGAGAAATTGGACCTTCCACCACCTTTCCGGGCTTAGTTGACCTCCCAATCCTCCAAGGTCCAAGGGGCGAGTGAAAAGCATTCCCAACAAGGTGGTGATGGTTCGATACGCCTCGTGGCGAGTTGGTTCACGGTGGCCTGTTTTCACGACAAAACCACGGGGTTGGCTTACGGGAAAATCTACACGAAAACAACCGAAAACATGGTTTTACATGGGTTTAGGTGTGTTTCCTGTAGGTTTTCCCTTTGTCGAGTTCTGAGCTACTAGGTCACTAGGTTTGCCAAATCATGATGGTAGATTGGCATAGTGAGGTCAGTTTAAACCGACTTGTAACGAGGGGCCCCCTGCTGTGCATATGTTTCCCAAACGAAGAGCTTTGGCCCTTCCGAAAACAACTCTTTTGCGAGATAAAACACATTGAGTCTCGACTTTGGTTGTTCAAATCTTGCTATCTATGCTGGATAAATTATGTCAACTATCCAATATTGGGTGCGTGCGTGATCATCTGGGCAAAAGCAACACCAACTGTGGAAATTGCGAATCTTACCCTGCAAACAACTTACTCTTGAGCTGGTATGCTCCTGCGTTTATGGCAAACATTATTGAAAAACAAATAAAAATTGATCCTATATCCAGCCTTAGTGGAGATCCTACTATGAACTGTGGATTTTTCGGGGTAACCCAAGATCTACACCCCCGACGGCTTAGAATTCTACCCTTTATCATGCCGCAGCGAATTGCTACAAGCCATCCTGGAGCCCATCGAAAAACACTACCGCATCCCGCCTGATCATCGATAGGCCGGCAGCAGAAGACTTCACCCGTTCCAGACGCCATCAACCTTTGTGCGACGCGGCGGAACTATGGTTTCGACAATCTTCAAGTGAATGTTGGGAACCAAACCAAGTATCATTCCAACAGTTGGTCAATTTTTCAATATCCCATATGGGTATTGTTGTTTATCTTATACCATATAGTATCATGTCTAGTATCTGACTACATGGTATACGTACTATATGATACTATATTCGAAGGAAGTTTAGAAGTCAAACTTCCGACAATATGGACAGACGAAAAGCAGAGCAGGTCAGAGGCAGAGAGAAGGGAAAAGATTAGAAGAGAAAAGAGTAGAAGAGAAAGAGTCAGAAGAAAGAAGATGCAGATGCGCGAAAAGGTAGGAAAGTCGCTCGCTAAAGCGGCGGATGCTGAGCCAGTTGGCCAGATGAGAGATGAAAAATTGCACGCCGTTGTTCGGACCACTTTTGGAAGTTGAGATGTAGAAAAAGTGCACGCCACAACGAAGCACATTTCGAAGACAAAATGTTAAAAACACATGGGATTCGGACCACTTTTGGAAGTTCTGATGTCGAAAAAGTGCACGCAGTTGTGGCGCAAAGCACATTTCAAAGTCAAAATGTTAAAAACACCAGGGGTTTGGACCACTTTTGGAGGTTCAGATGTCGCTTCGCGTGGCAGCCGCAAGGGATTGTGCACCTTGTCAAAAGTGAGCAAAACGTGAGGGTTTTGTAGCATTTTCAACTAAAACCACCACTACACCACACTACACTCCAATACACTACACTCAATTACATTCAATTACACAACATTACAATACACTACACTACACTACACTCCACTACACTACACTACATTACACTACACTACACTACCTTCCACTACACTACATTTCACTACACTACACTACATTACACTACACTACACTCCACTCCACTACGCTACATTACACTACACTAACTTCCACGACACTTCACTACATTACACTACACTACACTCCGCAACACTACAACTACAACTACACAACTACACTCCACTACACTCCACTAAATTACACTCCACTACACTAAATAACACTGCGCTACACTACATTACACTACAATACACTCCATTACACTACACTTCATTACACTACACGACGCTACCTTCCACTGCACTACACTACATTGCACTACACGACACTACCTTCCACTACACTTTACTACATTACACTACACTACACTTTGAAACACTACAACTACAACTACACAACTACACTCCACTACACTCCACTACACTAAATTACACTCAATTACACTCAATTACAAAACACTACATTACACTACGCTACACTCCACTACACTACACTACATTACACTACACTACACTACATTACAAGCAACTACATTACACTGAATGACACTGCACCACAGATAGACAGGTAGACAGATAGACAGATAGATAGATAGAGAGATAGATAGATAGATAGATAGGTAGATAGATAAATAGACAGACAGACAGATAGACAGATAGACAGATAGAGAGATAGAGAGATAGACAGATAGATAGATAGATAGATAGACAGATAGACAGATAGACACGTAGACAGCTAGACAGATAGACAGATGAAAGCGAGAGAGAGAGAGAGAGAGAGAGAGAGAGACAGAGAGAGACAGAGAGAGAGAGAGGAGACCTCAACCACCTCTCGGTCCATCAGTGGCTTCGCTCTGCCATCCGTGACTCAGGACAACCAACCTCTCCTATAGGTTTCCTATTTTTGAAACTTCCGCCACGGCCTTGTGCGGCACTAGTGGTAAGATACTATCATGTAACAAATAGATGATACTATATGATACCATCAGTATATGATAGATGTAATCATGTATATATTATCTTTATACTATCTAACTGATAATCTGTAATGATTCACCAACCTGGGAATAGCTAAAACTTGCCAGCTATGGGCTTCAGTGATGTCACCACGTGAGGTCACAATAATCCGGAGATTTGTAGGACATGGACAGCCACATGGAACCCAAACTGCCAGCTAAAACAGTGCAAACAGTGCAAACATGGACTTTAAGAATGGGAATCAGGGAGTTAAACTGCTGCAAACTAATGCGGTTTCGTGGTTGTGTTCTGGGGATGTGAACAAATCAAAACGTATCTTTGCCAAAAACTGCAAATCTTCAACGGTCTTGATTTCATTGCTCTTCCGGTATCTCTGTGATCCAGGGGGTCACATGGCTCCACGCCCAAAACATGGCTTGTCCCCACAGGTCCTTTCATTGTTGAGATGAAATCCTCCACACAGCATCGGTGTAGCCAAGAATAAAGCGGACTTTGCGATCCCATTTCGGGACCGCAAAGTACTCGGAGTACTGAGGCTTAGTGTGGTCTCATGGAACTGCTCATGGAGCATCTTCTTCCCGGGGTCTTCGTCCGGTAGTGAAGACGGTGGAAAAAGAACTCGAAATGAGCAGCGCAGTGGGGAGAATCTGGGAATCGTAGTGGGCAAGCACAGCAGCTGCCAGTTGCCACTTGGGGAAAATCTGGCAGCGCAGTGGCATTTGCCATGGCCAGCTCAGGCGTGAGAGCTGAAAGCTGGGAAGAAAGAAAACCAGGACTGGGAGTCAGCAACAATTTGTCAACTGATTGGTGGTTGGGGGGTCCAACATCCCGATGAAACTACCAGAAAAACATGCGGCAGAAACATACGTTCAAACGAACAATTGTGTTATCATATGTTGTCATGGTATCACAACCGCAACAACTATAGCAATCAACTTTAAATGTGGTTTCTCTTGCAGAAACCATTCCTAGACATGGTTGTTATCCATTGTAGCCATCAAGTCAGGGTTGTCCTTGCGGGATGGCCATCAAACGTGTATCATATCTAGATGCGTGTATCTCATGGTATACCCATACGTGTATATATCCAGCTGATTGTTGATCTGAAATATTCTCATTCTATGGCATTATATGGTGTACCTGTATATATATATATATATACATGGAAACGTCCCCTAAAAGTAGATCCTAAATGGTTCTTTTTCTACGCGAAGGTATGTTTAGGTCAATCTGGGTGCAAGTGAGTCGTTTCTATGGGCGCAAGCGAGGCTGGTTCCTATATATATATATATATGTCCCATCAATATATTGGCTGCTTAACATAACACGTATACACCAATAAAAATCCCTGCATGGTATATTTCATTAACTGTTATATATATATACATATATATCCCATGAATCTAGCTTGTATATACCCATTATTCATGGAACATGTTCCCATCGTTTGGTTCCCATGGTTCCTATGAATCCCAACCTCCGCCCGGGTTCCGTCTGGGGTTCCCACAGACTTTGCACCCCTGGTTCAGTTTGCAGCCTGCGACAGGAACCATGCCAGTATGGTGGAATAGTGGGATCATAAGGGATAATACTACTCAAATGGTGATTTCATGTTTTGTTTTCATATTGTTAGATCATGGAGGGATAGCCCTATAGCTATGATAGGTTTGACTGGAGTGATTTCATCCCATCTATAACTGGCGCCCGTTCGGGCCATAACCGTGGGATGAACATGCGGCCTCCAAAAAAACATGCAGGATGCCGAAAAGGATGATGTTTTGTTCATGTTTTTTAGTCTCAATTTCCAGGTTCGCATTATATGTTTCAACCTACGTTTTCTTTGTAAATATTGACAATCTGTAAACAAAAACATACTATAAACTCACCTTGTGTCACACAGTTTCTTGACCAATTTGGGTCACACAAAAAATTGTTCCATCCCCACAGGGCCGATCGGAAACGATCTTAATCCATTCTTCAAACTGTTCGTTTCACAGCAAGAAAAAACATGAAACAATGAGAAATCACAAAATAAGCAAAGAACAGTTTGGCGCTTCATTGGTTGCCAGTTGCAAAGAAATTTCGGCTCATGGGCTCTATTTCCTTGGAGGTCGACCCACCATAACATAGCCATTGAGGCAACCCCACAGAGAAGTTGGAGAACCCACGCTTGGAGGATCCTCCCAATATCCCGATGCTTGTTAGGTTTCGCCGTGGTTTCTGATCAATCCCATTCAATCCCACTGGTGGTCGAAACATCATGCACAAACACTACAGGGCCCCAATGACTCATTAGATATCCATTTATGAATCGTTTATGTATATATATATACTGTATATAGATTATGTATATCCCATTGTAAAGAAATATGCCCATTGCTATCCCATCAATGTTCCAAACATATCTCGCTGGAATCCCACTAAGCTCCTTGCCAGCCAGTATTAGTTTTAGATCCCGTCCTAGCGACAGAGCCCCCAGGCTTCCCCATTTTCAGTGGAATGTGTCATTACAGGGGTTGGTACCCTCTGGTAAATTGACATAGACCCTGAAAATCACAATTTCTTAATGGAAACTAATCTTCCAACTCCTATCTGGCAGGGTCTATGTGAATCTACTGGAGGGTAAATGTCCTAATTGAACATCAGCAAACATCAATACAGGATATAATCTTCAAGGGATACTGTTTTCAGCATTTTCAAGTGATGTTCAAAATCACCAAAACTGGACAGGACTACCAACCCGTGCATTAGATCTGGGCAAATCATAAATTTCACTTACCTGAAACTTGCGGCCAGCTATGGGGATGATTAGCCAACGTGAGGTCACAACATCATTTACCCAGATTCATGTCTTTTCCATTAATTATCCATTGATTATCAATTGATATATGGTCTATTAATGATTAAATATCCATTGGATTTATCCACTATTATTGGATTATCCATTGACTATCCATTAATCATCCATTAATTTATATGGTCCATTGAATTGTTCCATTGATTTACCCCTATCATCAACTAACCATTCCCCTTCACAGCCGGCCAGACGGGACCCCACGGGACAGCCTCAAGGCAGATCTGCAGGGAGCGCCCATGGCGAAGGTGGCGCAGCTGCGAAGGATTTGGTCCTGGAATCATGTTGTCACTCTTGATGTAGGCGTGATTTTCAGGATGATGATTGTATAAGATATCAGATTTTTTGAACCTGATAATTGGTAACACTTGTTGGGATTTTATATAATATGGAAGTTTCCTAAAATTGTGATACCCTCAAACCATCCATTGTAATAGGATTCTCCATTATAAACCATCCAGCTATTGGGGTACCCCCGTTTCAGGAAACCTCCATATTGTTGGAAACTTGTGCGAGTTCCTTGGCTCCGTATTTGATAGGGAATGCAAATACCCATAGATCCTAACCGCTCCCTTCCAACAGCTGAACAATATTGTTATCAGATATGATTTGTCGATAGTCTTGAACATGATATTCTGATATTCCGAGTGTATCAAGCGCATTGCTGTTTTGGTAGGACAACCATCTGCTACCAAAACTAAGTTGAACTGACCACTGTTTTAACTTTAACACCAAACATTGGGGATTGCTGCAAAATGTTCCCCTCCAATATTTCTAAGATATTGGGAACATATACTAAGTACGGTTATCCAAAACTGACCAACAATAATATGATAATGCATAATGGATTCAAGTCCTAATGTTACCGAATCTTTTAAGCCAATATTGTTGGGATAGTAACCAACTGGAAATAAAACAAGACTCACCAAGGACCAAGGAATTGGGTTAGCAACAGCACTTGAATGGCAATATACGAATACTGAAAGCATGGAGATAGCTAGTGCCGGCACAAAATGTATCGAGGTCAATCCCGTTCATGTTCCGACAAATTCCTCCGGTGTAATACCAGCTAATTTTATATATGGGAAATCTACATATCAATAGTATTACACCAAAATATGATTAATATCCTTAATATCACTAGTATTACCTAAATATTCCGTAATATGTATGAATATCCGTTTTCTGGCATATGGGAAATCTACATCATCTTGCCAAGGTAACATTGATACTATTCTTCCAAGTGTGGTTGAACATTCCGAAGATTGAGCTGGATAATTACCAGTTCTACTTGGTCCCACTTGTTGTTTGGGTTTATCCATATTCGACAACTTCCAGCTGGTTGAAAATCAACATAGATCAATCTCGAAGGTGAGTTCCGCACTCAAGAACTGCTTAAGCGATGATGATCACACCGCAGCGTCAAGCAATCAAATTGTAACAAATACAAAGCGGGCCCCCTATTTCTCCCTAGTTATAAGTTGCTTTATAAGCTTACTGGTGCTTAGTAGAGAATGGATGGGAATGGGGGTTGCTGGGATGATTATTAATAGTTATTGTGGATCATTCCCTCATTCCCTGCGTTTAGCACAAGTAAGTTGGTTGCTTTGCAACCCCAAGGAAGTATCCCCCAAATCAACCTAACAGTTCTTGCCCTGTAGGCAGCAAGGTAGCGATTCCGAACTGGGGGGCAAGCATTGTTGAGATGATCAGTTTGTAACTTGGTATAGGTACCAATCGTGGTGCCCCAAGTCGCTAAGTTGGTTTTATAGCTCGAATAACAAGGATTTATGGTAGATATGTATCGCACTAAAGTCACTAAAGTGGTTATAAACCAGCTTATACCTGGGCACCACATTGTACTAATGTCTGGTTGGTGGTTGAGCCACCCCTCTGAAAAATATGAGTTCGTCAGTTGGGATTATAATCATTCTTCCCAATATATGGAAAAAACATGTTCCAAACCACCAACCAGAATGTGATCATTACCACCTTTGCCTGGTATTGCTAAAGACTTGTACTGCTACCCCCATGATATGGGCTCCCTGGGAACCAATGAGGGCCACAACTCTAGCCTCTAGAAATTCCCGGATAATGGCCCATTTCTAGAAGATACATTGCCAATCTTGGATATCCTGCATTTTTTGAGCTGATAGCCCTAAAATATTAGACCAAAGTGCTCACATTTTTCTAGAAAACCAGCAAGTACTTGTTCTCAAGTAACACTTCAGGCCCAGCAAACACATGGTTTCTCTGTGCAAGTCCTGAAGTTTGTGTTGTTACCAAGTTACCAAAATGATTGGGACAACACCAAAGAACATGGAAAACTCTTGATGAGAAGAGATTAGACACACCTGCGACAATTCAATACCAAATTGAAAAGAAACAGAAACAGATGACTTACTAATGGCTGTGGGTCAAACAATCCCAAGCAAGAACAGAAAGGACAATATTGACATTTCAGCATATTAGTTTTTTGATGTTCCGAAGTGAGCCATTAAAAGCTTTCAACCGGCTTCCAGGCTTCCCAAACAACATATGAATCCTTGACATGGAGTTGGATTAAGCTGCTTGGCCCCTGGATGTGCTGCTGGAGGGGCAGAGTGTTGTGCCGCGTGCGGGGCTGGGGCTGGGGCCTTGGCTGGCTGGCTTGCTTGCTGGCCGGCTTGCTTGCTTGCTGCCTTGCTTCCCTGCCACACCAGTCTGCGAGAACTTAGCCGGGGAAAAAAAACCCGAGGAGGGGGAAAAAAAATCCCCGTAAAAATAGGGTACCGACAAAAAGCGGCCAATCTCAGAGACTCCGCAGCTGCAAGGTCCTGAGGCCAAAAAAGTACCATAGAAAATTACTTTACTTCGTGTGATCCTCACCATGACATTTATACATTTGCTTACTGGCAAATCTTCTGGCATTCTATCTGACATATCTTCTGGCATTCTATCTGGAATATCTTCTGGCATATCTTCTGGCATTCTATCTGGCAAATCTTCTGGCATTCTATCTGGCATATCTTCTGGCATTCTATCTGGCATATCTTCTGGCATATATATTCTGACATATCTTCTGGCATTCTATCTGGCATTCTATCTGGCAAATCTTCTGGCATTCTATCTGGCATATCTTCTGGCATTCTATCTGGCATATCTTCTTGCATATATTCTGACATATCTTCTGGCATTCTATCTGGCATTCTATCTGGCATATCTTCTGGCATTCTATCTGACATATCTTCTGGCATTCTATCTGGCATTCTATCTGGCATATCTTCTGGCATTCTATCTGGCAA